>Ga0182027_10005726_pt1 | contig 18788 bp, 15 predicted proteins | sample 712E1DmetaG_FD_121300 | JGI IMG/M metagenome (GOLD analysis project Ga0182027, IMG submission 121300) | Permafrost microbial communities from Stordalen Mire, Sweden - 712E1D metaG (Illumina Assembly) | ecosystem: Environmental > Terrestrial > Soil > Wetlands > Permafrost | place: Sweden...
ATGAAATTGTAGACGTTGGTCAGGCCGACAATCCACACGATTGTGAAGACGATGCCGAGCCAGACGGGCAAATCCATATTAAGTCCCGGCAGCCTGACGACCTCGAAATGCGCCAGGAGGCATGCGACAAACGCCGCAGCAGCGACGTGGCAGAATATCCGCAAGCCAACACCGAGCGACCTGAAGTCATCCCACAGGCTCACCAACGCGATGAAGAGCGCCGTCGAAAGGTAGATCCACAATGGGATTCTCTGAGCGGCCCCGGAACATACCCCAACCACGATTGCTCCCAGAAACGACAACGCTACCGCGACGATTGCGATGCCCCCTCCACGTGGCATGACACGACTGTGGAGACTCCGCTTATTAGGCCGGTCGACCAGCCCTATCCGTGGCACAAACCTGATCAACATTGCAACTAGCACCCAAGTCGTAACAGCCCCAAACAGTCCCACCTCAATAACTATAACCAAATTCGGGTTCATCGTCTTCTTTTCGTAGGACCAGAAGCTATCTTCCTCCCTCACTCTTCTTCGCTGCTGCGCAGATTTCCGGCAGGCTCTCGCGCAGAGTGTGCGCCGGCCGCCAGCCGAGTTCGCGTTGCAGCCGGGCGGAGGAGTACCACGCGCTGCCGATCAGCTTGGCCAGCGCAGCGCTATCGAAAATGAACCGACGGCCTCGCAACCGCCCGACGGTGTCGCCGGCCAGACCGAGCAGGCGCAGGACCGCGGGCGGCACGCTCCAGCGTGGCACGGGCCGACCTACCGCGGCGCAGATCCATTCGAAAAGCTGCCGAGTCGAAAACGGTTCGTTGTCCGCAACAATGTACCGCTGTCCAGCCGCCGCCGGGGAAGCCATGGCGAGGATCGCCGCGAGGATGACGTCGTCAAGATGGACCATGGACCGCCGGTTGTTGACTTCCGGCAGCGGCGGAAACCGACCGCGCGCCACAGCGTCGATCATCTTTGCCAGATTTCCTTTTGGCGTCGGCCCGTAGACGAGACAGGGACGGAGCACCACCGGATGCGGCACGTAGCCGCCTTCCAGCACTAACTTCTCCGCCGCGCGCTTGGAGCTTCCGTAGGGCGTGTCGGGCTCCGCGTCCCAACTCTCGTCCGCCGGCAGGCTCATATCGCCTCCCGGCCAGTCGGCTGCGGCCTTGATCGTACTGAAAAACACGAAGCCACGAACGCCGGCGCGCCGGGCGGCTTCAAGCACTTGGCGGGTCCCGTCCAAGTTGATGCGAAAATACTCGGCCTCGTCTTGGGCGACCTCGGAGAGCGCATGCGCTTTGCCGGCAAGATGGATGATTGCCCCGATGTCGGACGGCAGTTGCACCGGGGTACCGGCGGTCAGGTCCGCCACGATCCACTTGTCCGCCATGCCAGCCTCCGCCGGGAGCCGGTCGAGGCCGATGGTGACGTGCCCTTGCGCGCGCAATAGCGCCAACATCCGGCGCCCGATGAACCCACCGGCACCGGTCACAAGAATCCTGCCGTTCGTCTCGGTCATTCTCCGTTTGACTCTCTTGATCCTCCCGCCCTGCGCCGCCGGGAGGCTGCTGGGGTCGTCGCGCGTTGCTCCACCAGGCGCGCGAGGACCGCCCGATAACGGGGGATGACGATCCGCTTGGAAAAGTTCTGGCGGAGAAACTCCTGGCCGCGCGCCCCCATCTCATGGCGATCCGCTTCAGGCAGGGCGGCGACCTCCCGGATGGCCGCGGCTAGCTTCTCGGGATCCTCCGGCACGAGGACCCGGCCGGCGCGCGCTGCGCTGACAAGTTCGGCCGCCGCTCCATTCATCGCCATGATAATCGGACGCCCGCTCGCGAGATACGCCAGGGTCTTGGTCGGGATTACGAAATCGGACAAATCCGAATGCTTCAAATGCACCAGCAGGCCATCGGCCGCCGCAAATAACTCCGGCATCCGCTCCATCGGCTGGCGATCGATAAACTGCACACGGCCCAGCAATCCGAGCGCATCCACCAGGCCGAGCAGGCGGGGCTTGTCCGCGCCGTCGCCGACTAGGGCAATCCGGATGCCTGATTCGGGCGGAATCCACTCCGCCGCCCGCACCACGGTCTCCAGCCCCTGCACCAAGCCGAGGTTGCCGGCGAAAAGCGCGACAAATTTCCCGTCCCAATCGAACTCCCGCCGCACCCGGTCGCGCGCCTCCGCCGCGTCCGGCCGCATCGCCGGCTCGTCGAACCAGTGAGGCATCGCCGCAACCTTCGCCGGCGGCACCCCCTTAGAGATAAGGTTGCGCCGCGCCCCCTCGGTCACCGTAAAAATGTAGTCGGCCCGCCGATACACAAAGCGCTCGAGGATCGACAGGCATCGCACTGCCAGGCCAGGCCGGAGGAGGCCCGAGAGGACCGCAGCCTCTGGCCAGATGTCCTGCACGTCGTAGACGAAGGGAATCCGGCGGAGGCGCGCGATCAGCCAGGCCGCGACCCCGATAGTAAGGGGTGGATGCCAGACATACATCACGTCGGCCTTCGGGGCGAGGAGGCCCCCCAGCGGGGCCGAAACCAGAAAGGACAGGTAGTTGGCCATCCGGCCGAGGGAGCGCGTCCCGTGATAGGGATACTCGAAGGTGCGCACCACCGGAATGCCGTCGACCGACTCGCGCCGCAGCAGGCCGAGCGAATAACCGTCGTACAGCCGCCCGGAGGGATAATCGGGGAAGCCGGTGATGACCGTGACCTCATCGCCCGCCGCACGCAGGGACTGCGCCAGCTCGCTCGGCTTTGGAATCGGTTCCGGCCAGTAATATTGACTGAGAATCAGGATGCGCATCGGCGACCGGCGGCGGAAGCCCGTCCGGGAAAACCAAACCGTTACATCCGCATCTCGCCCTTCGCCCAGTCGAGATAGTCCTTCAGCGCGGACCGGAACGGGGCCTGCGGCTCAAATCCCAGCACCCGACGAATCGCCCTGAGGTCTGCCAGGCTGTGTCGGACGTCGCCTGCCCGGGGCGGACCATGCACGATTTCCGTGTCCAGCCCCGATTCCGCCCGCATCTGTTCCACTAGGGCGTTAATGGTGATGCGGGAGCCGCTGCCGACGTTGAACGCTCCGCACACTCCCCGGCTCACGCCGGCCAGCAGGTTGGCGCGCGCCACGTCGGACACGTGGACGAAGTCGCGGGTCTGCTCACCGTCGCCAAAGATGGTGATGCGCTCGCGCCGGACCAGCTTGTGGGCGAAGATCGGAATGACGTTGCCGTATGCATCGAACCGCTGATTGACGCCGAAGACATTGAAATAACGCAGGCACACCGCCTCGAACGGGGCGTACAGTTTCGCGTAGGCCAGGCACAGTTTTTCCGCCCCGAGCTTCGTCGCGCCATAGGGCGAATCGGGTTCGACGGCGTGATTCTCCGAGATCGGCAGTGTCTTCAATTCGCCAAAAACACCTGCGGACGAAGAGAACACGACTTTGCGAATACCAAACTCGCGAGCGGTCTCCAAGACATTGAGGGTTCCGAGCACGTTGACCTCAGCGTCGATACGCGGATGTTGAATGGAGCGCGTGTTCCCAACAGAGGCGGCCAGGTGGAAGATAACCTCCACGTCCTTCGCAGCGACACGGAGAATCGAGACATCCCGCACATCGCCATTCACGAACCTAACGAGCGGGAACGGCCGCAGATTCTCGCGATAGCCCGATACTAGGCTATCGAGGACGCTGACATCGTGCCCCTCTTTCAGGAGCAATGCTACTAGGTTGGAACCGATGAAACCGGCGCCGCCGGTAACGAGCGCTTTCATGTCTAGTACACCACCGGGTGGCGGTGGCTAAGGATGATTCGGGCCACGGTAGCGGCAACGTTCCGCTTGGTGTATTCCGGTGGGGGCGTCCAGCCGCCCGACACATCGAGAGCGAGCTTCATGCCGACGATAAGCTGCTCCGTACTGTCAGACGCGAGAAAATTGCTGCCGCACTCGGTCGTCTCCGGTCGCTCGGTGACATCGCGGATGGTAACATTGGGCAGGTTGAATATGCACGTCTCCTCCTGCACGGTGCCGCTGTCGGTCACCACGCCCTTGGCGTTCTTCTCGAGGTGAATGAAATCGAAAAGGCCGAACGGCTTTTCGAGTCGCAACAACCTGGGATCCGACACAATCCCGCTCTGCGAGATCTTCTCCGCCGTCCGCGGGTGCACACTGAGAACAACGGGTTGCTTAAACCTCGCCGCTAAAGCATTGAGCGCAGCGACGTGACGGCCGAGCCGGGCCGGATCGTCAACGTTTTCTGCGCGGTGCATCGTCGCAAGAAAATATCCGGCGCGCTTGAGCCCGAGGCGGCGGAGCACGGTGCTACGGCGGATTTGGGGTTCGAACTTTTCCAGGACCTCGAGGATCGGGTTGCCGATGACGAACACCCGCTCGCGCGCAATACCTTCCCTCACCAGATTCTCCGCGCTCCGCTGCGTGTAAGGCATGAGAATCGTGCTGCTGTGGTCGATGATGCGGCGGTTAACCTCCTCGGGCACGCGGTTGTCGTAGCAGCGATTGCCGGCCTCAAGATGGTAAACGGGAATGCCCCTGCGCGCCGCAACCACCGCCGCAAGTCCACTGTTTGTGTCACCAAGAATCAACAGCCGATCTGGGTGCTCAGAAACCAGAAGGGCATCCACCTTCGCCAGGATCTGACCAGCTTGCTCGCCAAAACTTGCCGCTCGAATGCCAAGGTGATGGTCGGTCTTTCTGACGCCGAGTTCTCGTAAGAATACGTCGCTGAGGTTGGGATCGTAATTCTGTCCGGTATGAACCAGGACTTGGTCGGCATGGCGATCGATCATCTTGATGATCAGGCTCAAGCGTATGATTTCTGGCCGGGTTCCAAAAATTGTAAGAATTCTCATGAGAAGCGATATGAAGTCCGTGAGCGCCCCTAATTCACACGCGATTGCGCCGCCATCTCCTCGATCATCGTCGGCCAATCTGGCGCCCGATAACCCGTCGTTTTACTGAAGTGTTCACCACTTAGGCTGCGGTCGCAAAAAAAGTCGTCTTGCGGCTCGACCGCCACAGTAATCCCGAATTTCTCCTGGATCAACAAGAGCAACTCGTATTTGTTGATCGGTGCGCTCGCGACCTGCCACAGCCCGGACAAGCCGCAATGGATGGTTAACAGACGTTCGACAATACGCGACATCTCCATGGTCGTAAAACCGCTGTAGATCGCCCTTCGAAAGCCACTCACTCTGCCGCCCTTCTGCGAGAGAAACCAGTCGACTAAGCTGTGTGCAGTACCGAGTTCACGGCCAATGATCGAACTGCGGAGTGTGACGGCATGGGCTAGTCCCGTCACCTCGCCAAGGTACTTTGACCTGCCGTAAAGATCCTCTGCGTCGGAAATGTCAGACTCGGTATAACGCCCGCGTTTCCCGGAAAACACACAATCTGTGCTGAACAGCACTAGACGCGCACCCGTTTCGCCACAGATTTCGGCGAGACGGTGCGGCAGGAGCGAGTTGATCGTTAGGCTTTGAATCGGATTACTAGCCTCCTTGAGCTGCTTGATGATCCCCACACAGTTCAGGAGGGCATCCGGTCGGTAGTCGCGGATCACCCGGGCGACCTGCGCGAAATCCGTCGCATCGACGCCAGCAAAGACCCGATCGTCGCCGAACAGGCCGTAGCGCTCAAATTCCGATCCTGGCCGTCGCAGTGTCACCCAAGTTTCATGACGCTCGTGGAAGGTTCTCCACAGCTGACTGCCTAACATGCCAGAACCGCCAAGAATGAGGATCTTCATTGCGCGAGTTCAGGTCCGAACAGTAATTTCCGGTGCCTCACCACGCATGGCCCGCTGCACGATATCGAGCTTCAACAGTAGCCCCATCATTGCCTCGACATCCAGACGCCTCGTATTGTGGGAATGGTAGTCGTCAACCTCCGCCACTCGGACCATGCCAGTCGAAAAATACAGATCGTAATTAAGGTCTCGATTATCCGCCTGCACCCGAAAGTAGTCTCCTAGATCTTCCGCATGCGCCATCTCTTCCCGGGTGAGCAGAGTCTCATAAAGCTTTTCGCCGTGGCGGGTCCCGATTGCCTTGATTGGGTTGTCCGCCTTCAACAGTCGTTTCAAAGCCTCCGCCAGCGTGCCAATCGTCGCCGCCGGCGCCTTTTGCACAAATCGGTCACCGGGATTTGCGTGTTGGAATGCAAACAACACCAAGCCCACCGCGCCATCCAGGTTCATCATAAACCGGGTCATGTTCGGATCGGTAACCGTTAACGGCTGACCCCCTAGTATTTGCTGTATAAAGAGCGGTATGACTGACCCTCGCGAAGCCATGACATTACCGTAGCGCGTCCCGCAGAACACCAATCCCTTCTCTGCTGCCACGCGCGATCGGGAGATCATAATTTTCTCCATGAGTGCCTTGGACATGCCCATCGCGTTGATTGGATAGGCTGCTTTGTCCGTACTCAGCACGACCACTCGTTTCACGCCAGCCTCGAGGGCAGCCCGCAAAACATTGTCGGCGCCGAGCACGTTGGTGCGCACAGCCTCCATCGGGTAGAACTCACAGGAGGGCACCTGTTTCAGCGCCGCTGCATGGAACACATAATCCACTCCCGCCATTGCCTCGCCGATACTATCCGTATTACGGACGTCACCGACATAGAACTTCAGCTTGGGATCCTGGTATTCATGACGCATGTCATCCTGTTTCTTTTCATCACGTGAAAAGACACGAATTTCTTTGATATTAGTTCGCAAGAATCGTCGAAGGATAGCGTTTCCAAACGAACCCGTGCCACCGGTAATCAGAAGCACTTGATTTTGAAACATTGAGTCCATAATCTATTTATTTATCGCACTCTCGGTACACATTCACACAGAGTTCCTTAAACATCGCCCGGTTGTCTTCCAAGTTTCCACTCGAATTAATATTTTGGCAGCCAAATTCCATCGCTCGCTGAGAAAATCGAATAAACTCTTCATTATCCATTCGCACGCAAGCGTCAATCGTGGCCCGGAATTGATCCAATCTCTCCAGTGGATATTCCCAACCAATGCCGGCTTCTTCCAGCCGCCGCCAAGGGGTTTGATCGCTTAACAAGACCGGACAACCCGCGACGAGCGCTTCAATGATCACGTGGCCATAGTTCTCACCGTAAGTCGGGAACAGGAATAGATTACTTACTCGAAACGCATCGATAACTTGGTCATGCGTGAGATCCCCTCGGTATGTTACGCATATATTCGAAGGCATACTCTTGATGAGCGATTCGCATTCCGCCCAATATCGGGCCTCCTCGATAGGCCCATACACAGTGAAATTCACACGGCCCTGTACGGCGCTGAGGATCCGCAACGCCGTATCAAGGTTCTTTTTTCTCGAAATCCTTGAAATGAAGATAACCTCCAGATGTCCGGGCAATTTTGGCGGCCGAATCTTCCTGAGATCAGGCAGATGGATGGCGATGTCGGATGCTATGATGATTCTTCCTTCGAATAGCGATCGAGCGATCACAATTGCGGCCCGATCTAGAGTTCGATCGCTGGTTAAGCTGATTGCCTGCCGAAGTCCTATTACCTGGATGATGTCGTTGCGCTCTACCGTCGTGGACGCGTGCCAAACAATCTCGTCGTACAGCCCTAGCTTTCTGGTCAGCCAGACGTAAAGGCTCTTCCGCCATTTCTTCAAACGCATCGCCCCCGGAGAGAACTCGCCTCGTGGCGCCAGCAACCACGGAACGTCGGGGAAGACGCCCAAAGGCCGAAGCCAACTGGCCAACATCGAGAAGGTCCGATCAAAATAGCTATTTAGGTAAACCGCATCGTAGTCACCCTTGTACAGGACCTTGAAGATGAGCCACCAGCGCCGACCCGGTGATAAATACATCACCTGAGCGTTGCCCAAATTTTGCCATACATTTGAACGAATGCCAACATAGGAATGCCGATCCCCCAGATCGCGATCCGACGTGACTATGCGAAAGGCAAACTGTCCATCTAGCCCTTTCGTGAGGTTGACAAGGCTGCGAAGTGGCCCGCCAGCCTTATATCCTGGAAGGTAATGAGCCACAAAGGTAAGTACTACCGGCGGCCTTCCAGATCGCCGATTTCCTCCATGGCCGCCGGAGGCCGCGTTGCACAATATGGCGGGTATCGCCATTCCAAACACAGAGTCAAGCCACGACATTTCCAAGGATCCGTCTTCTTTCGGCGTAAAACGCTATTCTACTAGTTTGCTGTCCCGCTAATATCCCTGCCAAATAGTTCCTCCATATCCAACGCAAAAGCGCCAGAATCTCGGTATAGGTAATTGCGAATCGCTACACTACAGAATCGGTTTCATCAGCTCCGCACCGGACATGTTGCATTTGTGATCAGCGACGATCCGCTCAAAGAAGTCCAGTATTCTCCCGGCATGAGTCTCCGCGTTAAAGACCTCACCGCCTCGGCGCCATGCACTCCTGCCCATTGCCAACCCTCGATCTGGCAAGTCCATTATCTCACCGATAGCACCGGCAAATTTTTCTGGCCGGCCGGCCTCCACTAGGCGCCCGTCAACACGATCGCGGACGTAACGCCCGATGTCACCCACATTAGACACGACTACCGGTCGCCCCAACGCCATATACTCTGGCAGTTTCTGCGGCATTCCCGCACGTGAGAATCGAGCGTTCGGACGCGCCATTACGAGCACGTGGCATTCGCGAAACACCTCCGCGATTCTTTCTTGTGGCACCTTGCCGAGTATCTTCGTCCTTGTCCGCAGCAGTTCACTCTCTGCCACAATCCTCCGCACGCCGGCCAAATGCCCCGGCCGGCCATCATCGCCCGCGAGCAGAAATTCAAAAGCACGACCCTCCGCCGCGAGCAATCGCATGCTCTCTACCAGATCATAAATCCCATCCTTCTCGGTCGGCCGGCCAAAATACCCTATCCGGAAAATACTGTCATCCGCGACCCACCTCGGCTTTTCTTCGGGATACTGGCAAAGCGGGGGTACAAGAAGGATCTCGCGCTTACTGCGACGATAATACGCTTCGAGGCATGAACTGATCACTATTAATCCGTCTAGCCGCTTATTGGTGCAACGCATGCACAACTCATGATCCCACGCAAGAGGATGAATGTATCCGCCGTAGAAGACGAACGAACTGAACCACTCCATAACTTCCCCGATGATTGGTATCCCATATCTCCGGGCCATTCGCAAAATCGGTAATAGGTAAATGTTATAACTCCCACTGAACATCACAAGGTCCACACCGTCTTCCCGAATCTCGCGTTCTAGTATCGCTGCGCTTTCGCTGGCGGCAGCGAAAATATTCCGCGCGCTTCTGACGTAACTCTTTTGAACCGTATCTTGTTCCAACGAACTGTAGTATCTTACACCGCCGTAGAAGTATCGCCCGTCTGACCCACGGTCCGCCTGCCGCGGTTGGAAGGGAAGCTGCGAGATAACGACCACTTCGGCGCCTCTAGCCGTAAGCGATAGCGCCATCATCCGGCAGCGCGCTCCCGCCGCGTCCCCAAAGGGGAACAAAAACCCACCAACGATTGCTATCTTCATATTACGGCCAGCCGCTGTGCTCTAGTGGCGAGCTTTGTTTGCCAAGACACGACTGCGCCTAGCGATTGTCGCCTCGGGCGCAGCGCGCCTCTGCCCGCATATGGAAGTGACGTTTGGGATTAGCATAACAACCGATCGTAGATGCCCGTGAATCTCGGTGCATTCCTGTCACGGTTATGCCGGCTGTAGGCGAGCTGAAAATTGTTCATCCCGTATGCCCTGGCCCGCGCGGGCTGCTCCAAGAGTTCCCGCACGGCGCCCGCTAAAGCCAGATCGTCCCCCGGTTTCACCGTCAATCCGGTGACGCGGTCCATCACGCACTCCGCCAATTGCGGCCATTCCGTGACGACAACCGGCTTGGCCATGGCACCGGCTTCAAGAACCGGCCGAGCCTGATGGGGCCGGGCAGCCGGGAACACAACCACGTCTGCCGCGGCATACAGCGGGACTACGTCCTTGACCATACCCAAAACGCGGACTCGCTTCGCCAACTGCGCATCACGCAGCAGTTCCGCTGCTTGATCGAAATACGACTGACGGAAATACCGTTTGGCCTTCAGATAGCCTCGCTGCACCCAAGGAAGACATTGCTCGTCGTTTTGGTGCGCATATCCCGCCAGCAATATGACTAAGTTATCTATATCGCCTAAATGTCGGCACGCTTCAAGCAGAGGAATGGTGCCCTTGATTTCGCTAATTCCCCCCATAAACAGCACGACTTTATGCCTTCGGTCCAAGCGCAACCGCTCCCGGCTTTCGCATTGCGAAATTGCGCGATCGAATTCCCGGAAATCAACCCAATTGGGAATTACCGGGGCATCTTCGGGTCCCTTCAGCGCCGCCTTATCGAAATCCGAGATAAAGATACTCACATCGCAATGTACGTTCAGCAACCGAGACAACCAGCGCGTCCTGACGCCCAAGGAACCCTGCACTGCCGTTTCCTGCACCAGGCAAACCACCTTCCGCTCGCTCCGCTGAACCGACAGGGCCATCGGCGCCAGTGTAATGGAGTCGAGATGGACCAAATCAGTTCCTGAGTCCCGGATGTAGCGCCTCCAAAACCTCCGATCCTTGGTAATGCCCAAGAGGTTCCTCACGAACAGGGGATGCAACACGAACTTACTGCTCAGCGAAGTATGAAAGAACTCGTGCAATCGGCGCGGCGCGATCGCCACAGCTGCCCCCGCCGCTTCGAACTGTTCGACGACATCCCCGGGCGGTGTCACTACGATCGGCTCATATCTTCCAGGGTCGAGGGCGGCTATGATATTCGCGAGCATCGTGCTCGCTCCTCCGCGCCCGCCATGGTGGTGAACGAACAAGATCCTTCTTCTTTGATTCTTGTTATGCATACCCATCCCGCCGCTGCGCCGTCTTCTCGGTTTGAATCGTCAATCCTTCGGCTCTTCTCCTGACTCCACTATACACAGTAGCCGCCAAGAATAGGAGCAAAAGCATGGTCTCGTCCAATAAACTGCGCAAAAAGGTAGGATTGATGGCGGTTCCGATCAGGAACAGCGTCAACCCGACGACAACGACGAGCGCGCATCGTTGAGCGTCCGGCCTCAGCCGACTGCCAGATCTCAGGCAGCGGAGAGTCAAAAGCAGCGGAACGAAGACATAACCATAGTACACACACAGGCCGACCGCGCCAATTTGGGCGGGGATATCCACGATGCTACTATGGCCACCAATGTACTGATCAGAGTCGTAATCGAACCCTACTAGGCCGACGCCAAAGACGAAATGGGCGAGCCATGTGTTCAAAGACACATAGTCAGCGCCCATTCGCTCTAAGGCACTTCCGTCACCTGACAACCCGGCGTTCGCGATATTCCCTATTCTTGCTTCGATGTTGCTGTAGTTCATTATCGGCGCTAGTCTAGCAAATACCAACGCACACAGTGCGACGCTGATTACCACCCATTTCACGCCCCGTTTTCCGTACGTAGCGAGAACCAAGACGACGGTCATGACCAATCCCACCGCAACTAGGAGGTCGGCCGAAAGGAATCCGCCTCGCCTTTCTGCGCTGATCAAGAAGATCCCCGAGAGACCAAATAGGGCTCTTTTCTTCCCTTCAATCGCGGTGAGGGCTAGGCCGATGCAGCACACCCCCGTAATTGCCATCGCCATATAGCCGTATGTGTCATAGATGTTCAATTCCGTCCCTAGATCATACAATTCATTTCCCTGGATATAGCGCGAATATGAGCGGTCGCCCGTCTCATCTATATAAACTCCTGATCGATTCTCGTTATATGTCTGCAACGCACCCGCCACACAGAGGCCGACCACCCAGGCTACACCATAATGCACCGAGATCTTTCGCCTTAGTGGTGTCAGTGATACAACCAGCCAAGAGACCAGAAATCTGATCAGAAACTGCAAGGCTGTTGTGCCACCGGTCCCGGGAGAACGCCACAACCCGACGAGCAGGACGCTGAAGAGGCACGCCGAGGTGACGCTCCACACGCTGTTATTCAAAACGCGACGGCCTTTCGCAAGAAAGATCCCCGACAGGATCGCGGCCACGCCGGTCAGATTCAGGATTGTGACCGGTCCCAACCGGAGTTGGTTAATGGAAACCAATGGGGAGACCCCGAAGTAACAAATGCCCATTACCTCCGCAAGGGATAGCCGAGAATCTCTTGCTCCCACTTTAGAGCCGCTGAAGATCATGGTGATTTACGACCACTCCGTCCGGTGAGATGCAGGGCGCAACGATCATAGAGCGTGCCCGCGCATCACTATTCCCGCATGCTGGCCCGTCGCCCTCCAGTCCCTGGCGTTTTCGTTGCTCCGGTCATTTCCACCTTCGTGGCAAAGGAAACCCCGCGCCGCCTGAGTTCCGTGTTCATCATGTTGACTGCGGCCTTTATATCGCAGATCCCATTGAACCGCTGCATGGACTGTGACTCCTTATTCGTTCGCTGGAACCGCTTCTTGAAGTAGTGGGCGCGCAGGCAAACAAGCAGCCAGAGTTCCTTGACCAAGTCCCGCAATCCCCTGCAAAGCCCATAATGCGTCTGACGCAACGCCGAGAACATCGTGCCTACCGACAACCGGGCAAACCTCGGATAGAACATAAACAGCCATGCGTACAATTTCGGCAAATTGAAGATCGGCAGCAGATCGGTCCGGCCCATCGCTTGCAGCGCCTCGACGGCGGCCTCCGCCCAGATTGTCTCAACGGAGAAGAACGGCGGAATGATCGTCGACCACTTCTTTTCACAGTCGGGTCCAAGATGATTTTGTTCCGCAAGGGTGCCGATGTGTCTTCCCAATCCTCCCAGTCCGGCATTGCTTCGGAGTGATGCGCCCGGCACAAATAGCGGATAATCCAATACACAAACCTTGCGCGCGACGTTGGCCAGAGCCACTGCGGCGGCCAGATCCGGGCTGACGCCAGGGAAGTAGGATCCGGCCTTGCTTCGCACCCGATCCAACACCTCACTACGGACGATTCCATAATAGGCCTTCGGCAAGCGATGGAACTCTTGCCCGGCATCAGCGATGCACTTACGCAACTCTGTTTCGGGATCCACCGCCACAGCGCGCCCGGAGAAGGGGCCGATTCTCAGCTCCCCAGGCGCCATCGCTCCCCGCTGCTTCATTACAAGATCCGGCCAAATGAAGTGAACACTATTGATCGGAACAATAACCTCGTATTCGTTCTCCTGAGCCCAAGTCGTAGCGGCAATTATCTCCGGACTCACCCCGTCGTCGTCTCCAATAAGGCAAACATATTCCCCGCCCGCGTGTGTCACTGCAAGATTGTAATTTTCGGTCATCGAGCGTCGTTCCGCCGAATAATGGTAAACAATCCTTGGGTCAGTGACATTGTCCAGTATCCATGAACCAAGCTCCCGGGAATCACTATTATCTTCCACCACAACCTCCACGTCGGGGCTAGGGATATCCAGCGCACTCAATATAGCCGATTTAGCGCAAATCAAGCGATTGCGTGTCGGAATTATGATCGATAAAAGCGGCGGTGCTTTGTTCATAAGTAATTAGCACAATTTGAGATTTTGCTCCTCCGGCCGCGTTTCCCTAATCAACTTCTAAACATGCTCTCAATCCTGCTGGCGAAAAGTAGGGCTTCATCCAAATCATATTGTGATTCACATTGTCGCGGACTACATTCTTCCTGGACCAATTTGCTGCGACAAGTCCCAGGGGCTTTATTATCATCCATTTACGCATAGTACCAACATCAGTTTAATAGCACAATATCATTCGCCTCGCGCCTGACGGCGGAAAAGATGAACCAATAGGTCGTTGCCATCCTAGCCATCCGCCCCAAAATCGAAGCAACAACAATTCCATTGAGGCCCCAACCTTCATGAACAGCTGCCAGCGCCAAGAGCACGAAGCAAAGCATTCCAAAATATACTGTGACGTTCTGCTGGATCAGGCAACCCGTGGCAATCAATACGTTATTTGGCAAATCAAACATAATCAGAGGAAGATTCAACATCATCAGAGACATGGGAACGATCGCCTCGGTGTATTTGGGGATCAAAATGCGGACTGCAACTGGGATTAGCGGAATAAACGCAGCAGTGAACACTGCGATGCCAATTCCCGCCCACAGCATTGGCTTCCAGCATATCCGCATACATTCCCTCACACTAGCATGTCGGCCAAAATGCTCTGTCAACCGCGGAGCGTAGACAGCAGCAATGGTCTGAGGAATTCTGTTGACCATTTCCAGAAGCGTTACGCCGACACTCCAAAGACCCAACGAGCGTGTACCAAAACACTTCAGGATCAGGGTAGCCTCCACAACGGCCCACCCGCCAGTAGCGCCATAGCCAGCTGTAAACAGCGGCACTCCCTCACGAGCCAGCTCAAACCATTCGCGCCACCGAAACCGCCACCGGACTCTGAGCGGGCGCCGCCAGTGAAGATAGAGAAGATTCGCCAGGCTCCCGAGGCTGCTACGCAATATGAGTGCGACGTAGGGCCAGAAGGGAAAGAATGGCAGGCAAAACAGCCCGGTCACACTTGAAATAATGCTGCCTTTAGCAGCGGTAGTGAAATCATGGCCTGACCGATAGGTCGCCCCAAGATAGCCACCGTAGAAACTACTCGCAAGCACCACGGACTGTACCATCCACGCAAGCCCCGCGCGCCAGTTTCCAGTCCCGAACGCGGCCACTGTTAAAGTAGAAGAAACAACAACCGCCAACAACGCTAGGCTAACACTCCATGCCTGGCAGATCTCGGCTGCAGCCACAGCCTGATCCTGCCTACCCTGACCAATATAGAGTGGATAACGGCGCTGCAGGGCATTCCAAAGGCCAAAGTCCACCCAAAAAGCATAACCCGCCAGAATTCCAAATTGCCGCAGGTACCCAAGATCGTTTGGCCCAACGAAACGAGCCTGCACCAGCGTGACAACGAGTCCGATTGCTGTTGCAAACAGATTCCCGCTTGAGACAGCCGACACCATCCGCACCGTTGGCGATTCAAACAATCTCCGCACCAGCGCCCTGCCAACGATTAACGCAGAACTTGGATGCTCCATGCGTGAAACTGACCAGAACAACCAAGACTCATCCGCCATAGCGCATTAGGTCGTGCCCACAACTGTTCAGTTAAGGAGGAGTCTGAAGTCGGCAAGTAGTTGATCGATGAAGAAAAATGAAAGAAACCTAGTGTTGTCGATTTGGATTGGAAGATCCGGTGGAGGCGCATTCTGGCGGTGGAATGAATCCTAAACCGGCGGTGTTTCCCAGATCATGGCTGGTTTGAATTAGATGGAGTTGTTTCACTCGGTGGCGCGCGTTCCGATGCCGCGGGCATCGCGTTCCTTGAGCCCATACGATCACTTCGCGGCGATAGTGTTCGCGAACTGATATTCCGCGCGGTATCGAGGCGTGGCTGCACACGCCCCTCCGCTGCCTACCGCATGGATATCCGTAAACGTTTGACCCGCGCGAATCTGGCGTACGCCAACGACCATCGCGATTGGCGGATTTTCGCGGAGGTTGCCGCAGTACTGATGCGGCGGGCACAGCGACTGTACGCGAATACACAACCAGCCCTGGGCTTGGAAGCCGACCTGTTCGCGCTGTCCGCTTATCTCTTGGTCGCCATCGCCAAGCAGTGGAAGCACCTGCCCTTGTCTCTCTAGGTCGTGTATTCAAACTCAACGGAATCTGTCACCTTCTGATTGGTAGTAAGATATCTCATGTTGTTTACAGATCGTTTGGAGTTGGCCAAGCCGCTCTGGGAGCAGCTAAAAAAATTGATCTGACGAAAATCGAAAAACGGGATTGGGCCAAATGTCACAGTGGCGGCCGGCCCCCCAAGGATGACCGGCTGATGGTCAAAGGGATTTGGTATGTGTTGCGCACCGGTGCCTGTGGCGAGATTTGCCCGCCGAGTTTGGGCCGTGGAGTTCGGTCTACACCCGGTTTCGGCGCTGGTGCGCGGCGGGGTTGTCGGGCCGCATGCTCGCTGAACTCGGCGCCAAAGCTTACGGCGAGATTCGTAGCGTGGACTGTTCCCACATTAAGATCCATCAGGACGCGGCCAATCCACCCGGTGGGCAGACGGCCCAGGCGATGGGCCGAACCAAAGGCGGCTTCAACACCAAGCTCGCGGCGGTGGTCGATGTGGTCGGTCGCGCAGTTCGCCTCTCGTGGGCACCCGGCCAGGAATACGATGTACATGCCGATACGCCGCTCGCTCCCCATCTGGCCGGGAAATGGGTGCTCGCCGAGAAGGGATTTGATTCGACTAAGTTCCGGCCGGACTTGGTCCGCACGGGAGCCATGGTGTGCATCCCGCCACCCAGCCCTCGTCGCATCGATCACTATTTCAGCCGCCGGCTCTATCGCCATCGCCATACAGCCGAGAACCTCTTCTGCCGCATCAAACGTCACCGTCGCGTCGCGACACGCTACGAAAAGCTGGCCGTCACTTTTCTCGGCTTCGTATATTTCGCAGCAATAATCGATTGGATCAATTTTGAGGTTTGAAGACACTGCTTAGGAAATTCTGCAGATCGTCAGCATCCCTTCGATGGCGCAAATCTCTATCAAACCACCTGTGACGAACATTGATACAAGCAATGAGCATCAGTATATTCCTAAACAGCTTCAGATCAATTACTCATAACTGAACAGCCGTGAGGAAGACCTTCACCGCCGACACACTCTACTATCTCGATGAAGTGGCAGGCAATCTCGCAAACCCATCTTCCGAGAATATCATAACGCAGAAGCAGATTGATCTTTTCATTCCACTCCGCTCGACCAGCGTTTCCGAAGGAATTACCACGCCAAGCTAAACGAATGCAACAATCAGGACCTAAACAATCTCTTAATTGCTAGTAAACGGCACTCAAGCCAGCGATATAGATTTACATAGCGATGCCCATAGCCCATGATGCGAAATACGCCATCGACATGATTCATGTCACATACCACATGTTTCGGATGTTTCAACGGAAATTCGATCTCATGTCTCTCCATATCGAATACACCTCTTATCCCCTTAGGATAGAAGTCCAGTGAAGCCCACGCATGTACCGCATCAACACCAAGTCCGATATTGGATATCATGTTCTTCGTCGGTATGATATTGAGCCCTGAATTCAATAGGCGACTCGATTCAAGAATGGTTTCGTAATACGCTCTGCCTGTACGCCGATGTTTAATCGCTGTTCTTATAAATGTTTCATGTCGGCAACCGTGTGAGGGTAATTTGCCTAGCAGTCCCAATATGTATTTATCATCTAGGAATCCATAGTTGTCATCCCACTTGTCGATGAATCTCTTCCACGATGCCCATCCCCAAATGCCGCCGGTTATGGAGAACGTATAATCGTAAGGATTCCCTACTGAGACACCTAGGTGATTCATGCCGCATATTAGGCTAATCCGCTCATCGTTCTTGTATCGTTCCAACAATTCCGCGCAGAAAGGGAAAAAGCTGAGTGCCGGGACGTCGTCATCTTCAAGCACAATACAACGGTCAACAATGCTAAACGCCCACTTCTGAGCGATAAATTCTGACGGATCACAACCGACATTATTAGGTTGGTAGAACTTATGAAGTTCACATTCCCAATCAATATCCTCAGCGACCTCTCTACATTTCAGTATCTTCTCCTGATCATCTAGATGGCCCTCCCTCGGACCGTCTTGATACAAAAAGAGTTTACTTGGGCGCGCCGCTTTTACTTGGTCAAATACTTTAGAGAAAATCTCTGGCCTCGCCCAGAAAATGAGTAGCACAGGAACATCAGTTTTGTAGGGATGCACGATCTATTCTCCTTTATAAAACTCTTGCCGACAATTCGGTCTATTATTTTATCTTGGGAAAGGGTTTTAAGAGGGCAACAAAGGGCACCCAACAACAACAAGAGGGGTCATGTCTCAACTTTTGACAAACCGTTTGGCTGACCCGGCAACATCATAGGGCAGAAAAGCTGAAACGCTAAAACCGGAGGTTTTGCGTGCCGCAAAACCTGAGGCCAAGCGGATGGGGTCATGTCTCAACTCTTGACAAACCGTTAGGCTGACCCGGCAACATCATAGGGCAGAAAAGCTGAAATCTAAAAAGCTGAAACGCTGAAACCAGGAGACTCGATCACTCGCCTGGGGGCCGATCTTTACGGGCTTGGCGGCTTTGCGTGAGAAAAGAAACCGGTGTATCGGACACCAGGCTCCGCAAACTGAGTTCGGGCTCGAATTCCCTGCAATTGAACACGCGCGCCGATCGCGCCCCTGGGATCATCGTTTTCGGGTGGACGGGCTCAGTGCGGTGGCCGTTTTGACAGGTCGTCCTTGATCCGCTTGATGTGGCCGCGACCCATGCCTTTGACCTCGCAGCCGAGCTCGAGATAGCGACGGATCTGCGCGTCGTTCAGAATGCAGAAGCAGTCCACCAGCGCAAAGGGTCGTCCAACGCTCTTGAATACAATGTCGGGATCGAGCTTGAGGTAAGGCTCGTGACGAACGGCGAGGACGATGACGTCGACGTCTTTCATCGCCAGATACAGATCCTTCTCAAGACGAAGATCCTTGAGCGATTCCTGCCGGTGGAAGAACCGCGACGCGCTATACTTGGGATGCGGAAACGTGTCCTGAGCTTCGAGTTCCCACCAATGATCCAGATAGGGATCGTGCACGCGCACGTTCGCGCCCATTTCGGTCAGCTTGCGGACCATGATCTCCGAGCCACTATACCGGGTGTCGCCGACGTCTTCCCGG
>Ga0182027_10005727_pt1 | contig 18784 bp, 16 predicted proteins | sample 712E1DmetaG_FD_121300 | JGI IMG/M metagenome (GOLD analysis project Ga0182027, IMG submission 121300) | Permafrost microbial communities from Stordalen Mire, Sweden - 712E1D metaG (Illumina Assembly) | ecosystem: Environmental > Terrestrial > Soil > Wetlands > Permafrost | place: Sweden...
ACCCGCCACGAGAGCCCGAGGAGAGTGAGGAAACCCCGGTGCGGTTCGTTCATGCCCGGCAGGGGGCCATCGAGCGCCTCCTTTGGTCGCGTGACAGCCGTCTCGTATCGCGCGTCGCGCAGAAGCTCCCGCACGCCCGAATCATCGAGCTGGCCGAATCGGGCTGGTGCGTAATGGCCGACGCGCGAGAGCTGACCGAACCACTCGTGCTTCAGCTGGCCCAGACATCCGCCTACGGCCTGGCCGAGGTGGATCGCTCGCTGCCCAGTGCCGAGCGGTACTTCGTCGCGCTCAGCAACGCGGTTCAGGTTTCCGGGCTGGGCGACGGGATCGGGCTGGACGAGACCCCAGAGATCGCGAAGAGCAGGGTTCTCGACTACTTCTTCGCCCTCAAGGAGAACCATCACGTCGAATTCCAGCCGATAGTGGACCTGCGGACGATGCGGGCCGGCGAGTGGGAGTGTCTCTTCCGTCCTCACATGCCGAAGCTGCCGCACACGATCGGCTCCATCGTGGACGCCGCGCTGGTCGCCGGGCGCCCGGTCGATTTCGATGTATTCGTGGTCGAGGCCACCCTGGCGCGGATCTTCCAGGTTGCGATCCCGGGCTCCATCGGACGTCGCTCGCGCTACTGCATCAACCTGTTGCCGGCCAGCCTCCTCTCCCCGCATTTCGAGGCGAGCGCGCTGGCCGAGCGCGTCCGTCGGGCCGGTCTCTCGCCGCGTCAGATCGTCGTCGAGTGCACCGAGCAGCAGGCGATCGCGGACATCGACCACCTCAAGAAGCAGGTGCGCGCCCTCCGCCGGCTCGGCTTCGGTTTCGCCATCGACGATGCGGGCGCCGGCTACGCAAGCTTCAACGTCATCGCCGCGCTCGAGCCGTCCATCATCAAGATCGACCGGCAGATCGTGAGCCGGATCGGCAACAAGGACGGCGAGGCGAAGAAGGCGCTGGTCGAGGCGTTCGTCTCGTTCAGCCGAAGGATCGGCGCCAAGGTCGTGGCCGAGGGGATCGAGAACCGCAGGGATCTGCTCGCTCTCCAGGAGCGCGACGTCGACTTCGGCCAGGGCTTCCTGCTGGGCCGGTCGTCCCTCGCTCCGATGCAGCCACGCCGCATCCGGACGGGTCGCGAGATGCCGCTCGTCATCACGGCCGTGTCCGGCTGGGAGGGCGCCGTGACCCCCCGCGCCGTCTCGAGCCGGTAGGACGTACACGGCGGCGGGCCCGAGCCGGCGACCCCCGCGCACAGGTTCGGGGCGCCGCCTCCACCGCAATTCGGCGGTAGTATCAACTCGAACCGATACGGATCGAACCGCCCCCACCCGCAGGATCACATGACCCCCACCGATCAGCCCGTTCCCGCCCCGCGCGTCCTCTCGGCCCAGGGCCGACGCTTCCTCGACGCTCCACGCTACGCCGTCGTGGCGACGCTCAACCCGGATGGCAGCGTCCTCCAGGCGGCCGTCTGGTACAAGCTGCAGGGTGACGCCATCGTCTTCAACAGCCGCGTGGGCCGGAGGTGGCCGGCCAATCTGAATCGCGATCGACGCGTCTCGTTCATCGTGGTCGACGGCGAGGACTACATCGAGATGCACGGCGAAGTCGAGATCGACGAGGATCCGGTCCGCGGCCAGAGGGTGATCGCCGAACTGGCGCGGCGTTACGAGCCGGAAGAAGACCCGGCCGCGCAGATCGCCGGATTTGCCGGGCAGCATCGGGTCACCTTCGAGTTGCGCCCGGCGCGCGTCTACGAGCGGTTCCTGGGCAGGTAGGCGCCCATCGGATCTCGAGTCCCGCGGAGGAAGCGACGATGGCAACGGCGAAGATCGGCTACGCGGCCATGCTCGAGCAGTTCGGGCCGAACGAGGTCCTCGACCTGTGCGCCCGCGCGGACTCGGCCGGCTTCTCGGGCGTCATGGCCGCCGACCACTTCCAGCCCTGGACGCCACGGCAGGGCCAGGCGTCGTTTGTGTGGGAGGTGCTGGCGGTCGCCGGTGGCCGCACGCGCGGCGACCTCGGTCCCGGCGTGACCTGCCCGTCTTTCCGGATGCATCCTGCGATCGTGGCCCAGGCCGCGGCGACGCTGGAGGTGATGTTCCCCAGCCGGACCTGGCTGGGTCTCGGGTCCGGCGAGGCTCTGAACGAGCATGTCGTCGGGGGCTACTGGCCGGAGGCGCCCGAGCGGATCAACCGCATGTTCGAGGCCATCGAGATAATCACAAAGCTGTTCAGCGGCCGTGAGGTCAAGCACGAGGGCCGGTTCTTCAAGATGGAGACGTGCCGCCTCTGGACGCTGCCGGAAGAGGCCCCGCCGATCTACATCGCGACCGCGGGTCCCGTCACGGCGAAACGAGCCGGGCAATTCGCCGACGGCCTCATCACCGTGGGCGCGCCCGAGGAGAAGATCGAGATGGTCTTCGGCAAGTTCGAAGAGGGCGCCCGCGAAGCCGGCAAGGACCCGACGAAGATGCCGAGGATCCTGCAGCTCCACCTCTCCTGGGCCGAGACCGACGCGGAGGCGATCGAGAATGCCGTCGCCGACTGGCCGAACGGCGGCATGAAGTTCTCGAAGCAGGACATCCGCTCGCCGCGCGATTTCGAGCAGATGGCCGCCCTTGTCCGGCCGGAGGACTTCAAAGGCCGAATGCTGATGTCGGCCGACCCGGAGGTCCACCGCCGCGAGATCCAGAAGTTCCTGGACCGGGGCTTCGACCAGATCTACATTCACAACGTCGGGCGCAACCAGGCGGCCTGGATCGACGTTTTCGGCCGCGAGGTGCTGCCGAGGCTGACGGCATAGGGCGCCGCGGAAGGTGACGCGGTCGCCCGAGTCGCCCGGATGATGCGCGGTGGAGGCTTCAGGAAGGTCCGGACGTCTGCTGCCCCGTCCGGAACCAGGCGTGGATCCGTGAACCGCGATGGCGAGTGCGGGCCCGCCACCCGGGCGGTACGCTTTGTGCGATCGAGCCCACGACTGAGCGGGAGCAACTATGCGGGTGGTTTGTCTGGCCGGCGGGGTGGGTGGGGCGAAGCTCGCCGACGGCCTTCAGCAGATACTCGCGCCCGGTGAGCTGACAGTCGTGGTCAATACCGGCGACGACCTGGAGCGCCACTCGCTGGCCGTCTGCCCCGACTTCGACACGGTTCTGTACACGCTGGCCGCCATCGCCGATCCGGTCCAGGGCTGGGGCGTAGCCGGAGAGACCTGGCAGGTAATGGGTCAGCTCGGCCGGCTGGGCGACGACACGTGGTTCCGCCTCGGCGACCGCGATCTCGCCACCCACCTCTACCGGACCGAAAGGCTGCGCCGCGGCGCCCGACCGACTGAGGTTGCGCTCGAGCTCGCTCGATCGCTGGGTGTGCCGACGCGCATCCTCCCGATGGCCGACGAGCCGGTTCGAACCCGAGTCCGGACCGCGGGCGGCTGGCTGGCCTTCCAGGACTACTTCGTGCGTTTGCGCCAGGAGCCCGAAGTGCTCGAGGTTCGCTTCGAGGGCGCGGACGATGCCACGGTCACGCCTGAGGTCCGCGAGGCATTCCGGTCGGCCGAGGCGATCCTCATCGGGCCGTCAAATCCGATCATCTCCATCGACCCGATCCTGGCCGTGCCGGGACTGCTGGTGGAAATCACCGCGGCTCGAGGCCGGGGCGTCCCCGGCGTCGGCGTCTCCGGCATCGTCGGCGGCAGGGCCCTGCGCGGACCCGCCGACAGGTTGATGGCCAGCCTGGGATACGAGCCGAGCGCGCTGGGGGTAGCGCGACGCTACGTCGCGGCCGGGCTCCTGGATGCCTTCGTCGTCGATCGGCAGGACGAGGCGCTCGCGGAGCCGGTCCGGGCCCTGGGGGTCGAGGTTTCCGTCACCGACACGATCATGACCGACGCGGGCTCGCGAGCATTGCTGGCCCGCGAAATGCTCGCGGCCGCCGCCTGGGCGGCCGCGGAGCACGCCGAAAAGCGGCCCTCCGGCGGCGGCGCGGCCCACCCTCGGGCCTCCGACACGCGGGCCGGCAGGAGCTCGGATTCGTGACCGGGACCGGCCGCGGGCACATCGTGGCCGTCGTGCCGGTGCGCTCGCTGAGCGGCGCCAAGTCGCGTCTGGGCGAACGGCTCGATGCCGAAGAGCGGGCCGATCTCATCCTTGCGCTTCTGCGCCGAACGGTGCGCGAGGCGCTGGACGCATCCCGGCTCGAGGGCGTCGTCGTGGTGTCGATGGACGACGAATTGCTCCGGGAAGCCCGAGCCATCGGCGCCGCTTCGCTCCTGCAGGCGACGGAGGGGCTCAACCAGGGCCTGGACGAGGCGCGAGCCGGCGTCAGGGCCGAGGCCACGGCCGTGCTGGTCCTTCCGGTCGACCTGCCTGGAATCTCGGCATCGGCCCTCGACGAGCTGGTGGAAGCCGCCGAACGCGCCCGGCGAGATGAGCCGGAGAGGCCGGTAGTCATCCTCGCGCCGGATCACCACGGCACCGGCACGAACGCCCTACTGGTGGCGCCGCCGGACGCCATTCCCTTCCTGTTCGGCGAGGGCAGCCGGGCCGCCCATGCGTCAGCGGCCCGGGCCGCCGGCGCGTCGTACGTGGAGGTCCAGGGGCCGCTGGGCTTCGATCTGGACACGCCGGAGGATCTCCTGGAGGCCGATCGGCGCGGGCTCGACCATGAGGCGGGGCGATGAGCCACGGTCCCGGCACCCCGGAGTCGGGCCCCGCCGATGGCCGCCTCTCCGCTATCGCGCTCGACGGAGTCCCCGAAATCCGCCCGGGCGACGACCTCGAAGGCGCGCTGGTTGCCGCGATCCGGTCCACGCCGGGAGTCCTGCCCCTGTCCGAGGACGACGTCCTCGTGGTCACGCAGAAGGTTGTCTCCAAGGCCGAGGGTGCGATTGTCGACCTGACGACGATCGAGCCACGTCCCGCAGTCGTCGCCTTTGCCGAGCGCTGGGACCGCGACCCGCGCCAGCTCGAGGTGGTCCTGCGAGAGGCTCGCCGGGTCGTCCGGATGGCCAACGGCGTGCTCATCACCGAGACGCGTCACGGTTTCATCTGCGCCAACGGCGGCATCGACGCGTCCAACATGGGCCCGGGGAGCGGGCACGTGGTAACGCTGCTGCCGGCAGACCCCGACGCGTCCGCGACCCGGATCAGGGCCGCGCTCCGGTCCGCCTTTGGAGTAGATGTGCCGGTCGTGATTTCGGATAGCTTCGGCCGGCCGTGGCGGTGGGGCATCGTAGACGTGGCCATTGGTGTCAGCGGCCTCCTGCCCCTGGACGACATGAGAGGCAAGCCCGACGCGGACGGCCGGATCATGCGAAGCACGGTCCGGGCCACGGCCGACGAGATCGCCACGGCCGCGGAGCTGGTCCTCGGCAAGACCTCGGGCCGGCCGGCGGCGATCATCCGCGGCGCTAACCCTACGCGCGGCGAGGGACGCATCGCCGACGCTCTGATGCCGCGCGAGTTCGATCTCTTCCGGTGAGCCGGGCCGGCGACGACAGCGCCGAGACCTCCGCCGGCTCGAGCGCAGCCGCACTCGACGGCACGGCCGAGCTGCCACAAACGGCCGAGCTGCCACAACGAGGCGTCACGGCCCGGCCCCCGATCGAGGCCCGCTTCGAAACGCCCGGCGCGATCGACCTCCCGCTCTCGATGGCGCCGCTGCGGCACGGGCCACGCGACTCAACGATCCAATTCGGGCGCGACAGCGTGTGGCTCGCCCGCCGGACGGAATCCGGGCCAGCGAGCCTGCACATCTGGACCCAACCGGGTGAGAGTGCGGTTCGCGCCCAGGCCTGGGGGCCCGGAGCGGAGATCGCCCTGGACGCGGTCGCCGGCCTGGCGGGACTGCTGGACGACCCGGCCGAACTGGTCCCCCGGCACCGGCTCATTCGAGAGCTGCAGCGCCGGCTCGAGGGCCTTCGGCTTCCCCGGACGGGGCAGCTCGTGCCGGCCCTGATACCGGCGATCACAGGGCAGAAGGTCACCGCCGGAGAGGCTCACTTCGCCTTCGCCGCCTTGCTGCGACGCCTGGGAGAGGTGGCCCCCGGGCCGGTGGCGCTGCGTCTGCCTCCGACCGGCGCGAGCCTCGCCGCCCTCCCCTACTTCGAGTTCCACCCGATGGGCCTGGAGCGGCGGCGCGCCGAGCTGCTCCGCAGGATCGGCCGCCTCGAGTCGAAGCTCGAGCCGCTCATCGCCGGCTCAGCGCCGGAGGCGTGCTCACGCTTGCAGGAAATCCAGGGCATCGGGCCGTGGACGGCGGCCGAGGCGTGCGGCGCTGCCTTCGGTGATCCCGACTCGGTCAGCCTGGGCGACGCCCACCTGCCGGACCTGGTGGCCTGGGCCCTCGCCGGCGAACCCAGAGGCGACGATGCCCGCATGCTCGAACTGCTGGCCCCCTACACCGGCCAGCGTGGCCGGGTCATTCGACTGCTCGAAGCCGCGCCGATCAGGCCCCCGAAGTTCGGGCCGCGGTTCACGCCCGGGCGCATCGAGCGTCTCTAGCGCCCGGTCCGGCCCGCGGCCTCTTCGCCGTCCCCTCGGCCCCGATCCGCTAGCAGCCCGCCATGTACAGGCACGGGTTCACCGCGTCGGCGACCGTGCCGAGGGCCCACGGGTAGCCGAGCCAGACCTCGAAATGGAGATGCGGGCCGGTGGCGTTGCCCGTCTGGCCGACCCTCCCGATCTTCTGGCCGGCGCGAACCTTCTGACCGACCCGCACGCCGGAGTACGAAAGGTGGTTGTAGGTCGTATACAGCTTCGATCCGTCCATTACCCAGATGACCAGGCCGCCACCGTAGCCAGCCGACCCGGCGTACTTCCAGCCTGAGAAGATCACCGTGCCGCCCACCGCGGCGACGACCGGGGTCCCGCTGGAGGCGGCGATATCGATGGCGTGGTGGCCGGACCAGAAGTACTGACTGATGTAGCTGTTGCCGTCGACGGGCCATATCCATCCGCCCGCCCTCACGGTCCCGCCGCCCCCACCGGAGCTGGTCCTGGCAACCGGCATCTGGCCACCGCTGGCGCCCGGGATGAGCACGGTCTCGCCCAGAACCAGGTTCGTATCGGGCAGGTTGTTGGCGTCGACGATGTCCTGGGCGGTGACCTTGTACTTGGCCGCCAGCGACGCGAGCGTGTCCTTGACGCCGACCTTGACCAGAAGCCCGTCCATCGGCGGGATCAGCAGCTGCTGGCCGACGCGCAATGACGCCGGATTCGGAAGCGAGGCCCTGTTGGCCCAGTAGATCGTCGACGTCGCCAGACCGAACCGGGCGGCGATGCCGCTGAGCGTGTCGCCGGCCACGACCGTGTAGGTCCTCAGCAGCGTCCTGGCATCGATCCCGGCGCCTGGATTCTGGAGTGTGTTCGGGATCGAGCCGTCGCCGAGATAGATGTCGCTGAAGTCGGACGCGAGGGGTCCGTCGCCCAGGCCGAACTGCACGATCGGAGCGGCGGCCCGAAGCTGCGCCGCCGCCAGTGCCGCGGCCGACGTCGGCTGCCCGGCTGCCGAGGCAGCCGGCGCCTCGGGAAGCGAACTTGCGAGAGCGGCCGCAACCAGGATGGCGCAGAGACCGACCGGCACGAGCTTTTCGATTCCATCCAGCTCTGCCAGTCGGTTCGCGGCGCGGCGGATCCGGGCGGACGCGTCTAGGGCGCCACGCTCACCCGACCCCCTGCCCTGAGATCTGACGAGAACCATGAGGCGGCCGAGAAACCGACTCTCCGCGGCAGATGTTTCGCGCAATACGGGACTCCAGCCAGGGAAGGCTCCCGGATGCCAGCGGGAGGGTCGTACCGATCAAAGGACACCCTACCAGAGGGACCGGCAATGACGCAAATACGGGCTGCGCTCCCGACGCCTCCGTCCGATCTCACGCGCTCGGATCGGGCCGCTCGGATCCGGCCTACGGCGGTCGCGGTGCTAACCTGTGGCCACTTCCATCTCCCATCCGGCGCCGCCGGATCGTTTAGTTTGACGCTTGGAGGCGCTCAGTGAAGATCGGTCTCCAGATCCCTTCGTTCACGTGGCCCGGTGGCGATGCCGCAATCGGCCGGACTCTGGCCCGCGTCACCGAAACCGCGGACGATGTCGGCTTCGACTCTCTGTGGGTGATGGACCATTTCTATCAGATACGCGGCGTCGGGCGACCCGAGGAGCCGATGCTCGAGGGCTGGTCGGCGCTGGCGTTCATGGCCGCCCACTCCAGGCGGGCCACTCTCGGGCTCATGGTCGGCGGCGTCCACTACCGAGAGGCGGGGCTGTGGGCGAAGGCAGCGACGACGCTCGACGTCCTGAGCGGCGGGCGGGCGTACCTGGGGATCGGCGCGGCCTGGAACGAGGAGGAGAGCCGGGGGCTTGGCTTCCCGATGCCCCCCCTGAGCGTCCGTTTCGAGATGCTGGAGGAGACCCTTCAGATCGTCCACGCGATGTGGCAGGGCGAACGCGGCTCCGGTGAGCCATTCCATGGCAAGCACTATCAGGCCGAGCGGCTCCTCAATTCGCCCCAGGCGATCAGCCGGCCGCATCCGCGGATCGTGATCGGCGGCGGCGGCGAGCAGAAGACGCTGCGCCTGGTGGCCAGGTACGCCGACGCATGCAACATCTTCGGCGGCCCCGACCAGCTGACCCACAAGTTCTCCGTCCTGCGCGAGCGCTGCGCCGAGGTTGGACGGCCATTCGACGAGATCGAACGAACGAACCTAGCCCACGTCGATCTGTCGCAGCAGACGCCGGACGAGATCATCGGGCGATTCGGCGCCCTCGCGGAGGTCGGCGTCCAGCACGTCATCTTCAACCTCTCGAACGTGAACGACACCAGCAACCTCGAAGCTCTCGGGCGCGAAGTGCTCCCGCAGGTCCACGCGATCGTGCCGAAGGCCATCTGAGGAGGGCCGGTCCGAGCCGTCGGCCCGGCCGCGCGCGGAGTCCGCGTGCCTCCGGCCGGAGCCCGAGGCGGGCCGGGTTCAGCCGGGCAGGTTCGTTCGGGCGGTCGGGACGCCGGGCTCGCCTTATACTCCCGGGGAGTATCAGAGAGTGATAGGATTTGGCCATGAGCGATGACCCGACCCCCAAGACCACGAGCCCACTGGGCGGCCTCAGTCTTACTTACCTGGCACCGGCAGCCGGCGCCGACACTTCACGCGCGTCGGCCAGGCCGGCCGCGCCGGCACCGGCAACCGGTGGGTCGGGCGAAGTCGTGACGGCACCCGTCGTGATCGTCGGGTCGGGTCCGGCCGGGCTGACGGCCGCGATCTACAGCGCCAGGGCCAACCTGGAGCCGATCGTGATCGGCGGAGTCAGCGGCGGCGGCCAGCTCATGATCACCAGCGACGTGGAGAACTACCCTGGATTCCCAGAGGGCGTGCAGGGGCCGGAGCTGATGGGCCTGTTCCGGGCTCAGGCCGAGCGCTTCGGGGCCCGAATCGTCGACGCGGACGTGGACCGGGTCGATCTGGGCAGCCGGCCATTTCGGCTTTGGGCCGCCGGCGTCGAGTACCGTGCCAGGGCGGTCATAGTCGCGACCGGCGCGGAGGCTCTGTGGCTGGGCCTCGAGAGCGAGACGCGCTTGCGCGGCCGCGGCGTGAGCGCCTGCGCAACCTGCGACGGCTTCTTCTTCCGTGACAAGGAGATAGCCGTGGTCGGGGGTGGCGACAGTGCCCTCGAGGAAGCCCTCTTCCTGACCCGGTTCGCGGGCAAGGTCCACCTGATCCACCGGCGGGATGCCTTCCGGGGCAGCAAGATCATGCAGGATCGTGCCGAAACCCATCCCAGGATCGAACTGCACCTGAACCGCACCGTCGAGGAGATCCTGGGCACGGAGCATGTAGAAGCGGTCCGGCTCGGCCGGACCGACGGACCGGGCGAGGAGATCCTGAAGCTGGACGGCGTCTTCGTGGCGATCGGCCACCGGCCCAACGTGGCCGTCTTCCGCGAGTGGCTCGAGACCAACGAGAAGGGCTACCTTCGAACCGACGGCGCAACGACCGCGTCGAAGATCGACGGCGTCTTCGTAGCCGGTGACGTGGACGATCCCCGCTACCGCCAGGCCGTGACCGCGGCCGGCGAGGGCTGCCGGGCGGCGATCGACGCGGAGCGCTGGCTGGAGGCCCAGGACGAACGAGCGGCTCAACAGGTGGAGGCGGGCACAGCCCTGGCGCGGTAGAGGGCTGGGACGGCCGGACCGGTGCGGCCGCCGGGCGGACGACCTCGGGGAAGCGATCGGGCAATCGGCCACCGGGCCGCGGGCCTCACCTGAGGATCGGTGTGGTCGGCGTCGTCGCCGGGAACATCGTCGCCGACCGGTGAGATGCGCAGGACCCGTCCCCGCGCAGGAGCCCGGGGATCCCGGCCGGTCGAGATCGCCCCGTAGCGGTACGCTGGAGTGACAGATCCGGGCGGCGCGCTTCTTCTGGAGAAGCGGGCGTCCCGGCGCACGGGAGAACAAACGTGGGCGAGAAGCAGGTCAGCCTGAGGCATGAGGGCGGGTCTCGGTTCGTCGCCAGAACCGGCTCCGGCCATGACGTCGTCATCGACAACGCCTCGGGCGATACCGGCCCCCGGCCCACCGAGCTCGTCCTGGCCGCCATCGCCGGCTGCACCGCCATGGACATCGTCGATATCCTGGCCAAGAAGCGCCAGGTCGTGGACCGTTACTCGGTCGAGGTCAGCGGCGTCCAGCGTGAGAAGGCGCCGAACATCTACACCGACATCACCATCCTTCACGTGATAGAAGGCGACGTCGAGACCGCGGCGGTCGCCCGATCGATCGAGCTGTCGGCCACCAGGTACTGCACCGTCAGTGCCCAGATCGCGGCCGGACCAGCTCGCCTGAGCCACCGCTACACGATCAAGCGCCCGGGGACCGGTGGAGCGCCGCCGAGCGAGGAGTCCGGCGAAGTCGTGGTCACCGGCCCGATGAGGGACGTACTGGCGGACTGACCCGCGCCCTCAAGCGGCCGGAGCGGCCTCAACGCGGTCAAGCCACAGGCCGCGCCGCGGGTCTACGACCACGGGCACGATGGAGAGGCGCTGCCCGCTCGCCGCCTCCACGGTCGTAGGACGAGCGTCTTCGAACGGGGCATATGATCCACCGCTGCCGTCGGCCGCCGAGATGTGCAGAACCCACTGCCCGGGCTTGAGCGGGTAGGTGCCATCGCGGAAGGCCAGGAAGGAGTCGCCCAGGGCCGTGACCGGCGCGCCCGTCTCGAGCGAGATCACCGAGAGCAGCGACCTCGGCACGAAGAGGCGGCACGAAGAGGCGTCCACGACCGGGTAGTTCGCGCCCTTGACCGTTTCCGTCGTCCCCTCGGCGCCCACCAGAAGGGACGACAGATACGTGATCCTGGTCTCCAGGGCCGCGTAGGCCCGGCGGGACGGCTCGATCTGCGGGCCGACGGTTCCGGTCGGCACGTCCACGGCCACGACCCCCAGCACGAGGGCCGCGGCGACGAGCCCGGGCGCAAGAACGCCCCAGCGATTCCCTTCCACGCGCCGTATGGCCGGCCGTTGGAGCACCCAGCGGATCAGAACGGCTGTGCCGACGGCAGCGGCGAGCAGAATCGCCGCGTCGGCCTCTTCGTAGTACCGCACGGAGATGTAGACGGCACGCCAGGCCAGCACGACCAGGGTCAGCAGGACTCCGCCCACCAGCGACGCCAGGGCGAATGCGACGGCCCTTCGCCGCGACAGCACCAGCCACGCGCCGCCGATCAGTGCCAGCACCAGCAAGGCGGCAGCCGGCTCGTAGTAGTAGAGCTCCTTGCGGACCGCCTGCAGCGGCGAGATGGACTGCAGGTCCGGGTAGGCGATGGCGGTATACGCGCCTGGTATGCCCAGCCAGTAGAGCGGCCTGCCGGTCAGCAGCCAGTCGTGGAGACAGGCAAGCGGCAAGGCCAGCCAGCCGAGCAACAGCGGCAGGGCGGTGCGAAGTCCGGCCCGGTCGCCGCCCCGCAGGGCACGCAGCCCGATCCAGGCCCCCCACGCCGCGGCAGCCGCGAGAAGCCAGACCGTCTCCGTTCGGGCCAGGCCCGCCAGCAGCAGCGCGAGACCCGCCAGCCAGGGCCGCGGCCTGTCGGCCATGATCAGGACGCCTGCAAGCAGCCAGAGAGCGAGCCCCCAGACGAAGGAGTTGGCTTTGGCGACTTCGAGCCCGAAGTCCGGCCAGGCTAGGAGCCCGATCGTCACGATGACGGCGGCGCCGATCCCGCCGAGTCGAGCCGCCAGGCGCGCGGCCATCGCCACGGCCGCGGCGCCGACGCCCACCGACAGAACCGTCAGGATCCGCCAATCGCGAGTCCAGGTCCAGGCCAGGCCGTATATGAGCGTCAGCAACGGCTTGGGGGTCGTGGGCAGCAACGCCTCGAGACGCTGCCCGTGAACGATCCGATTGAAGTACAGGACGGTCGTTGCCGCGTCGGTGTCGTTGGTGAGACCGGCGAGCGGTTGCACGATGAGCCAGAGCACCGCCGCGGCCAGAAGGCCGACGAGGCCGGCCAGCACCCACGGATCCAGGGCCAGAACCCATGCCCGCCGCGCGGTTCCGGGCTGGACCGCCCCGCCCACGTGTCGTGCCGATGCCATCGCTGCCCCATCCTCCGGTTGGGCCAATGACGGGCATGGTAGCCCAACCGGGGGATCCGGCCGGACTCGCGCCGCAGCCCGGTGCGATGCCGACGGTGCGTGCTCGAGTCTCGGGGGCGGCTCCGCGCCGTCTGCCTTCACGCCGCGCCCGCTTCGCGCTCCGGTTCGAGGCCGTCTTGCATGACTATTCATCGGACCGTATACTCATGCAACCATGACAGCCACCCGATCCACGCCCGAAAACATCGCCAACGCCGCCTCCGGCGATGGGTCGTCGCCTGCCCACGGCACACCGGCCGGCGGGGGCAGGGCGGCAAGGGCCGGCTCCGGACACGAGCTGGGACCGGCCGCGTTTCGAGCCGGGGGCCGGGACGCGATCACGGTTGGAATCGTCGGCGCGACCGGGTACGCGGGCGGCGAGCTAGTCAGGCTTCTGCTGAGCCACCCCAACGTCAGGCTCGCCGGATTGTATGGCCGCAACCGGGACAACCAGCCGATCGCGGCCTCGCATCCGCACCTGAGCGAATCCGGACTGGTCATCGATCAGGCCATCCCCGAGGCCGACGCGATCTTCACGGCCCTGCCGCACGGCGTGGCGGCCGGAATGGCGGCAGAGATAGCCGCTCGCGGCTCTGCGATCCTCGACGTTGGACCCGACTTCCGCCTCCACGACCCGGCGGACTATCCGCGCTGGTACAAGTTCGACCACCCGGCGCCGGACCTGCTGGCCGCGGCCGTCTACGGCCTGCCGGAGCTTCACCGAGAGGAGCTGCGGGCCGCGGCCGACCGCACGCCCACGATCATCGGCCTGCCCGGCTGTTACCCGACGGCGACGATCCTGACCCTCGCGCCGCTGGCCCGGGCCGGACTCATCGGCGATCTCGTCGTGGACGCCAAGAGCGGTGTCTCGGGCGCCGGCCGCGAGCCGAAGGTTGATCTGCTCTTCTCCGAGGTCAACGAGAGCGTCCGGGCTTACGGCATCTTCGAGCACCGCCACACGGCCGAGATGGAGCAGGAACTGCAGCAGCAGGGGGAGCGCGGCGCGCTGGGCAGTCGCGACGCCAACCCGGGCGTGGCCACCGTGGACTTCCTGCCGCACCTGATCCCGATGACCCGCGGCATCCTGGCCAGCTGCCACGTCAGGCCGACGCGCCCGGTGACCCAGGCCGAACTGGACGCAATCTACGACGAGGCTTACGGGGCCGAGCCGTTCGTGCAGGTGGTGGACGACCCGCCCGCGACCAAGCACGTTTTCGGCAGCAATCTGTGCCGGATCTGGGTCAGGGTCGATCCGCGGAGCGGCCGCATCCTGGCCCTGGGCGTCATCGACAACCTGGTCAAGGGCGCCGCCGGCCAGGCGGTCCAGGCGCTCAACGTCCTCTTCGGGCTGCCCGAGACGACGGGCCTCGGCCAATACCCGATCGCCCCGTAACGCCGACCACACCCGCTCCCGCCGGGCCGGGCCCGCGCCCGAGCCCGTGGGCCCACCGATCACATCGCCCATTCGGAGGGAATCGAAAACGATGACCCCAGGTTCCGATCGGCACTCAACGGCGGGCGCGGCCCGCCAGACCGACCTGCCGCCCCTGTCCAACCGGCTGCCGGCCGTCGAGCAGCGCGCCGCGATGCCGCGCGGGTTTCGGGCCGCCGGGCTCGCCGCGGGCATCAAGCCATCCGGCCGGACCGACCTGGGCGTGATAGCGACGTCGGGCGAGTCCGCCGCCGTCGCCGCGGTCTTCACCAGGAACCAGGTCGTCGCGGCGCCGATCAAGCTCTCGCGAGCCCACCTGAGCGCCACCGAGATCGGCGGCGGCGGGCGGTTCGGCTGGGCCGACGCCATCGTCGCCACGGCCGGCGCAGCGAACGCCGCCACCGGGGCCGACGGCGACGCCGACCAGGCCGAGGTGTGCAGGGCCCTGGCAAGCCTGCTCGGCACCAGGACCGAGCGTACGCTGGCGCTCTCGACCGGCGTGATCGGCGTGCGGCTGCCTGTATCGAAGGTCCGAGACGGACTGGGCAAGCTGGTCCCGTCCCTCGCCGCGACGGACGCCGGTCTCGAGGCCGTGGCCTGGGCGATCATGACCACGGACACGAAGGTCAAGCTGGCTACGACCACCGTCGAGCTGCCGGGCCCCGACGGCAAGCCGGCCGCGGTCACCGTGTCCGGGATCGCCAAGGGCGTGGGCATGATCCACCCCCGCATGGCCACGATGTTGAGCGTGATCCTGACCGATGCCGACGTCGCCCCGGCAACTCTCTTCGCCCTGCTCTCGCCGGTGGTGCAGCGAACCTGGAACCAGCTTAGCGTCGACGGCGACACCAGCACGAACGACACGGTGTTTCTGCTCGCCTCCGGCGGGGCGGGCGCACCCGTGACCATGGCCAGCCACGAGGCGGCCCTCCTCTCGCGAGCCATCGAGGCCGTGGCCCGGTCGCTGGCACGCCAGCAAGCTGCCGACGGCGAGGGCGCCACCACCTTGATCACGTGCCAGGTCAGCGGCGCGGGCGACGACTACGACGCCCGGGCCATCGCCCGCTCGGTCGTCAGCAGCAGCCTGCTGAAGGCGGCGATCCACGGCCGCGATCCCAACTGGGGCCGCGTGGCCAGCGCGGCCGGAAACGCCCGGCTGCCCGACGAGCAGCTCCTCGAGGCGGCCGGCCTGCATCACACCGAGGCCATGCCTCGGGCCGGCCGTGCGCCGGAGTTCGACCTCGACAAGCTCCAGATCGCGATCGCCGGCACGCTCGTCTTCAAGGGCGCTCCCCTGCTCTTCGACCGTGCGGCCGTGCGGGCGGCCATGGAGGCTCCTGAAGTGTTGATCAGGCTGCACCTCGGCCTCGGCGGCGGCAGCGGCGAGGCCTTCGGCTGCGATCTGACCGAGGGCTACGTCATCGAGAACGCGGAGTACACGACGTGAGCGAAGTGCTCGTCATCAAGCTCGGCGGAACGACGCTGGCCGATCAGGTCCACGTCCTCGACGAGGTCGCCGCGGTCGCTCGCACGCGTCCTGTCGTGCTCGTCCACGGCGGCGGCAGGCGCATCACCGAATGGCTGGAGCGCCTCGGTGTCCCGAGCCGGTTCGAGGGCGGCCTGCGGGTCACCGACCAGGCCGCCCTGGACGTGGCCGCGGCCGTTCTGCGCGGCGTGGTCAATTCCGAGCTGGTATCGGACCTGCGGGATCGCGGCGTGGATGCGGTCGGCCTCTCCGGGGTCGACGGTGGGTTCATGATCGCCGAGCGCCTGCCCGGCCTGGGGCTGGTTGCCCACGTCGTGGGCATCCGCCGCGACTTCCTCGACACACTTCTCGTGGCCGGTCAGGTGGCCGTGGTGGCGCCGCTCGCCCGCGACGAGCGCGGCATCGTCTGCAACGTCAACGCCGATGACGCAGCCGCCGGCATCGCCGCCGGACTCGGCGCCCGCCAGCTCGTTCTGATGACCGACGTCGACGGGGTTCGGGACGCCGCCGGCGAGAAGCTCCCGACCATGACGGCCGCCGAGGCAGAACGGCTGATCGCCGGCGGCACGATCAAGGGAGGGATGGTGCCGAAGATCCGGGCGGCGCTGACGGCCGTCAACTGGCCCGGCGCCCAGGCCGTGATCGCCGACTCGTCCGACCCGCACGCGCTGACCCGAGCCCTCGACGACCAGACCTTCGGGACCAGGATCACGGCGGTTCGCGAGGCCAGCGACGCCCCAGCCGGGAAGGCCTGATCGGGTGGCGGCGATGGTTCTCAACGGCAGCGGCGTCCACTCCAAGCAGCGCCGCCAGCGCGCGCTTCTCGACCTCGTGGCCGGCTCGCCGATCGGCAGCCAGGAGGAACTCGTCGAGCGTCTCCGCGGCGCCGGGTTCGAGGTCACCCAGGCCACCGTCAGCCGTGATGCGGCCGAGCTCGGCCTGGTCAAAGTGCCGCGCGGCGACCGCCACATCTACGCCACGCCCGAGACCGCGGCCACCGGCAATCTCTACGACGCCCGGCTCCGCCGTCTGCTCGAGGACATCCCCGTGAGAATCGCCCGGAGCGGCCTCAGCCTCGTCCTGCTCGCGACTCCCGGCTCCGCCGGAGCCATCGCCCAGGCGATCGACCAATCGAGCCTGCGGGACCAGGTAGGCACGCTGGCCGGGGACAACACTCTGCTCGTCCTGTTCGAGAACGAGGGCGCCCTGGAGCGGTGGCTCGTTCGTTTCCAGAGTTATCAACCGGCCGGGGCGGCTACGCTTCCTGTCGGCCTGTCTCTCGCGCATTCGGAGGCTCCTCGATGAAGAAGGTGGTCCTCGCCTACTCCGGTGGGCTCGACACGTCGGTCGCCGTCGCCTGGTTGCGCGAGCAGTACGACGTGGAGGTTGTGACGCTGACGGTCGACCTCGGGGGCGGGGTGCTCAAGGAGGACATCGATCGCCGCGCCATCAGCGCCGGCGCCTCTCGGGCCTACGTCGTGGACGGACGGGAGCGCTTCGTCCGCGACTTCTGCTGGCCGCACGTCCAGGCCGGAGCGCTTTACCAGGGCGTCTACCCGCTGGCCACCGCAATGGCCCGCCCGCTGATTGCCCAGCTGCTCGTCGAGGTGGCCCACAAGGAAGGCGCCGATGCGGTCGCCCACGGTTGCACCGGCAAGGGCAACGACCAGGTCCGATTCGACGTCGCCACCCACGCCCTCGATCCATCCCTTGCCGTGATCGCCCCGATGCGGGTCGGAATGGGCCTCTCCCGCGAGCAGGAGATCGAGTACGCGAGGGCCCGCAACATCGAGATCACCATCTCGAAAGAGTCGATCTACTCGATCGACGTCAACCTGTGGGGCCGCTCGATCGAGGCCGGAATCCTCGAGGATCCGTGGACGGCGCCTCGCGACGACGTCTATCGCTGGACTGTGGATCCGGAGAAGGCCCCGGCCCCAGTGGAGATCGTGATCGGGTTCGAGGGCGGCGTCCCGGTATCCCTGGACGGCGAGCGGATCGATCCGGTCGCCCTGGTGGAGAAGCTCCACGTCCTGGCCGGAGCCCACGGGATCGGCCGCGTCGACCACGTCGAGGACCGCCTTGTCGGGATCAAGAGCCGCGAGATCTACGAGGCTCCCGCGGCGACCGTGATCCATCGAGCCCACCGCGCCCTCGAAGGCCTGACCCTGACCAAGGACACGCTACGCTTCAACCGGATCGTGGCCGACGAGATCGCCCAGCTGACCTACGACGGGCTGTGGTTCAGCGCCCTGCATCGCGATCTGCGCGGCTACGCGGCCAGCAGCCAGCGCGTCGTCAGCGGCGAAGTACGAGTCCGGCTCGACCACGGCAACGCCATCGTCACCGGCCGGCGCAGCCCCCTCTCGCTGTATGAGAAGTCCCTGGCAACATACGAGGCCGGCGATTCCTTCGACCACGCCGCGGCGGTCGGGTTCATCGAGATCTTCGGCCTGCCGCTCCGAACCGAGGCGGCCCGGCACGGTGCCGTCGGCCGGAGCTACGGCGCGGCCTGGACCTGGACCGACCCGCTCCTCGCCGAGCTGCCGACGAAGATCTACGACGCCCCGCCGGCCGCGGTCAAGTAGCCCGGGAACGGAAGGCCAGATCAGATGCCCAGCCCGGCCCACTACGAAGGCGCGAGGAAGAGGAGCGCCCGGTCTTCGGCCTCCTCTGCGGCCCCATCGGTCGCTTCCTCGCGCACGGGCCGCGGGCCGGCGATCCGGCTCGAGCCCGAGGACCCACCGGAAAGCGTCGCCGCCGAGGGCGGCTCACGGGCGCCCGTCGACGCCGACCGGAAGCTTCGAGAGCTCTCGTTCCTGCACGAGTTCGCCAAGCTGCTGACCACGGCCCGCAACTGGGACGAGTTGATGCGGACGATCGTGGATCGGACCACGGACGCCCTCGACGTCGAGGTCTGCTCCGTTTACCTGAGGGAGCGCGACAGCGCGCAGCTGCGCCTCGCCGCAACCAACGGCCTGGACCGAGACCAGGTCGGCATCGTCTCGATGGCCGTCGGCGAAGGACTGACCGGCCTGGCGGCGCTGCTCGGCCGCCCCGTCGCGTCACCGGACGTTCGAGTCGACCCCAGGTTCAAGTGGGTTCCGGGCTTCGACCAGTCGCAGTTCGTTTCGATGCTCTCGGTCCCGCTGCCCTGGAACGATTCGATCATCGGCGTCATCAACGTCCAGGCGATCGAATCGCGGACCTTCTCGCCGGAGGAGGTCGAGTTCCTGGTCACGATCGGTGCGCTG
>Ga0182027_10005729_pt1 | contig 18783 bp, 17 predicted proteins | sample 712E1DmetaG_FD_121300 | JGI IMG/M metagenome (GOLD analysis project Ga0182027, IMG submission 121300) | Permafrost microbial communities from Stordalen Mire, Sweden - 712E1D metaG (Illumina Assembly) | ecosystem: Environmental > Terrestrial > Soil > Wetlands > Permafrost | place: Sweden...
AAAACGTAAAAGCAAATGAAGACAAAGAGTGTGATCATCATTGCGATACTGATAGCGCTGGCGCTGGTCATGGCAATCGTTCTACGCGGCTCCAATCAGGCCATGCAGAATCCGACGATCCGTTCCGTCAGCGACGTTCAAACAGCGGCGGTAGGCACCTACGCGTCCAGCCTGACCCAAACCCTGGCAGCCAAACCCACCGCCACTTCAACCCCGGCGGCAACGATCACGCCCACGGCGATCCGCATTACGGCAACACAAGGAACTGAAACACCGACCCCTGCATGCTATCACCTGCGCTGGATCAAAGATGAAACCATCCCAGACTTTTCGAGGATGAATCCGGGTGAGACATTCACGAAAACATGGCGGGTGATAAACAACGGAATCTGCACATGGAAGGCGGGTTTCCAGTTTGCCTTCTATGGAGGCGACCCGATGGGAGGATCCAATTACACACTGACACAACCGGTCGATCCCGGTCAGCAAATGGATTTGTCCATCCCAATGACCGCGCCGAGCGGCACGGGCATCGTGATCAGCACATGGCGCATGTCCGACATCACCGGCTGGTTCTTCGGCGATGCGCTGACGGTGAAGATCGATCTGGGCGGTGAAACGCCAACACCGTAGAACTCATGATCCACAGATTGCCCAGATTACACAGATGGACGAGCGGTCATAAGGACATAAGAATGATTTGTGATGAGGAGAAGTAACCCATGGCAGGAAAAAATAAGCGCTACACAAAAAAGAAAAACCAGAACGGATTGAACGGAATTCAATGGGCCGGCATCTGTGTTATTGCACTAATCATTGTTGCTGGCTGCGGGTTCTTCGTGACCAGCCGACAGCCAGCACAAAACTCCGGTGCGCAGACCTCCGCCGCAGTACCGACCGTCAAAACTTTGCAATGGTCCTCCCCGCCGCCGATGACGATCGATACCACCAAGCAGTATTTCGCCACGGTCAAAATGGCAAAAGGCGGCGAGTTCGTGATCCAGCTTTACCCTGATAAAGCGCCGATCACGGTCAATAACTTTGTCTTTCTCGCTCAGCAGGGATTCTACAATGGAGTGACGTTCCACCGCGTCCTTGATGGTTTCATGGCTCAAGGCGGCGACCCAACCGGCACAGGCAATGGAGGTCCCGGCTATCAATTCGTCAACGAAAAGAACGATCTGGCGTTCGACAAAGCAGGCGTAGTGGCAATGGCCAATGCCGGGCCAAATACCAATGGAAGCCAGTTCTTCATCACGTTTGGACCGTATGGCTTATCCGAAAGTGGCTACACCATCTTCGGACAAGTGATCAGCGGCATGGATGTGGTCAACGGTATCACCCGCCGCGACCCGACGAACAACCCCACCTCCCCCGGTGACGCGATGGCGAGCGTGACGATCTCAACGAAGTAAAGAACACAATCCCCGATATCAAAGATATCGGGGATTGTTGTTTAATTGAACCATACGAAACTTCCACAGCACCTGGTAAAAAGCAAAACACCTAAAATTCCCTGAAGCCCACCTTTTTATGACCATTGCACTATTGGCACCTTTTGCCTGATCCCTTCCGCCAGCATCCAACTGAATTCCGCTACGAACCGGTTTTATTCAAAATGTGACCATATTCGAGGGCGGTGAATGGAACCTTCGGAGCGTTTTGCGCAACATGAGTTAACAGTTTTGTCAGTCAAAAACATTTCGGTTGACAATGGAAACCGTCCGCTTATAATGAAAATTGTAACAATTGCAGCTTGAATTCGGGAGGAACCCGTGGGCCGTGAAATTTTCATTTCCAGATTGTTGACTTTCATCCTGTTCTGCGCGCTGGCGCCTTCCCTGCCATCTCGACCCAGCCGGGCAGTGAACGAGACGAACACCGTCGCTCCATTATCCTCCGACTTTTACGATATCGGAACGCCCACCCTGACCGAGATTTGGGTTTCGCCGTTGGGAAATGACGCCAACAGCGGACTGACCATTTATGCGCCACTCCGTACCCTGACCGCGGCCTGGAACAAGATCCCGGCCACGCTGACAACCAGCGGTTATCGCGTGAACCTCCTGCCTGGCACCTATCCATGCGAACCCGGCGAACCCGATAACTGCCAAAACTATTTCAGCGGTCATGCAGGTACTTATCAATATCCCATCATCTTTCAAGCCTATAGCGGCCCGGGGACCGTCGTGATCCGCGGCGGGTTCGACCTGAACAATCTTTCCTATTTTTACTTGATGGATGTGACACTGGCGGGCGGGAACCCGCTGCCCGTCAACAATTCAGGGAATAACCTGCTCCACCTGGCAGCCATGGACCATGTTCTTTTACGCGGCGACACGCTCAATGGGCCTAATTGCGCCTCGGATACCTGCACCAACCTTCAGGAAGTGCTCAAGGTTAACCAGGTCCAATATCTCTACGTGGAAAACAGCGCCTTCGGCGGAGCCTGGCACACCAGCGTGGATTATTTCGCGGTGCAATACGGTCATTTCTACAATAACGATCTCCACACCGCCGGTCAGTGGTGCATGTACGTCAAGGGCGGCACAGCCTACCAACGGATCGAAGCCAACAATTTTCACAACTGCCAATTGGGATTTTCCGCGGGGCAATCCGCCGATTATCCCTTGATGACTTCCCCATGGATTCAATACGAGGCTTACGACATCAAGTTCGTAAACAACATCCTCCACGATATCCCCGGTACCGGATTGAGCGCGGCGGGCGGCTATAATATCCTGTTTGCCTATAACACACTCTACCGCGTAGGCATTGCACCCACCATTGGCTATCCACTGTTCGAGGCTGTACACGGAGAACGCGGCTGCGCCGCCACCACTGAACTGCCTTACCCCCTGAACCGCTGCAATACCTATAACAGCCAAGGAGGCTGGGGGCCGAACTTCATCACCGACAGCGTGCCATCCATCCCCGATAAAAACGTTTATGTTTATAACAACATTTTTTATAACCCCGCTCCTTCCCAAACAGAATGGTCGCATTTCGATATCGAAGAGCCGATAAGCCGGCCAACGGGCTTCCCCAATGTTCCGAACCCGGTTACCACGGATGACCGGCTCGCGATCCGAGGCAATGTGATTTGGAACGGCGACGCATCCATGCCGCTGGGCATCGAGGATAAACAAGTCTGCCTGCCGGGCAACCCCACCTGCAATGAGGCGCAACTGCGCGCGGACAATTCGATTAATTCCATCGAGCCTTTCCTCGCCAATCCTGCGACAGGGGATTACCACCCGATAGCCGGCTGGATACCCAGCGTTACCACCTTCGCCATTCCCGATTTCATTTGGGATATCGCCAGCGTCCCAAGCGGCAACACGAGCAATGCCGTGCCCAGTGATTACGAAGGCACGACGCGCGGCGCTGTTGATCCGCCCGGGGCCTTCCACGGACCTTTGCCCCCGCGCGTGCTTTCCATCCAACGTGCGAATGCCAACCCCACCAATGCTGCCAGCGTGGATTTCACCGTGAACTTTTCCGAACCCGTGACCGGCGTGGATGCCAGCGACTTCCAAATCTCCACAAGCGGCGTCTCAGGCTCGGTCATGAGCGGAATCGGCGGCTCGGGCAGTGTCTACACTGCAACCGTAAATACCGGCACAGGCAACGGCACCATCCGGCTCGACCTGATTGACGATGACAGCATTCTCGATTCTCAATCCCATCCACTCGGAGGCGCCGGCACGGGCAACGGCAATTTCACGAGCGGCGAGACCTACACGGTCGTCAAAAGCAATGTCGCACCCACAGACATTTCCCTTTCGAATAACAGCATCAGTGAGAACCAGCCCTCCGGAACATTGATCGGCGTTCTATCCACCAGCGACCTTAATCCGAGCGACACCTTCACCTACACTTTCTGCGGCGGGGCGGATGATAATTCCTTCTCCATTGCAGGAAACACCCTCAACAGCGCAGCCATCTTCGATTATGAGGCGAAAAACAGTTTTTCCATCTGCATCCGCACCACAGACAGCGGTTCGCTATCGTTTACAAAAAGCTTTACCATCGCCATTATCGATATCCCCAATGTGGAACTGCTCACTCCGGCCAACGGGGCGAATACCAACAGCCTTCGCCCCACCTTCGATTGGAATAACTTTGCAGGCGCCACCGGTTACAACCTACAAATCTCGAAGAACAATACCTTCACCCAACTGGTGAACAATGTCAACCTTACCGGCCTGACGAATTCCAGCTATATCCCTGCCGCGAACCTGCCGCCCCACGCCACGCTCTATTGGCGGGTGCGTGCCAGCCTCAGCGCCTCCACTTACAGCGGATGGTCCGAAGTGCGCAGTTTCCAAACGGCAATCCTGCCACCCGGTATACCGATATTAATCTCCCCAGCCAACAACGCGCTGATCGCGGGTCCATCACCGCTGTTTGATTGGCAGAACTCCACCCTCCCAACCGGCGCCACTTTCGATCACTACCAAATCCAGGTGGCAACCGACAAAACCATCACGGCTCCCGTTCATGATAAGACCATCACCGGTCTGTCCAACTCGCAAGATAACAGCGCCATTCTGTCCACAGGAACCGCCTACTATTGGCGGGTGCGCTCCTTCAACACAGCCGGCAACTACTCAGGGTGGTCCACTGTTTGGAGTCTCAGGATCAAATACGCCGCGCCCACCCTCAACCTGCCCTCGAATGGCTCGACCGTGACAACGCTCCGGCCCACTTTCACATGGAACGCAGCCGCGGGCGCAGCAAGTTACACCATCCAAGTTTCGAGAAATGCCGGCTTTTCTGTGTTGGCCATCAACAAGACCGTGACGATCCCAAACTATAATGCGGTCGCCAACCTGCTCTCAAGGACAACCTATTACTGGCGCGTCCAAGTCAACGGTACATTCGGACCGAGCAATTGGTCGGTCATTTTCCATTTTGTCACACCGTAAAGCCTGCATTGCAATAAATGCCTTGCTCGACATAAAGAGTTTTAATCCAAAAAAGGAAGGTAACGATGAACAAGAATCAGATACAAAGCCACGCCTCACCCAAGTTCTTCAGCCCACTAAGGCTGGGCATATTGTTCATCCTGCTGGCCGGGTTGATCGGCTTTACGCCTCACATCAACACTGCCCAAGCCCGGCCGCTTTCCGCGCCGGACCCCAATCCGCCAGCAACAACCGTCAAGCTGATCTTCATCCACCACTCCACTGGCGAGAACTGGCTGCGAGATGATTACGGCGGCCTAGGAAAGGCTCTAAGCCAGAACAACTACTTCGTCAGCGACACCAACTACGGCTGGGGCCCGGCCTACGGCAGTGACCAAATCGGAGATCACACTGACATTCCCGATTGGACGGAGTGGTTCGCCAGCGCCAATACGCCCACGTACATGGCAGCGCTATTCACCGAGTACGGGCAACTCGCCGATTACACACGCACAGTGACAGACCCGGGCGGCGAGAACCAGATCATAATGTTCAAGTCCTGCTTCCCCAACTCCGCACTGGAGGGCAGCCCAAGCGATCCACCCAACCCGAACGGCTGGCTGACCGTTGGACATGCCAAATGGGTCTACAACCAGATCCTGCCCTACTTCGGCGCACACCCCGAAAAGCTGTTCATCGTCATCACCGCGCCGCCATTAATCGACGGTACCTACGCCGCGAACGCGCGCTTCTTCAACCAGTGGCTAATGAACACCTGGCTGTCGTCCAACAATTACACGCAGACCAATGTGGCCGTCTTCGATTTCTACAATGTATTGACCGGGCCGGACAACCATCATCGCTTCATCAACGGCGCGGAACAGCATGTCTTTACGCCTGGCATGAATACAGAGTATTACCCCTCGGGCGACGATCATCCGAACAAGGCCGGCAGTCAAAAGGCAACCAACGAATATATTGGCCTGTTAAATGTTTTCTACCACCGTTGGAATCCATCCGCACCTACTTGCTATAGTCTCGGCAAGGCAAGCTCTCCGGCGGCGGGCGGCACGATCAATGTAAACACTGCACCGAACTGCGGGGCCGCATCCTACTCCAATGGGACAAGCGTGGCCATCACAGCCAGCCCAAACTTCGGATATGTTTTCGCAAATTGGAGCGGCGATGCAAGCGGAACTTCCGTTTCAACCTCCGTGACAATGGATTCTTCCAAATCCGTGACCGCCAATTTTAGCGCGGCCACGGTGGTGCCGCCCAATGGCACAACCTTGCACAACAACCGCCCCACCTTCGATTGGGCCAATTATCCCGGTGCAATCGGATACCAGTTCCAAGTTGCAAAGGACACGGGCTTTACGCAACTGGTCATCAACATCACGCAAAGCGGCGCGGGCAGTTCCGCCTACACACCCCCATCCAACCTGCCCGCCAATGCCAAACTCTACTGGCGGTACCGCGCCAAGCTGACGGCATCAACCTTCAGCACGTGGTCGCCAACCATCACTTTACACACCGCCGCGCTGCCTCCCACCGCGCCGCAATTGGTTTCACCGGCCAACAACGCCCTGGTGACGGGACCCTCACCACTATTCGACTGGACGAATTCCACAATCCCAGCCGGCGCCACATTCGATCATTACCAAATACAAATCGCAACGAACTCCAGTTTCACCGGCATCGTCCATAATGTGAGCATCACAGGCCTGGCGAACTCACAGGATCACAGCGCGGTTCTCACCTCCGGCCACACTTACTATTGGCGCGTCAGAGCCTGGAATACAACCGGCAATTACTCAGCCTGGTCGGCGGTATGGATTGTCAAAATTAAGTAACTGATGTTACGCAGAAGGTCACCGCACCCAGCCCTACCCCCAACCCTCCCCAAATACCCCAACAAGCGGGGATATTTGGGGAGGGAGAATAGATGAAAGACAGGTTACTTCGTACGGTGAATTAAGTAATGAGAAGTACTTACCTGATCATCTCGACCAGGTAAAGAAGGATAATTCCCGATGCTAAAAAACCCGGGAGAGTGATATGATATTTTGAGATAATTTGAAGAAAGATAAGGTAATCCTCATGAAACTCACTGAAGAACTGCTGGCGTTGCTGCGCCAGCCAAGCACTTGCTACATTGCCACTTTGATGAAGGACGGTTCACCCCAGGTTACCCAGACATGGGTCGACACTGACGGCGAGCATATTATCATCAACAGCGTGCAGGGCTATGTAAAGATCAAGAATATCAAGCGAGACCCACGCGTGACGGTGGTCGTCTCCGCACCGGATAACCCCACGCGCTATTTCCAAGTTCGTGGACGAGTCATCAGGGTCACCACGGATGGTGGAACTGAGCACATCGAGAAGCTTGCGCAGAAATACACCGGTAAGCCCTACGCGTGGTACGGAGGGCGCGAGCAGGTGCGCATGATCATCGTCATCGAGCCTGAAAAGATCACAAGCATGGGTGGTGGTTTTGGGCGGCGACCAGCATCAACTTCCCAGGCAACATCATGGAAAGCGTGATGATTTCAACGAAGTAAAGAATGTAATCCCCGATGAACTTGCGTGGATCCGCGATGGCTGCTAACGATGTCGGACACATTACCCTCACCGCAGTGGAGGTTCTCTCCATTGTGCTGGTCATGGCGTTCGGGTCGGGCGCTTACGGGAAATGGTTCCGCGTCTACTCGATCGCGACGATCGTGATCCTCATCGCGGCCGGTATATTGACGGGTGTGCTGTACGACCGCCCACACATGCCTTTTGCCCACCTGCTTTTTGAGAAGACACTTTTTTAAAAAGCCATCCTGTCAAAAGAGGAAATCATGAACCCAAAAATAATGTCTGGTCTTATCCTGCTGGTATTGCTCCTTTCCGCATGCCAGGCTGCTAAGGCAGTCCCCACTGCCAGCCCAGCCTATGCACACAAGCTGGTTGCCACCTTCACACCCACGCAGGTTCCGCCCGCTGCCACAACCTTACCTGCCGAGAAACTGGTGCCTGCCACCCCAACCTTTGTTTCATTTATGATGCAAGGCGGAGTTACCCTGGGAGACGGAACAAGCCAACTCATCTTGTATGGGCAGCGCACTGGCGAAAGCGATGAAACTATCCATGTAGTGCATGCCGGGACTTTCGAGGAAGTCGAGACACAGAGAGGGCTTCAGACTGCCTTAAATGGCGGCGGTCCGTTCCTTTTCACCCTGATGGAAAATCAACCCTTTAAGAGTGATGCTGGAGCAACCGCTCTGGCTGATATGAGCATGGGGATGATCGATGAACCAGACACCTATCTCGTGGCAATGTGGACGAGCGATATTTCCACCACATTCCCGCACAATACGACTCATTTTGATGAGAAATCGTTTACATTCCAAATGGAGGCGGATGATGTAGAACTGGAAGGCTGGCTCGAAAATGGCCGGATTGGTCTTTCGCAACCCAACCTGCCGGGGGATCAACAGCAGGAGGGTTTTAATTTTATTTTGTTCCACCACGCAGAAGAGACCTTCATTTTGGGTTTCTCGCCCTACTCTGAATCCGACATACTTGTAATGCACAATGTAGTGATCATGCCTCCTGACCTCTTAGAAGCCAAAATGAATACGCTCCCAACCGGCCAGGATCACTCGTATTTGGTCAAAGGCTTCACCAACGGGATAGTTTCGCTGCCCCTGCAAAACGGGTTCCCGATCCCGGTCCCCATCCTTGAAGTGAACATGATCATCCAGCAAAAGTAGTTTCTACAAGCTGAACGTCAGCTTGTTCATCAGCAAAAGTTGTTACGAAGTACCGTCCAGAGGCATGGGATTGGCAGTCGCTTGTATCAGGTAATCTTATCGAATCTGCCTCACCGAACCGCAGTATTGAGCGTGATGCAGGCAGATATTCCGGCATTCCATCTGTATCAGAATCAAGGCTGGCTCCCATTACGCCAAGATTTTTTGTATCATGAAGGAGACCACCCTTGTACTATCATGGGAATAGATCTTGCAAAATACGCGTCCAACCCGAATACAACGGACTAACACCGTCCCCAACGGACGCTTCGCCTGCAGCTCGCGCCGGTGAGCCCATCCGTTAGGCTATCTTGAACTGCCGTTATTCATCATCCCCTCCAGACGCACTTTCACAGCGGGCCATTCGTTATCCAAAATACTGTAATACACCGAACTGCGGTAATAGCCATTGGGCATGATCATGCTGTTGCGCAAAACGCCCTCGCGCACCGCGCCGATCCGCTCGATGGCTTTTTGTGAACGCTCATTTCGCAGGTCCGCTTTCAATTGCACGCGGATACATTTCAGCTCTTCAAAAGCATGGCGTAATAACAAATATTTGGTTTCAGTGTTCACCATCGTGCGCTGAAACTCCACACCGTACCACGTGCCGCCAATCTCCGCGGCGTAATCCTTGGGATGAATATCCATGTAACGCGTGGCGCCCGCCACGCGCCCCGAGGCAAGATGGATCACGGCAAACGGTCTGTCCGTCCCGTTCGCCGCTCGATTCAACAAGTCCCGCACCCAACCGCGAATATCATCTTCATTCTTCATAACACCATACGGCATCCAGCGCCAGATATCATCGTTCATACCAACCGCGGTCAAGCCCCGCACGTGCGCTTCGCTCAAGGGTTCGAGCCGGACATATTTACCGGTCAGGGTCACCGGTTTCACTTCCATCATCAATCACACTCCAAGTTATCGGTGGTTGAGTAGGCGGGGTCTCGATACGGACTTCATCCTACTCGACCACCGCCGTAACGCCCTGCGCCCTTTCAGGGTCGAAACCACCGGTTTTACTTCCATCATTTCAACCACTCCTCTTCGGTTTTATCCTGCGATGGCAGATACGGCATCTTTGGGCCTTCGATACCGAGCAGTTGACTCAACGCGGCGCGCATGGCGATACTGTCGTCCCACGGATATTCGATCTTGCCGAAACACATGGATTGTTCGTGACCCTTGCCACAGGAAAGCACAATGTCGCCGGGGCGCGCCAGACTTAACGCAAACTTGATCGCCTGGCCGCGATCTGCAACACGCCAAAATGTTTCCCCTTCGCGTCCGCCCTTCGACCTCGCACCGACTGCCATTTCCTCAAGGATGCCAGCCAGCGATTCCGTGCGCGGATCTTCAGCAGTCAGCACCGTTAAATCCGCCAACTGGATGGATGTCTCGGCCATCATGCGGCGCTTCTCCTTGTCGCGCAATCCCGCCGAGCCAAAGATCGCAATCACACGCGGGTTATTACCTTGATTTTCTGAACCGCCAAGCCCGCGAAGATCGCCAAGATTCATTTTATCCTTTGCGCTCTTCGTGTTCTTCGCGGTTAAAGAAGAAAGCATTTCCCGCGCGGCCTCCAATGTCACCTTCAAGGCGTTGGGCGTATGGGCAAAATCAACAATTGCGGTGAAGTTTTGTCCGAGATCAATGCGTTCCATGCGGCCCGGCACACCTTCGAGCGATTCGATTCCTCTCGCAGCAATCTTTGGCGATATTCCAAGCCCAATCACTGTTGCGCTCAACGCCGCGAGACAGTTCGAGACGTTATATGCTCCAACCAAATTACTCTTAATGGCTATGCGATCTTTATTGCTAACTGCAATAAATTGAATCCCGAATGGACTATAGTGGATTTCCTGAGCGCAAATATCCACACCCTGCCCCATTCCATAACTGACCTTTGGAGGTTTGGTGGTCGAATCAAGATATTCATAGGAGCGATCATCATGGTTCAACACCGCCAGGCGAGGATTGCCCTGCGGCTTGGGCAGAGTTTTTTCCAGTGAGGTGAACAATCGCCCTTTAGCAGCGCGATAATTCTCATAGGAGCCATGCTGGTCAAGGTGCTCGTGCGTGATATTCGTGATCACGCCCACATCAAATTCACAGGCATCCACGCGATACTGCGCCCAGCCGTGCGAGGTCGTTTCCAGCACCACATGGGTCAAGCCGGCCTCGACCATGCGGGCAAGATAATGCTGGACATCATGGGCATCCGGCGTGGTCACGTGGAAACCCGTATCCAGGACCTCATCCCCAATCACCGCATTGACGGTTGAAATCAAACCGGCCTTGATCCCGGCAGCCAATAAAATTTCATAGATCAAATTGCAGGTGGTCGTCTTGCCGTCCGTGCCGGTGACGCCAATCACCGTCAGCTTGCGCGCCGGAAAATCGTAAAACGAAGCCGCGATCCAGGTCAAGGACCGGCGCGTATTTTCAAGGCGTATATAGGGTACCGGGCAACCGGTCAAATCCTTTTCGCCCACAATCGCGACCGCACCGTTCTCAATTGCCTTCGGGATGAAATCATGCCCATCGAACGATCCGCCTCGCATGGCAACAAACAAATATCCGGGTTTCACCGCACGGCTGTCAATGGCAATGCCCTCGATGGCAAGATCGGGTAAATGCCCGGGAAGGTAAGAAAAGGGAAGTGCACTAAAAAGTGTCTGAATTGTTTTCATTTTACTGCTCATTGCATAAATCTCTAAACTGGATTGCGCCAAAAGCAGGGCAAAATCAGTGGTTCTGGTTTAGATATTTACGCAGTACTCTGTAAATAAAAAAGGTTCTGGGATTTTATCGCCAAAACCCCTTCCCGTGAATAACGAATGTCATTACAATATGGTTTTCTCAAGATCAGAGAACGAACCGCCAAGCTCGCGACCCTCAAAAGCGAGGGCAGGCGAGCGCGAAGAAAAAAACAAGAATCTTAGCGAACTTTGCGTGCTTCGCGTTAAGAAATGACAAAGCATAGGTTCGCCATGGACTTTGAGAGGGCCATATCATTGCAAGAAGCATGGCGACGAAGCAACCTCATCTTCGAGAAACGAGATTGCCACACGAAGCTAAAGCTTCGTTCGCAATGACATGTTAATGACTCACGAGTTTGATATTGAAGCGATAGGAGTTCACAACGTGCCTGAAGTTGCGCCAAAGAACGATATACATTTCCACACTGCGCGAGGTAATAATATCGCCCAGGTCAATGACCGATATCCATCCAAAATCGTGCAGGATTTTTGTGACCGCCTTCTTGGCATCGGCGTCATTCCCGCTGACAAAGACATCGGTACGTTCGGATAGTTTATTCGGCTCGACCATGATATTGCAATTGACGGTGTTCAGGGACTTTACCACGCGTGCTTCAGGAAATGCACGCTGAATTTGTTCACCCAGCGAATCGGTATTGCAAACGGTCAGCAACCACTCATTGGTCGAATAATCAATCGGGTTGGCCGTATCAATAAGGATCTTGCCTTTTAAATTATCGGCGCCCGCCTGCTGCAAGGCTTCCAGCGAGGCAGCCCCCAACGTGCAATTAAAAATTATCTCGCCATGAGCGGCGGCATTGGCAAACGTCCCATACAATGCGCGCGGGCTGCCTTCATTATTCGCCCACTCGACGGCTTTCGGATTGCCCGCATCGCGCGAGCCCATCATTACATCCTGTCCCAGATGCACAAGTTTTGATGCGATGGTTTGCCCGACTACTCCCGTGCCCAATACGCCAAATTTCATGGTTATCTCCTCGATTTTATAATTCGTTCATATTGTACTATGCCGGAATTACTGCTTATTGCATAAATCTCTAAACTAAATTGTACCAAGAACAGGGCAAAATCTGTGACTTTGGTTTAGATATTTACGCAGTACTCTGTGATTCCGTCTCAGCGCGTTCCATTTTGGATTTCAACCATTTTAACCGAAAAGTCTCCTCCCGTTCGCGTTCTTCCAAAGAAATAGATGCAAACATTGGATTTCACAAAGATGGATTCCAATAACAAAAAAAGTTTTGGCAGAACCGCCAAAACTTTTTCATTTTGAAGAAAAAACCGTTTATTTCAGGCTTTTGCGCAAGCCTTCCAACTTGCCTGCCACAGAACCATCCAGAACCTTGTCGCCCACCGTAATCACCAACCCGCCCAAAATGGAAGGATCGACGCGGAAGGATACAGCCTGTGCCCCAACCTTGGAAAGGATGCTTTTCTTGACAGTATCCTGCTCCGCCGCATTCAAAGGCAAAGCGCTGATCACTTCTGCGGATTCGCCTTTGAAATCCGCTTCATCGAGCACGACCACCTTGCCCGATTTTAGGCCGGAGAAGAATTCATCCAGCAAAACATGCTGGCGTTTTTCATCGAGGGATTCGCCCACCAGTTTCTGGGCCGCGGCAATGGCGAGAGCCGCCACCTGGCCGCGCAAATCGCCAAGGATGCGTCCGCGTTCCATGGAGATTTCGGCCAAGGCGCTTTCACGCTGTTTGGCGATTTCCTGATCCGCATTGGCTTTGACCTGTTGGGCAGCCTTTGTGGCGCGATCATTGGCCTCGTTGACCACCTGGGCGGATTTTGCCTGCGCGTCCGCAATGATCTTCGCCGATTCTTTTTCCGCATTGGCACGCGCCTCAGCGGCCACGCGGGCATCTTCCATGCCCTGTTCGATTTTCTTCTTGCGGGTCTCCATCATATTCAACAAAGGCTTATAGACCCAGGCCTGAAGGGTCAGGAATACAATAATGAACGCAAGAATCTGAACGATAAGAAGACCGAGATTAATTCCAAGAGCTTCCAAAGCAGCCTCCTAGTCCGGCTAACCAGCAATCTTGAAGAGGATCAGGAATGCAATCACCAGGCAGTAAATGGCAATTGCCTCAGAGAATGCGATTCCAAGGATCATATTGGTCAGCAGGTTTCCATAAGCGTCCGGGTTACGAGCCATACCATTCAGCGCTCCCTGCACACTCAGGCCAATACCCACACCTGCACCTGCTGCACCGATCATTGCCAATCCGGTTCCAATCAACCGAGCGGCGTCTACAATATTACCTACCATTGGTCAAGCCTCCTTTAGCTTTGTATTAAATTTCGTGAGCTTCTTCGTGAGCTTCTTCATGGGCGTGACCCTGGGTGGCCTGCGCCATGAAGACCATCGTCAACATTCCAAACACAAACGCCTGGATGATGCCAACGAACAATTCAAACATCATGATCATCGAAGGCAGGATGGTGATCTTACCCAACAGGCCTGCCACAATGGCGACCAGAACGATCCCTGCAAACATGTTACCAAAAAGACGGAATGCAAAAGAGAGGATCTTCGAGAATTCGGAGATCAACTCCAACAGACCGACCAGAAAGTCCATGGCCCCAAAAAAGGGAACTTTGAACATGGTTGTGAAATTAAAGAACTTGCTCAGATAACTAAAACCCTGAACACGGAACCCCACCACCTGGATCATCACCACAGAAATCAGGGCCAGCGAAATCGTAAAATTCAAATCCACAGAGACGCCGCGGAAGAACGGAACAAGAACATAGCCGTTCGAGATCGAACCAGGTTGAAGAATGGCGCCGGAGATCGGATGTCCCTGGGCAACCTGCTGCAAAAAGCCAATCGATTCAAAACCGGGAATCAACTTAAGCAGATTGGCGAACAGCACATAGATCATGATGGTGGCAAACCAGGGGAAGATGAGGGGAGCCCACTTCTGCCCCGCCGAGCCCTCCGTCAGGTTATAGAGAAGTTCAAGGAAGGCCTCCATCAAGTTCCCAACGCCGCGCGGAACCAGATCGGTGTTCAGGCTTTTCCTCAACGAACGCCCGGTCGCAATGGCCAGCCAAATCAAAAGAAGTATGGTCAAAACCAGGGTAGGAAGAGTATTTACAAAAGTAAAACTTCCTCCCCATGGAAGGACGATATCAAACAACTTCTCGGCCTTGACACTGATTTCAGGTTGAACGGGTGCAAAAAAGTACCCGCCCACAATGAAACCAACGATCATCAACGCCAGAACAACCCAGCGGCGCCAAGGTCTTCGTTTTTCAGTTTCCAAACAAGCCTCCTACCGATTATGAAGAAAGTTCGTTCTCTTTCTTCTGAGATTTGGATTTTATTTTTGCAATCGTACGACGCGCGACAAAGAGCATCACAATGACAGATATAGGCGTGCCGGCCAGCAAAAGCAATAAAGTAAACAGGGGCCGAGTACCAAACGTCTTATCCAGCCACAATCCACCCAATAACGATAAAAGAATGATCACAAACGTCAGACAACCAACCTGGGTAATTAAAACGATCAGGAAGTTGTTGCCGATCACCTGACGGTTATTGTCTGATTGTGTCATGCCGCACGATTATAACAAACAGGCCAAATGCGTGTCAATGAAAGGCGCTAAAAGAGATTCAAAGCCGCCGCATTGGAAAAACCAAACCACGGTGCGAAAACCGTCCCCAGCAGGATCACGCCCAGTACCAAAACCACCAGCGCAATCATATAGGGACGCGTCAGGGCAATGGGATGCTGCTCTTCATCCTCATTCTCAAGCCGGTATAGATACACATACTTCATCACGTTCAAGTAGTAGTAAACGCCGACGATGGAATTCAGGATGCCCAGGATGACCAGCCAGACATAACCGGATTGTACGCCTGCCGCAAATACAAAAACCTTGGCCACAAACCCGCCGAAAGGCGGCATGCCGGCCAGCGAGAGGAAGGCGGCCAGCATAATCAATCCCAACAGGGGTGAGCGGCGGCTCAAACCTTTATAACCATCGTAGTCATCCGTGCCAACGACACGCCCGACCGCCACAACCACTCCGAAGGCGGCGAGGTTGGTGACGATATAGGCCGTCATATAGAAAACCACGCTGGCAATCCCAAGCTTCGAAAGCGCGACAATGCCGATCATGGCGTAACCGGCATGGGCGATGGATGAATAAGCGAGCATTCGCTTAAGGTTCTTTTGCGGCAGCGCCAGCAGGTTTCCAAGGGTCATGGTCACGGCGGAAAGCACGGCGAACGCCACGGTCCAATCAATGCTGAAATCGTGGAAGGCCACAAGGAACAAGCGGGCAATCACGGCAAAGCCGGCGGCCTTGGAGGCGGTCGAAAGGAAACCAGAGATGGGGGTGGGCGCGCCTTCGTACACATCCGGCGCCCAGAAATGGAACGGGACCACCGAGACCTTGAAACTGAGTCCAACGATCAGGAGGATGATCACACCGAAGATCAGCGGAGCGCCTATCTGCCCGGTCTTGAACGCAGCGGCGAGAGCATATAGATTCGTGGTTCCCGCAAAGCCGTACAGCAGGCTAAACCCGTAAAGCATGACCGCCGAAGTCATTGCGCCGAATAACAAATACTTGAAACCCGCTTCGGTCGAGCGGTCATCGGAAAGCATGAAACCCGCCAGAACATAGAGCGGAATGGAGGTGGTTTCAATCGCCAGATAAAGCATGATGAGATCGGCAGCGGAAGCCATGAGGCACATGCCAATGGTCGAGGCAAGCAGCAGGAGATAAACTTCACCGCGCTGTCCCACTTTTTCATGATCCATCAAAAAGAGCGCCGTCATGCCCGCGCCGAAGATAAAGAGCATCTTGAAGAAAAAGCCCAACCAGTCAAATCGGATGGTATTGCCAAGCGTCGAGGTTGGATCGCCGGGGCGGCCCACCAAAACACTGATCACCAAAATGGCAAGCAGCCCACCGGCTGTCAACCAGCCGAGATTGCGGCGGCGTTCCTCTTTCCAAAAAGGTTCGACCACCAGCAAGGTCACAGCGAGGATCAGGATCAGGGTTTCAGGGAGGATCGAGAGAAAAGCTACAGACGTAAACATTTATGCAACTCCCAGCAACTGCAGGATGTGGTTTACTCCTGATTGCACCATGGGAACCATCAAGGCCGGGAATAAACCGATGCCAACCATCAACAGGCAAAGCGTGGTGATCGCCACCTTATCCAACACAGTGACATCGGTCATATGGCCTTCGAGTTTTTCTGGCATATTCCCAAAGAAAACCTTGCGGATATTAAGCATGATATAGGCCGCTGTGACAATAATGGAAATACTGGCGATCACAGCCACCAGCCATTGCGATTGCCAAACCCCAAGGAAGATGGGGAATTCCGCAATGAAACCGGAAAAGCCGGGCATGCCCATCGAAACGAGGCCGCCGATGATGAAGCCAATGGCCGCAAACGGCATCACTTTGCTCATGCCGCCGAGCTCGGGGATTTGGCGCGTATGCGAGCGGTCATAGATCATGCCGGTGACCGCAAAGAAGAGAGCCGTCATGACCCCATGCGAGAACATTTGCACGCCTGCACCGGTGAGACCGTTCTTATTGAGCGTGGACAAACCGAGCATCACCAGGCCCATGTGCGAGACGGAAGAAAAGCCGATCATATATTTCAAGTCGGTTTGGACGAAGGCAATGAACGCCCCGTAAACCACAGCAATAACTGCGCACAACATAATCAGCCACGACCAATGCTGGGCGCCTTCGGGCAGGAGCATGATGCCGACGCGCAAGGCGGCAAACGCGCCAAGTTTCATCAACACACCCGCATGGAACATCGAAACCGCAGTCGGCGCGGCAACGTGTCCATCCGGCGACCAGTTATGGAAAGGCCAAATGCCGCCCAGCACCGCAAAGCCGAAGAATACGGGCAGGAACCACAAGTTCTGGAATGAGGCGGAGAATCCGGCTTTCTCCAGTTGAAGCATATCGAAGGAATACACGCCGCTCGTTTGACCGGCATTCCAATACATGGCCAGTGCACCGACGAGGGCAACCACCGAACCGATGAACAAATACAAGGTCAGTTTCATGGCCGCATATTCACGCGTCTGTATCCAGCCCCAGATGACAATGAGCAGATACATCGGGAACACGGCAATTTCATAGAAGAAGAACAACATGAAAAGATCAAGCGAGGCAAATACACCGAACACGCCGCTGGCGAGAACGAACAGGAAGGCAAAGAACTCGCGCGGACGATCCTGAATTCCGGCAGAGAGATGGGTATGTTCATCAAAGTCGCCCCATGAAATCAGGACGCCGGTAAACATCACCACGCCGGTCAACAAGACCAGCGGGGCGCTGATGCCATCCACGCCAAAATGAAGGCTGATGCCCAGGGCGGGAAGCCAGCCATATTGCTCAACGAATTGATACCCCGTCAGATGCTGGGTTAAATATTGAATGTAAACCCACAGCGATAATAGCAAGGCAAAGGTTGCGGCGGCCAGCGCCACACCGCGCACCTCCGTTTTCCGCCGGGCGGGGATCATCAGGATGATCATCGCCGCCACGAGCGGAGTAAAGACAATTACGCTTAATACAGGAAAGGCCATCATCCACCTCTTAGAATAAGTGCATCACTGCTTTATTGATCACATCCAGAATCCACGACGGCCAAATACCGATCACTAAAATCAAAGCCATCAAAGGAGCCATGACGATAATTTCACGCGTGTTGATCTCGGTCAGTTTATGTTCGCCGTGCGCCCAATGCTCGTTCAGAGGGCCGTGCAGAACCTTGCTGATTCCTTTTAAGATATATGCGCCCGTGAACAACAAACCGAGCATCGAGATCGCCGTATAGGGTGTCAGCAAGGGGAACGAGCCTCGCACCACGAGGAATTCGGAGACAAAACCGTTCAAGCCCGGCAAGCCAAGCGAGGCCATGGATGTGAAGATCAGGATGCCGCCATAGATCGGAACGAGCGGGAACAAGCCGCCAAACTCCTCCAAATTACGCGTGTGCGTGCGTTCGTAGATCACGCCGACCAGGAAGAACATGCCAGCCGCAGATAAGCCATGATTGAACATCTGCAAAATGGCGCCGTTCATCGCGATCCTTGCATCCGCCGTACCAACTGCCATGGCGGCCGCGGCGATACCCAGCATTACAAAGCCCATATGGTTGACCGAAGAATAAGCAACGAGCCGTTTGAAATCGGTCTGGGCATAGGCAGCGAAAGCGCCGAAGACAATGGCGGCAGTGGCGAGCAAGGCCAGTATCCAGGCGAAGGATTTGGCTTGTTC
>Ga0182027_10005730_pt1 | contig 18782 bp, 17 predicted proteins | sample 712E1DmetaG_FD_121300 | JGI IMG/M metagenome (GOLD analysis project Ga0182027, IMG submission 121300) | Permafrost microbial communities from Stordalen Mire, Sweden - 712E1D metaG (Illumina Assembly) | ecosystem: Environmental > Terrestrial > Soil > Wetlands > Permafrost | place: Sweden...
AGGGGCAGGCTTGTGGCGGGTGGCGGGGGGGCGGGCGGCGGGGGCGTCCTTGGGCCGCGTTTTGGCATCCGGAGGAGGGACGGCGGGCCGGTAGGACGGCTGCGGAGAGACCGCGCTTCCGCGAAACAGCAGCAGCATGAGCACACCCCCGCCGATCGCCGCGGCGATCCACACCCATGTTGCCAGCTTCACGGCCGAGAGGAACTCGCGGATGCGCTGGAGCCTGGGGGGGTGGGGCGCGTTGGGGCTTTCGCCGCGCAGGAGGGCGTCGTATTCGCGGCGCTTCCCGGGGTCGGTCAGAGTGTCGACGATCTGGTTGAGCCGGGCGAGCTGGCGGGCGCAGATGAGGCGCAGGGTGTCATCCTGCTGGCGGTCGGGGTGCAGGACCTGGGCGAGCTTGCGATAGGCGGAGCGGATCTCCTTGGGGGAAGCCGAACTCGCCACGCCGAGCTCTTCGTAGTAGTTCATTCCACGCTTTTCAAAGTCAAAGCCGGATCGGAGATGAGTAAGTCGCCCGGTTGCCGTAGTACAAGTGCAGTACAAGTATCAGATAATAGGACCTTTAGGCTTGCGGGGCCACACATAAAAGAATACAATTTTAAACCATAGGAGTGAATCTCGTGGCCTCAATTCGAATGTTTCTTGTTTGCATGCTCGCCGGGGCGGCAGCCTACGGCGCGAATCCGTCGATTGGAATGGCGGTGGCGAACGGCAGCTTCCAACTGGACAAGTCGAGAGTAAGCGGCAACGCGACGCTGTTCGATGGCAGTTTGATCGAAACCGGCGCGGTGTCGTCGGATCTGGTGCTGGGAAACGGCGCCCGTTTGCGGCTGGGCACGGACTCGCAGGCCCTGGTGCACCAGGACCGGCTGGTGCTGGAGAAGGGACAGAGCGAGATCAGCGCGGCCTCGGGATACTCGATCGAAGCACTGGGTCTGAAGGCGGCGCCGGACTCGGCGCAATCGCGGCTGGTAGTGACCTACAGCGGCCCGGCGCGCATTCAGGTAGCGGCGCTGGTGGGCAGCGCGCGGGTGTTGGGAGCGAACGGCGTTCTGGTGGCCAACGTTCCGGCGGGAACGGCGCTGGATCTGAATCCGCAGGCGGCTGGAGCGTCAACGCCGTCCTCGATCTCGGGCGTGCTGCGGTCGAAGAACGGCGCGTTCCTGCTGCACGACGAGGTGTCGAACGTGACGTACACGCTTCTGGGGGCCGGTTTTGAGCCCTTCGTGGGCAAGTGCGTGGAGGTTACGGGCGGGATAGAGACTGCCGCGCAGCCGGGGACCGGCACTCCAGCAATTCGGGTGCTGACGATCAAGGAGTCCAAGGGTTGCAAGCGGGCGGGCGCGTTCTGGCACAGTCCCAAGGTGATTATTGGGGGAGTGGCGATCGCGGCGGCGGGAACGACTGCCGGTGTGCTGGCGACGCGGGGCAACTCGTCGCCGTCGATCAGCGCGCAGTGAGGCGGGCGGGGGCGATCCGGGACAGTGAGCCATGCCGCTCCAATGGTACGCGTTAGTCGTCAAGCCCAACCACGAGAAAGCGGTATTGGAGCACCTGTTGGCGGCGGGCGGGGAGGCCGTTCTTCCTCTTTACCGCTCGCGGCGCCGATGGTCGGACCGCTTCAAAGAAGTTACGCTTCCTCTGTTTCCGGGATACGTCTTTTGCCGGTTTTCCTACCGCAGCCGTGTGCGTGTGCTGCGAGTGCCCGGGGTACGCTCGGTGGTAAGCGCGGGTGGGGAGCCGGCGCCGATTCAGGCCCGGGAAATCGAGGCCATCGCGGCCATGGCTCGTTCGGGGCTGCCGGTGAAGCCGTGGCCATTCCTCAAGGTCGGCCAGAGGGTGGTGGTGAAGGCGGGCCCGTTGCGGGGGCTGGAAGGCATTCTGGTGGAGTTCCGCAAGACCTGGCACGTGATTCTCAGCGTGGAACTTCTGCAGCGCTCGGTGGCCGCGGAGGTGGACCTGGATTCGGTTTCCCCGGTGAAATAGCGGCGCCGCCGGCAGCGCCGCGCTTGTGATGAAATGGTGCTGAAGGAGTGACTTGCAGAAGACCAAGCGCGGCCCGACGAAGGCGGTGGTATTCCAGGCTGCGTGGTTAGCGGCGCTGATCGCGACCGTCATTGGCGAACTTCTTCCGGGCAATAGCATGGTGATGCGCTGGGTGGGGGCGACTCACGTCAGCGACAAGACGCTGCACTTCACGGCTTACGCGCTGCTGGCCTTCCTGCCGATTTTCGGGTTCGGGACACGGGGCGGGATTGCGGTGGGGGCGTCGATGGTCCTTCTGGGAGTGGCGCTGGAATTTGCGCAGCGGCTGGTGCCGTTGCGCAGCTTCGAGGTCGGCGATATGATGGCCAACGGCATGGGAGTTGCGGCGGGAATGGCGCTGGCGCTGTTGGGGCAGGCCTGGATAGCTCGCGTGGAGACATGATGCCGGAACCGCCTTCGACTCCATCGCGGCATGAGGGCAGTGCCTGCCCGAGTTGCGGATCGCCGAGCGTTCACCGTTCGCACCGCAAGGGGATCACGGAGTTCCTGCTGGCGGTGGTGGGCGGAAGGATCCGACGTTGCCACACCTGTAACGCACGGTTCGCGCGTATTTTCAGCTCGGCGGTTTACGTGGACGACGCGCGCCGGATTATTGTGCGGGCGGCGCTGCTGCTGCTGATGCTGGCGGGGGCGGCGGTGGTGGTGCTGGTGATGCTTTGGTTCATGAAGAAGCAGGCGGCCATCGGGCCGTCGGATTGCCTGCTGGTTGGGCTGAACCGATTTCGAGTTTAGCCGGGATGTCTGGGGCTGCGCGGGTCACTTGGCGGCGGGCGTCGTCGCGACTTTCCAGTTTCGGATAGCGAGCCCTGCCAGAGCGCCTCCGCTGACGAAGTTCACGGTGGCGGCACTGCGATCGGAGTTTCGAGAACCGCGCATGACCCAGGCCTCGGTGGCCAGCATTCCGCCGGTGGCGACGGACTTCAGGAGCAGCGCGCGGGTGGTATTGAACGTACCGGCACTGGTACGGAGCATGGGATTGGTCTCGACTCCGCCGCGCGACGAGGCGACGTCGAGCAGGGTGGCGGCCACCACGACGGCGACCGAGGCCCACCATAGACGCTTGGAGTGCTTCTGCGCCTCCACTGCCTGACACGGCATGAAGGGCCCGGCCAGCAGCACCGCGACCAGACACACCGCGACCTTCGTTGCGCAACGTCGCATAATCCCCTCTTTTCTTGAACCGGAAACGGCGGTTCAAGTAGCTCATCGGCCATCCGGGGGGCGGCTGTAGGGAATCGGGGGCGAGGGGCGATTCAGGTCGTGACTCAGCTTGTTCAACTCGGACCGTTTTGCCGACTACTCTTCAAGGAAATCCAAAAGGCTGTGATTTTAACATCTTAGCTCCTGAATAAAACAGCATTAGTGCTATACTTGAGCCAATCTAAGACGGCCGCGTCTGATTACCCGAGGAGGCGGCATGCGCCCTCCGAAGTCCAAGGCTGCGAAGTTCGAAGTTCTCCCGACGGTGTGCCGAAGTGCATTCCGGGTGTCGGCGGACTCGGCCAGATCGGGCTCAGGCCGCGGCAAGGCCCTGCCTGGCAAGGGGGCGGAGGAAGCCTACCGCGCCTTGGTTCAGAACATGGCCGAGGGCGCCCTCACTCTTACGCCAGACGGTCTGATCCTCTTCTCCAACGCGCAGTTCGCCTGCATGCTCGGAACCACCGTCGACCGCGTGGTCGGGGCTTCGCTGCACGACTTCATTGCGGCAGAAGATGCGCCTTTGCTGCTCGCTCTGCTGACCAGCCGAATTAGCGCGCGGGCTGAAGTCCGTCTGAAAAGGGGGCCTTCGGCGCTGCTGCCGGCGCTGCTATCCGCGAGCACGGCGTTTCTCGAGGGTACCGAGTGCGTCTGCCTTTTCGTCACGGACTTGAGCGAGATGAAAGGCGCGCATGCGGAACTGGACACGTCGCGGAAGATGTTTCAACTGGTTCTCGACACCATCCCGCTGGGTGTGTTCTGGAAGAACCGGGAGGGGCAGTATCTAGGGTGCAACCGCCGTTTCCTGACCGATTCCGGTTTCTCCGCACTAGACGACATTGCGGGCCGGGAGGACTCCGAGATGCCCTGGAAGGGACAAGCCGAACTCTTCCTGGAGGAAGACCGCCAGGTCATGGACGCCGGCCAGGCAAAGATCGGCGACGAAAAGCCGGTGGTTGGTACGGACGGCGTGCGCCGCTGGTTGCGCACCAACAGAGTCCCGCTGACTAACTCCACTGGCGGCGTCATCGGGGTTCTCGGTACGCATGAGGACATCACCGAGAGCAAGCAGGCGGCGGAGGCGTTGAAGGAGAGCCAGGAACGTTTTCGCAGAGTTGTGGAAAGCGCGCCGGAGGCCATCTTCGTGGCGACGCGCGGCCGCTTCCGATACCTGAATCCGCCAGCCCTCAGGTTGTTTGGGGCCGCGTCGGCTTCCGATCTCCTCGACCGGCCGGTCATAGAGAGAGTCCACCCCGATTGTCGCGCCGCCGTAGCCGAAAGAGTTCGGCAGGTGGAACTAGGGTTGCTTTCACCGCCCTGGGCGCAGAAGTACCTCAGGCTGGACGGGACGGCCCTCGACGTCGAGGGGTCCGTTGCACCCTTCGTCTACGAGGGCGAGAAGGGAGGTCTCGTCTTCGTCCGTGACACCACCGAACGGAAACGAGCGGAAGAGGAGTTGCGGGCGAAAGAAGATCTTCTATCCGAATCACAACGCATTGCACACCTAGGCAGTTGGGAGTGGACAGCGCAGGCCAGCACGAGCGCGATGGTGTGGACGGCCGAAGCATATCGTCTTTTTGGCGTTTCGCCGGAGACGTTCGTTCCGTCCGCCGAGACGTTGCTGAGCTTGATTCACCCGGCCGATCGGGCCGCCATGCAAGCATGGATGAGCGCCTGTCTGGGTGGCCTCGAACCGCCCGACCTCGAGTTTCGCGTGCCCTTGCAGGACGGCAGCATCCGCATTATGAATGGTCGCGGGCATGTAGTCGCGCAGGACGCGGAGAGCAAGTCGGTCCGGATGGTTGGCATTGCAGAGGACATCACCGGGCGCAGACAGGCCGAGGAGAGGCTGCGGCGCTACAGCGCCGAGCTTGCCGAGACAAACGAGGAGCTCCAATGCTTCACGCGAATCGTGTCGCACGACCTGCGCGCCCCCTTTGTGAACCTCAAGGGTTTCTCCTCAGAGCTCCGGCATTCGATCGACACTCTCCGAAAGTCGGAGGGCATCTTGCTGGCGAGGCTGCCGGAGCCGGAGCGGGCGTCGTTGGCGCAGGTTCTTCAAGAGACAATCCCCGAGGCCCTGGGCTTCATCGAAAGCTCGGTGATCCGGATGGAGCACCTCACCTCGGCGCTGCTCCGGTTATCGCGGGCCAGCCAGCGGGAACTCCATATTGAGGAACTGGACGCCGAAGCATTGCTGCGACGGACGTTGCGCACCTTGCGGCATCAGATCGAGACCGGCCTGATCGCAGTGAAGACGGGCCCGCTACCGCGCATCACCAGCGACGGGACCGCCATCGAACAGATCTTCGCAAACCTGCTGGACAACGCCATCAAGTACATGGATCCGCAGCGTCCCGGCCAGATCGAGGTAACGGCAGAGGAGACGGCCGAGGAAACCGTATTCCGCGTGCGCGACAACGGTCGCGGGATTGCGGAGGACGACATGGACAAGGTCTTTGTGCCTTTCCGCAGGCTCGGCGCCCAGGATGTTCCCGGAGAAGGTGTTGGCCTGGCATTCGTCCGGGCGCTGCTCCATCGTCTGGGTGGAAAGATCGAATGCCACTCCCAGCTGGGCGTAGGAACGACTTTCCGCTTCACGCTGCCCAAGGTGCGATAGAGAGGACGTATGCAAAAGCCAGAGGACGTCATTATCGTGTTGGCCGAGGACGACCCAGGCCACGCGCGGCTGATCGAGAAGCACCTTCGTGCGGTGATTACCAACAGATTCGTCCGCTTCATAAATGGCAAGGAAGCGCTGGATTATCTCCGCAGCGAAGAACAAGCGTCTCAGCAACATCTTCTCCTGCTCGATCTCAACATGCCCGTCATGGACGGCTATCAAGTGCTCCGGCACTTGAAGGAGGACCGGCGAACCGAGCGCATCCCGGTTATCGTCCTGACCACCACGGATGATCCCCGAGAGATCCAGCGCTGCTACGAACTGGGCTGCAATGCTTATGTGGTCAAGTCCGCCGACCACGAAGAGTTCACGGAAGCGATGCGTCGTCTGGGGCTGTTTCTGACGATCGCCCGGATGCCCCAGGAGGGGGTCTTTTCTTTGACGCACACTAGCGCACCGGATCGTATTGGGCTCACCGTTTCGAAACCCCCGGGATGGTCGGCCCCCATAGCGGGGAAGGGCCCGGGCAGCGGGCACGACTGAGAGCAGCGCCCGATGGCGGACACCGAGCAATAGTCTGCGATACATTGCGAATTCCCGGTCCGGAGGAGTGTGCCGGCTGGAACGGTGGCGCACAACTCCCTAAAATAAATGAGCAACTTGAGCGTTTGGTAGGTGTATCATAGACACTGGAATACTGACCAAACGCAGGCCGTGGCGAACGGACTCTGCAGTGTGACCGGAACCGTCAAAACAGCACGCGACAAGCAATACCGTGCGGAGGATGGAGCTAGCGGACGCGAGAGTCCCAAGCCCTATCACGCCAGCCCCCACGGCCCCTGCAAGCGCACGCCCTCTCGCCTGTGCCTCCCACCCCGATCCCGTCGCGATCCTGATCGGCACGCTCAGCGCAGGCGCTTTACTGGCAGCCAAGGAGTCGTCTCATGACGAAGAAACTCGTCGAAATCCTGTTAGTGGAAGATGACGCCAGCGATGCCGAGCTGACCGTGAGTGCGCTCGAGAAAATCGACGTGGCCTGCCACGTCGAGCTTGTCGGCGACGGCGCGGCTGCGCTCGACTACTTATTCGCCCAGGGGGCCTATGCCGGCCGGCCGAGAACGACAAACCCGGACGCGGTCTTGCTCGATCTGAAGCTGCCGAAAATCGACGGTCTAGAGGTGCTGCGCCAGATGAAGTCCGACGCTCGTACAGTGAATATTCCCGTGATCGTGCTGACTGCCTCGGCCGAAGACCGCAATCTGACGGAGGCCTACCGGCTCGGTGTCAACAGTTACGTCGTCAAGCCCGTCGACTTCGAGCAGTTCACCGAGGCGGTTCGGCGGCTCGGCCTCTGGCTTTCGATAACTCGACCTCCGAAAGAGTAACCCGCAAGGAGAGTCAATCCCGGCCAACACCGGGGCGGTGAGCATTCAGGAATAGCGGAAAACATTGGAAGGAGCCGTGGTGAGGCGCATCCCCCAAGTTCGGGCTGACGCCGCCTTTAGCGTGAGTACAACGACATCAAGATCGGCACTGCTGTTCCGCGCCGGGGGACGCAGTTGTGCGCTGGACCTCGAGCAAGTCCTGGAGATCATGCGCCCGCTACCTGTCGAAGCACTGGCTCACGCGCCCGCTTTCGTGCGGGGACTGTCCATCATTCGCGGAGCACCAACGCCGGTGGTTTCGCTCGCGACACTGTTTACGGGCCACGACGGAACGCCCACCCGTTTTGTGGTTGTTCGGGTGGGGGAGAGACGAGTCGCTCTCGCGGTTGACGCCGTGCTCGGAGTTTTCAAGCTCGACCCCGCCACGGTCCGCGACTTACCTCCCCTGGCCCAAGACGCCGACGCCAACGCCCTTCAGGCGATAGGTGCTCTGGATGCGCACTTACTGTTCGTGCTGAACTCCACCTTTCTCATTCCGGACGAGATCTGGCAAAAGTTGGTCCAGGCATGATGAAGGCGCTGGAACGTAAGGATCTGGATCGTTTCCGAGATATCGTCGCCAGCCGGTTCGGCCTGGATCTGGACGACGGAAAACTGGATTTCGTCTCGGGTGTGCTGCAGCGCCGCCTGGGTGCACTCGGCGGTCTCAGCCCCGCCGCCTATCTGGATTTGCTGGGTAGTTCCCACCAGCCCGAGGAACTGAGCGTATTGGCCGGCGAACTCACGGTCACGGAGACCTATTTCTTTCGAGGTGCGGAGCACTGTCGCGCACTGGCCGGCATCGCTCTCGCGGAACGCGTTCGCGCCAGGGCCGCGGAGAGGCGGCTGCGCTTGCTTTCGCTGGGCTGCTCGTCGGGTGAGGAAGCTTACACCCTGGCCATCCTTTTGCGCGAGTATTTCCCGCAGCTGGACTCATGGGACGTCACGATCCAGGGTGTCGACGTGAATCCCCTGATGGTGGCAAAAGCCCGAACGGGAAGATACACAGCGTGGGCGCTCCGGGAAACGCCGCCGGAAATCCGTGACAAGTACTTCCGCGCCGAAAGTGGCGAGTTTCTCCTGGACGAACAGATTCGCTCCCTGGCTTCATTCGAGAACCGAAATCTCGCTGCGGTCGAGAACGCCTGTTTGCCGCGCGAGAAGGAGTTTGACATTATTCTCTGCCGGAACGTGCTGATGTATCTCGTTCCAACCGCCGCACAACAGGTGATCACTCACATTATGCGGGCCCTGGCGCCGGAGGGGTACCTGTTTCTGGGTTATGCGGAGACGCTGCGGGGACTCTCTCATCAGACTCATTTACGGCACACGCACGACTGTTTTTATTATCAGAAAAGCGCTGCAAAAGGGACTCCGGCGGCTGCCTGGACAGAGGAGTGCCTGGCACGCCCGCCATCGACGGTAGCGGCCATCGATGCCTCCTGGATGGACGACGTAGAGAAGACCTGCCGGCGGATCGACATTCTGGCGCAATCTTCGTCCCACGGGATTGAGCCTGCTCGGCCAAGCTCGCCGTCCGCGACACAGCATCCGCCGCCCAACCCTTCCGCCAAGATTGACCTCGCTTTCGAACTCCTCCGTCAGGAACGATTCGGGGACGCGATTGGTCTGCTCGATGGCCTGGCCGAAGGGACAGCCGACGCCGACACGCAGCTTCTGAGGGCCGTTTTGCTGGCCAACGGCGGTCATCTTGAGGCCGCCGAAGGCATCTGCCGGAATTTGCTGGGCGCCGACGACCTCAATGCGAGCGCGCACTACCTGATGGCTTTTTGCCGCGAGCATGCCGGCGATGCGGCCGCCGCTATGGAGCACGACCGGGCGGCCATCTACCTGGATGCAACGTTTGCCATGCCCCATCTTCATTTGGGCCGTCTGGCCAAGCGAGCCTCGGAGTGGATAACCGCGCGCCGGGAGTTGCAGTGCGCCGCGACACTGCTTCTGCGGGAGGATGCCTCGAGAATCCTGCTGTTCGGCGGCGGCTTCAGCCGAGAAGCGCTGGTGGCCTTCTGCCGGGCCGAATTCGTCAGCTCCGGAGGAGTGTTATGAGTGAGGGGCCTGCTCCGGAGATGGATGCGCTCGCGCAACTGAAGTCCGGCTTCGATCAGGGTTTCGCAGCGGCGCCAAGGAGCAGCGAGGCTCGCGAATCCGTGATTCTGATTCGCGTAGCCGGCGAAGTATTTGCTATTCGCCCGTGTGAGATTTCGGGCCTGGTGAAATCCAGAAAGATCGTCCCCATGCCCAGCCGGGTACCGGAATTGCTGGGCGTGACCGCGCTCCGAGGCTCTCTGATACCGGTCTATGACCTGGCGGCATTGCTCGACATCCCTCGAGGAACGGGCGGTCTATCGTGGATGATCCTGGCACCCGGCGACACGCTCATAGCCCTGGCCTTCGATGGATTCGAAGGCCAGCAGGTACCCGAATGGCTCAGCGAGCAGAGTGAGCGTCAGCATGTCCGCCAATTGGTCCGGGCAGGATCCACGATTCGCGCCGTGCTGGATGTGCGCGGACTGACGGAAGCCATCCGGAAGAGCGCCGGAGTCAAAGGACCGGCTAAGGAGAAAGAACAATGATCCGTTTATGGACTTTTCAGAAGAAAGTAACCATCGCCTTCGCCGTGCTGGTCGGGTTCGTGGCCCTGACTACCGCGGTCGCGATTTACGCTTTGCACACTACAACAGTTGCCAAAGATGAGGTAATTTCCTTCAACGCCCAAGGCATGATTGAGGCGACCCGCCTGGAGGTAGCCGCTCAAAAGACTTCTTCGGCTTTCCGCGGTTACGTCGCTGAGCCGGAAGAGCGATTCCTGCGAGAACGCGACTCAGCCCTGCAGGAGTTTGCCGAGATCGTTCCACGGTTGCAACGGTTGATCCATACAGAGGAGGGCGCACGTGATCTGGGAGAGATACACACCGTCATGGAAGCCTTGCGGGCCTCGCAAGACCATATTCTAGCGGTGCTGCGCAGCAAGGATGGGCGGCCGGCTGCACTGAGCATCTTGCGGGAGGAGGCCCTGCCCTTGCGAGACCGGTTGACGCACAGTATCGACGTCTTGGTCGAGGGGCAGCGGGGCCTTCTCGATGCCGGCCAGGCAGACTCTAATTCCAAGGCCTCCCGGGCTGGCACCCTGCTCATCTGTCTCGGCGTCGTGGCCGTCGTCTTTGCGTCTGGCACCGCCATTTTGCTCGGGCGCTCTCTGTCGAAGCAAATCGGTGGAACGGTCCAACACGTGCAAAGCTCGTCGGCGGAGCTCCAGACCAGCGCCAATCAGCAGGCGTCCGGGGCCAAGGAAACCGCGACTGCCATGAACGAAATCACCACAACGGTCAGCGAGCTGCTGGTGACCTCCCGGCAGATTGCGGGGAGCGCGCAACAGGTGGCGCACATCGCCGAGGAAACGCTGAAGGCCGCACAAGCGGGGGATCAGGCGGTGCTGCAATCGCAGGGGGCGATCGAGGGTATCCGGAGGCAGGTCGATACCGTGGTGAGCCACATGTTGAACCTGGGGAAGAAGTCGCAGCAGATCGGAGGCGTTCTCGATATCATCAACGAGCTTGCCGAACAGACCAATATCCTTTCGATCAATGCGACCATCGAGGCCGCCGGGGCAGGCGAACAAGGTAAGCGTTTCGCCGTCGTGGGGGAGGAGATCCGCAAACTGGCCGACCGCGTATCGGGCTCGACGAAAGAAAGCCGGGCGCTGGTCGAGGAGATCCGCGCGGCGGTCAATACGACGATTCTCGCAACCGAAGCGGGGTCCAAAGCGGTGGATACCGGGCTGCTCCGTTTCGAAGAACTCACGCGCGGATTCAAACAGATCGCCGGCATGGTGGACACGGCAACGCAGGCGGCCCGCGAGATCGGGCTGAGCACCAAACAGCAGATGACGGCGGTGGAGCAGGTCAACGCCGCCATCTCCAGCGCGGCGCAGGTTACGCGTGAGACGGAAGCGAGTTCGGCGCAAACGCTCCAGACGGCCACCCAGTTGGCCCAGCTTTCCCAGAATCTCTCGCGCCTGGTGCAGTCGCGAGCGACCGCGTAGGCCTTATGACGACCGACCCCTACAAGTACTTCCGCGTGGAGGCCCGCGAGCTTCTCGAAGGGCTGACCCAGGGCGCGCTGGATGTCGAGAGAGGGGCGGCGAATCAAGCGATGGTTGGAAGCCTGCTGCGGCGCGCCCACACCTTAAAGGGCGCCGCACGCGTGGTCAAGCAGCCGGCCGTGGCGGAACTGGCTCACAGAGTGGAAGACATCCTGGCCCCTTTTCGGGACACCGAGGGAACCGTACCGAGGGATCTGGCTCATCCATTGCTCGATCTGCTGGATCGCATCGGCACAGGCTTGGCTGCATTGGACCAGCCGTCCACCGGCGGCGCGGCGCCGGCATCGCGAGTTGACGGCGAGGAGCACCTGGAAACAGTACGCGTGGATGTCGAAGAGGTTGAGGGCGTCCTGGCCAGCTTGTCGGAAGCGGCGGTGCTGCTGAGGAGGATCCAAACCGACGGCGAAGCCCTGAACCAGGCTCGCAGGCTGGCCAGCCAGTTGGAGCAGCAGATCGAGCTTGCCGAAGGGGCCGGCCTGCGCAAAATCCGGCCGATGGCGGAGGAACTGTCGACCTCGCTCGGACATCTCGCCCGACGCGTCGGTTCGGGCATCGATGAAGTGCAAAGAGAGCTCGCCTTCACTCGGGAATGTGCCCATCACATCCGACTGCTGCCCGCGAAATCCATCTTCCCTTCCCTCCTTCGAGCGGTACGCGACGCCGCCACAACCCTAGGTAAACAGGCCCAACTGGAAACTCGCGGGGGCGACATCCGACTCGATGCCCAGGTGCTTCTGACCGCGCGGGACGCCATTTTGCAGTTGGTGAGAAACGCGGTGGCCCACGGGCTGGAAAGCCCACAAGTCCGCGCCGCGGAAGGCAAACCGCCCTGCGGCCGGGTCCAACTTGGAATCGAGCGCCGCGGGAACCGGGTGGCGTTCATCTGTCGGGACGATGGCAGCGGCATCGACGTGAAAGCCATTCGCCGGGCGGCGGAAAAGAAAGGTCTGGTCCCGCCTGGCAGCGCTGAGTCGCTGGGACTGCGTGAGGCCATCGATCTCCTCCTGCGGGGCGGCGTCACCACCGCCGCGGAGCCTACCGGGATCTCGGGGCGTGGACTCGGCCTCGACATCGTTCGCGAATTGACGGCACGCCTCAAAGGCGATGTCTCGGTTGAAACAGTGAGGGGCCAGGGCACTACCGTCGAAATCTGCGTTCCGGTTTCGCTCACCTCGGTGCCGGCGCTGCTGGTAGAGTCGGACGGAATGCAGGCGTCAATCCCACTCGATTGTGTGTGCGAAACCCTGCGTTTCGACGCCACGGACATTGTACGCAGCCCGGCGGGCGAATTCATCGCGTACGCGGGCGAGACCGTTCCGTTCTTCCCACTCTCCCGCGTGCTGAAGGGGTCTGCCAGCCTCCCGCGGAAACACTGGTCCACCGTGATTGTAGCCTCAGGCACCGGGCGGGTGGCGGTGGGCGTGGACCGGCTGGTCGGAGGAGCCACGGTAATCGTGCGTTCCCTTCCGGCCGTGGCGGCAGCGTCGCCGGTGGTGGCTGGAGCGAGCCTGGATTTGGAAGGGAACCCGCAATTGGCGCTGGACCCGGCAGGACTGGTGAAGGCGGCGGGGGAGGCACAATCGCGGACGCGGACCGCGCCGGCGCCGCGGCGGCCGGTGCTGGTTGTGGATGACTCGCTTACCACCCGGATGGTCGAACAGAGCATTCTCGAGTCCGCCGGACACCTTGTAGAGGTCGCCCGCTCGGGAGAGGAAGCGCTGGAGAAGGTGCGCTCCCGTCCTTACAGCCTGTTTCTCGTCGACGTGGAAATGCCCGGCATGGACGGGTTCGAGTTCATCTCACGGACGCGCACCGACCCTGTACTGCGCGATATCCCCGCGGTGCTCGTGACTTCGCGCAGTTCTCCCGAGGACAGGCTTCGGGGCGAGCAGGTGGGCGCGTGCGCGTATATTGTGAAGAGTGAGTTCGACCAGAGGCAGTTCCTCCAGACCATTGAGCGATTGGTGGGGTGTTGAGTGGGCAAGATCCGGGTCCTCATCGTCGAAGATTCATTGACCATCCGCCACTGGCTGGCGGAGGCGCTCTCCGCCGACGCCGAGATCGAAGTGGTCGGAATCGCGCCCGACGGGAAAGTTGCCATCGAGCTCTGTCAGAAGCTGCGCCCCGACGTGATGACTCTGGACATGGTTCTGCCCGTGATGAGCGGGCTGGCAGTGACCGAGTACGTGATGGCATACTGCCCGACTCCCATCCTGATCGTCTCGTCTTCGACCAATCGGGGCGACGTATACAAGACCTACGAGGCCCTGGCGGCCGGCGCTTTGGATGTTCTCGACAAACCTGTTGGGAACGAAGTGGATGCGGCCTGGGAGCGAGCCTTAGTGTCGGCGGTCAAGCTGGCGTCGCGAATCAAGGTGATCACCCACGTGCGCGGCCGTCTTTCGAAAAGCTTCCGGTGGACTCCGGAGCCGGTTTCGCCGAGTCTCTCGAACGGAGGCACGTATCGAGCGGTTGCGATTGGAGCATCGACGGGTGGGCCAGCCGCTCTGGTTAGCATTCTGCGCAGCCTGCCGGCCGACTTCCCGCTCCCGATCCTGATTGTCAATCACATCGGAGAGAAGTTCGGATCCCTTTTGGCGGACTGGCTCGATAGCCAATCGGCGCTGCGGGTAAGTTGTGCCGTAGACGGAGAGCCGCTGCCGGCAGTTGGGTGCGGTCGAGTGATCCTCGCTCCGCCCGGTCGTCACGTTGTGCTCCAGCGGGACCGCCTGCATCTGACCGACGATGCGGAAAGGTATTCGTGCAAGCCCTCGGTGGATGTTCTCTTCGAGTCCGTCGCCCGCGAGATCGGAAGCCACAGCATCGCGTGCCTGTTGACGGGAATGGGGAAGGACGGCGCAGCGGGTCTGCTTGCAGTGCGACAGGCCGGCGGGCGAACTCTGGCACAGGATGAGGCCACCTCCACCATTTTCGGAATGCCCCAGGAGGCCATTCGAATCGGCGCGGCGGAGAAGATCGTAGGGCTTCCCGAGGTTGCCCCAACCCTGATGGCGCTGGCAGGCGCCGCGGCCAGTTTGTAGGTTATGCCGATGGTTGCGAGAACGAAGCATGGCAGACACTAGCGCATCGCCGAGGATCGAACGCGAGGACGATGGAAAGCCCCGTATTCTGATCGTCGACGATAGTTTGACGGTGAGGATGGATCTGCAGCAGGCGTTTGATGCGGCGGAATTTGACACGGTTGCATGCGACACGCTCGCCGGCGCCCGGGCTGAGATCGCCCGGCAGGCGCCTTCCCTCGTTGTACTCGATGTGCTATTGCCGGACGGGGACGGCATCGATATGCTGCGGGAGATCAAAACGACCATGTCTCCCGCCCCGCTGGTGATGCTGCTGTCAACGGAGGCCGAAGTCAGCGACCGTGTACGAGGACTGAAGACGGGCGCGGACGACTACATCGGCAAACCGTACGATGCCACCTACGTGATCGCCCGTGCGCGCGAGCTGATCGGCGTGGCTGGCTGTCTTCCGAAACCGGCCGCGCCGAGGTTGATGCTCATCGATGACAGCGCCACATCCCGCCGGCATTTTCAATCGATCCTCGAAGGCGCGGGGTACAGTGTGGTTACGGCCGAGAGCGGGGAGGAGGGGCTGCGCACCGCGTTTGCATTGCGCCCGGACGCGATCATCGTGGACCGTTTTCTACCCGGGGGTATCGATGGGGACACGGTGATCCGGCGGCTGAAACAAGACGCCACGCTGCGCGACACGCCCTGTCTGCTTCTGACCGGCGCAACCGAGGATGGCGAGGAGTTGCGCATATTGGACGCGGGAGCCGATGCGTTCCTAGGCAAGGAAGTAGACGAAGCTGTCTTCCTCGCCCGCATGGCCGCGCTGCTCCGATCGCGTATTCCAGCACGAGCCGTGGATGCATCCATATCGAGCCTGCTGGGCACCAAGAAGATTCTGACTGTGGACGATAGCATCACCTACTTGAACGAAGTTTCGACCGAACTCCGTCAGGAAGGCTACGAGGTCGTTCAAGCGCTTTCGGGAAACGAAGCCCTGGAACTGTTGGAAGTACAGTCGGTGGATTGCATACTCCTGGACGTCGGTATGCCGGGGCTTTCGGGGAATGAAACCTGCCGCATCATCAAGCAGCGGCCGGCGCTGGCGGGTATTCCCGTGCTGATGCTGACCGCGGCGGAAGGGCCCGAAGCGTTCATCGAAGGAATCAACTCCGGAGCGGACGACTATATTTGCAAATCCAGCGACTTCACGGTATTGAAGGCCAGGCTGCGGGCTCAGCTTCGAAGAAAGCAGTCCGAAGATCAGTATCGGCTCATACGGGAGGAACTGCATCGGAAAGAGATCGAGGCCGCCGTAACGAAGGCGGATCGCGAGATCGCGCAGGTGCGGGCGGCGCTGGTGGACGAACTCGAGACAAAGAACCGCGAGTTGGAAACCTTCGCGTACTCCGTCTCTCACGATTTGCGCGCCCCTCTCCGTGCGCTCAACGGGTTCAGCAATGCGCTGAGCTCCCAGTACAACGATCTGCTCGACGACACGGCGAAGCACTACCTTCGCCGCATTCACGAAGGGTCGCTGCGGATGGGGCAACTGATCGACGCTCTGCTCGACCTTTCCCGCATCGCCCGGCGCCCCTTCGACCAACAACCGGTGGACTTGAGTCAACTGGCCGCTGAAATCGCCGCCGAGTTGCAGGCGGAACATCCACAACGCCAGGTGGACTGCGTCATCGCTCCAGACCTCGCCGCGGTCGGCGACCGTCAGCTTCTGCGCATCGCCCTGCAAAACCTGCTTGCGAACGCCTGGAAGTTCACCGGCACGCGCGAGAGTGCGCATATCGAATTTGGGGGAAGAGCTCAGGATGGCGAGCGCGTGTACTTCGTGCGCGACAATGGCGTGGGGTTTGACATGGCCCACGCAGGCAAGCTTTTCACACCTTTTCAGCGCCTCCATGGCATGCGGGAGTTTCCCGGCACCGGCATCGGCTTGGCCACGGTGCAGCGCGTTGTGATTCGGCATGGCGGGCGCATATGGGCCGAGGCAGTTTTGGACAAGGGCGCCACTTTCTGCTTCACATTGAGGGCGGCATGACGATCGACAAGTTGATCCTGCTGGTGGAAGACAATCCGGACGACGAGGAACTCGCCCTTCTCGCGCTCAAACAGGGCAAGATTCTCCATGACGTGGTTGTCGCTCGCGACGGCGCGGAGGCGCTGGATTACCTCTTCGGCACGGGCAGCTACGCCGGCCGTGACGTCCGCCTGCCGCAAGTCATCCTCCTCGACCTGAAGCTGCCGAAACTGAGCGGTCTCGAAGTGCTCGAGCGCATTCGCGCGAACCCGGCCACCGCCTTGATACCGGTGGTGGTGATGACCTCGTCCAGCGAGGAAGCGGACCTTTTGTCCAGCTACCGGCTAGGGGCTAACAGTTACGTCCGCAAGCCGGTTGGGTTCGAAGCCTTCTCGGACGCCGTGCAGAAGGTGGGTGTCTACTGGTTGCTCGTCAACCAGGTGGTAGCAGCGAGGCGGGCCTGACCGGGCGGCTTCGCGGAATTCGCCGACGCCGCCGGCGGATGCCATGGCCGCAAACGTGCCTCAATGCTATGTCGTAATAGCCGCAAGAGTCGAGCCGCCCTCGGGAATCAGGAAATAGCCAGCCAGCAATCCACCGTGGCGATCTTCGAATACGGTGTAGGCCAGCACGTATTTGTGCAGAAGTTGCGATTGGAAATGCAGATTTTGCTCCGCCAAGAGGCCGAATGGGGACGGATCGCTTGCAGCTTGGGCCCATAATCCGCCCGAATTCAGATGGCCCGAAACGTGCCTAAGGCTAGGCCGGCGGAGCCGCTCCGCCAACGACCGCACATGACCACGTCGCCCAAGCCCACATTGGAGTTAAAGGTCTACGTCTCTTGGGAGACCTCGAAATCCTGGCTAGCATTCTCCAACCTTGAAGTCGTCGATCTGCTGGTACGGAAGATCGCGTGCCGGCCGGGCTCGACCTGCGGCCGAGGCCAGCAAAGGCGGGCGCATAAGATCCGCAAGATCACCGGAGACCTGTCCGACAGAGAGCGGGTGCTGGTCGGGCTGGACACTATCCCGCGCGAAGATCATGGCTCATAGCAACCGGACCGAACTGCTGGAACGCGAGGATTTGCAGCAACGCCTCGACGAAGCCGAGGAGACCCTGCGGGCTGTGAGGAGCGGCGAGGTGGACGCCGTCGTGGCTTCGGGCCCGGACGGAGATCGCGTCTATACGCTCGAAGGGGCGGACCAACCCTACCGCGTCATGGTTCAGAACATGGCCGAGGGCGCCCTGACTTGCATGCCCGACGGCCTGATCCTGTTTGCCAACCAACGGCTCGCATCGATCCTCGGGATGCCCCTCGATCGCGTGATTGGTGCTTCGATGCGCGACTTCATTGCGGAGGAAGATGCGCCTTTGCTTCCGGTTCTTCTCTCCGACCGGGTTGGGATGCAGGCTGAAGTCCGGCTGAAAAAGGGCGGGGCCGTGGTGCCGGCCCAGATATCCGCGAATGCGCTGACGTTCGACGGAATCGAGTGCGTCTGCCTCATCGTCACCGACTTGAGCGATCTGAAACGCTCCGAGGAGACCCTGCGGCTCTATAGCGGCGAACTGACCGAGGCCAACAAGGATCTGAGACGCGCGAGGGAGGAACTGGATGCGTCGCGGAGAATGCTCGAACTGGTTCTCGATACGATGCCGATGGGCGTTTTCTGGAAGGACAGGGACGGTCGGTATCTCGGCTGCAACCGCCGTTTCCTGACCGATTCCGGCTTCTCCCCACAGGACGATATTGCGGGACGCGTCGACTCCGAGATGCCCTGGAAGGAGCAGGCCGAACTCTTGCGGGGCGACGACCGCGAGGTGATGGAAACCGGCGATGCAAAGATCGGCTACGAGAAGTCCACGGTTGGTACGAACGGCGTGCGCCGCTGGTTACGCACCAACAAAATCCCGCTGACGGGCTCCACTGGCGGCATCGTCGGGGTTCTGGGTACGCATGAGGACATCACCGCGAGCAAGCAGGCGGAGGAGGCGTTGAGAGCGAGTCAGGAAAGTTTTCGCAGAGTCGTGGAAAACGCGCCGGAGGCCATCTTCGTGGCGACGCGCGGCCGCTTCCGATACCTGAATCCGCCAGCCCTCAGGTTGTTTGGGGCCGCGTCGGCTTCCGAGCTCCTCGACCGGCCGGTCATGGAGAGAGTCCACCCCGATTGTCGCGCCGCCGTAGCCGAGAGAGTTCAGCAGGTGGAACTAGGGTTGCTTTCACCGCCCTGGGCGCAGAAGTACCTCAGGCTGGACGGGACGGCCCTCGACGTCGAGGGGTCCGCTGCACCCTTCGTCTACGAGGGCGAGA
>Ga0182027_10005732_pt1 | contig 18777 bp, 15 predicted proteins | sample 712E1DmetaG_FD_121300 | JGI IMG/M metagenome (GOLD analysis project Ga0182027, IMG submission 121300) | Permafrost microbial communities from Stordalen Mire, Sweden - 712E1D metaG (Illumina Assembly) | ecosystem: Environmental > Terrestrial > Soil > Wetlands > Permafrost | place: Sweden...
GTACAGAATTGCTTCAGAGCGGTTGATATCGAAGAAGTCGGCGATAACCGGCACGAAACATTTTTCCGAATGCTGGGCAACTGGAGTTTGGGCGATTATTTTAAAAGTGAAGAGATACCCTGGCTTTGGGAATTATTGACGAAAAACTTAGGTCTTCCCAAAGAAAAACTGTATATTACGATTTTTAAAGGCGATGAAAATGTGGAGTTTGACAGTGAATCCGAAACTATCTGGAAAGAGATTCTAAAAAACGAGGGAATGAATACTACGGAGCATATTTTTACCGCCGGAGTAGAAAAGAATTGGTGGTCAAGATCGGGCATTCCGGAAAATATGCCAATCGGTGAAATCGGCGGGCCCGACACCGAAGTTTATTTTAAATTTGATGAGTTGGAACACAAATCTGATTGCAAAGATAATCCGACAGAATGTGAATGCGGAAAGTTTTTGGAAATTGCCAACTCGGTTTTTATGCAATATAAAAAAACTTCCGAAGGATTTGTGGAATTACCACAAAGAAACGTTGATTTTGGCGGCGGTGTAGAAAGATTATTGGCGGCGGTGGAAAATAAAAACGATGTTTTTAAAACTTCCCTTTTTTCGCCGATTATAGAAACAATTGAAAAAGAAACGGATAAAAAATATTTGGAACACAAAATGCAGATGCAGATTATTGCCGATCATTTGGTGGCATCGGTTTTTATTACTTCCAACGGCATTACTCCGTCAAAAAACCAACAAGGCTATGTCTTAAGAAGATTAATAAGACGCGCTATTGATAACTTTAGGGAATTAAAAGGCCAAAATTTGGAAAACGTTTTGGTAAAAGTAATTGAAGAATATTCACAAACCGACGAGATGCTTAAGGAAAAATATGAGGAAGTAAAAAATGTGATTTTGGAAGAACAGCAAGCCTACGGCAGAACTATTGAGAAAGCAGAAAAAATTTTAGTCAGTGACGAACGCGGCGCAAAAGTTGAAGGAGTAAAAAAAATTGCTGCCGAAGAAGCATTTAAAATGTACTCTACTCACGGACTATCTCCAACACAAATTAGAAGCTTGGGATATGTTTTTAACGAACAGGCTTTTGCCGATTTAATGGAAAAACATAAAAATCTTTCCAGAACTGCCGGCGCCGGAATGTTTCGGGGCGGACTGGCAGACCATAGTGAAAAAACCATCATGGGACATACCGCCACTCATCTATTACATAAGGCCCTAAGAGACATGTTTGGCGAACAGTTACACCAAACAGGTAGTAACATTACCAGTGAACGGGTGCGTTTTGATTTTAATTTTGACCGGAAACTTGAAGACAGCGAAATTGCGGAGATTGAAAAAACTGTTAATGAAAAAATTCAGGAAAATTTGCCTGTCCATTTTGAAATCATGCCGCTTCAAAAAGCCAAAGAGTTGGACGCCATCGGATTGTTTGATGCAAAATATCAAGAAGACGTTAAAGTCTATTTTATCGCCGACTATTCCAAAGAGTTTTGCGGCGGACCGCACGTTAATTTTACAGGAGAGATAAAAAAGTTTAAAATAATAAAGCAGGAAAATATAGGCCATGGACAACGCAGAATTTATTGTGTTGTTGGAGAATAAATCATGAAATTGCCTTTTTTAGAAAAAAAAGAAAAGCCGGAATACTTTCTTGCTCTCGTTTTACGAAACGAAAAAGTTACCTCGGTAATTTTTGAAAAAATCGGTACCACTATTAAATATATTTCCCACGGCGAAGAAGAATTTAAGAATACTGTTGAAGACGCCGAAACCGAAGAATTCTTGGATGTTTTAGACAAAGTAATTACCACCGCCGAATCGGCTTTGCCGGAAAGCATCGAAACCCACAAAACTATTTTCGGTCTTAAGGAAAGCTGGATTGAAGATAATAAAATTAAAAAAGAATATTTGGAGAAATTAAAAAAAGCCAGCGCCGAATTAAGCCTTAATCCGATCGGTTTCTTAGTTTTTGCCGAAAGCATCGTAAATTTGGTACAAAAAGACGAAGGTGCGCCGGTAACTGCGGTTTTGGCCGACGTAGGCCACAAATTTATTACTGTTTCGCTGATTAAGTCCGGGCGGATTGTCGAAACAAAATCTTCGGAAATTCATGAAACTGCTTCTTTTACGGTTGACACGCTTTTGAAACATTTTCAAACTTCCGAAGTAATGCCGGCCAGAATTATTTTGTTTGATTCCGAAGAAGAAGAATTAACCCAGGAATTTATGAATCACCAGTGGAGTAAAAGTCTTCCCTTCTTACATCTTCCACAAATAATCAGTCTGCCGCAAGACGCCGCAATTAAAGCAATGCTTTTGGGCGCGGCCACACAAATGGGAACAAAACTTTTGTACGACTCAACATCTGTTGACATGGACGTTGATGAGAGGCCTAAAAAAATAAGCCCCGACGAGTTTAAAGAAACTAAACCGATGGAAAGCCCGGTGGAGGAAAATATAGAAAAAGAGGTGGAAACAGTTGAAGAAGAAAACATCAAACCTTTAGATTATGTTGATCAGGACGATTCTTTGGAATATTTCGGTTTTGTCGAAAATGCAGACGTCGCCAAAACGCCCACGCCGGAAACGCCAAAAAAGGAAGAACACATGCCGGAAGAAGTGGTTAAAGAAGCAATTGAGGAAACTCCGGAAGAAACAAAACTGGAAACAGAGAAAAAAACCGGACTGCCGTCAATTGTCGCCTTGGGTTTTGCAAAATTCAGGAAGTTTCTGAATCTGTTTTTAAAACTATCCCGACAAACAAAAATTGATTTTAAAAATAAAAAATTATTAATTATTCCCGTTATTTTAGTACTTTTATTAATTGTTGTTTCCTATTTATTTCTCTTTACCACTAAAGCAACCGTTTCGATTTTGATAAATCCTAAACAAGATTCTAAAACCGCGTCTGTTACTTTTTCTTCATCCTCCCCAACCGACATTCCCAATTCTGTAATTGCTTCTGAAGCGGTTTCGGTTTCCGAAGATGGAAGCGTTACCGAAACTGCCACCGGTAAAAAAGATATCGGCTCCGCAGCTAAAGGAACAGTTACTATTTTTAATAATGATCTAGATAACGGCGTCACTATTCCAGCGGGAACAGAGATAACATCCGATAACAACCTTACGCTTACTATTGATAAAAACGTGAGCGTAGCTTCGGCTTCGGGAGATAATTTTTCAGGAACTAAACCAGGAACTGCAAATGTAACAGTGACTGCTAGCGATATAGGACAACAATTTAACCTTCCTTCGGGAACAAAGTTTACCGTTTCGGGGCAAGATTCATCTGTGGCCGCCAAAAACGATAACGCTTTCTCCGGCGGAACAAAAAAACAAGTAACAGTCGTCTCAAAAGATGACATTCAAAAAGCGCTTGATGAATTACCAAAACAACTTGAAGGCAAAGCGCGAAGCGACATTGCCGCAAAAGTTACCGGTGGCAAAACGCTTCTTCCAAACTTTACCGACGAAAGTGTTGATAAACAAAGTTTTGACAAAAAAGCGGACGATCAGGCAAATCAGGTAATCTTAACCGGAACCGTCACGTTTCAGGGAATTTCCTACAGTAATTCCGACATCATCAAACTGGCCAATTCACTTTTTAATTCCGGTGACACACAACTGGGACAAGATGACTTAGGGATTAACGCCAAAAATATCGTGATTGAAAAGAACAGTGATGTCTTGGCCGATTTAACCATTCGAGCTAATCTTGTACCAAAAATAAATACGCAATCACTTACTAAACAAATTGCCGGCGATTCCTTGCAAAAGGCCAAAAATTTAATCTCGAATTTGCCGCAGGTTGAAAATGTCGGAATTGTTTTGAAACCGGATCTTCCCTTCCTTCCCCAAAATCTGCCCGGCAGTTCTAAAAACATAACTATAAATATAACTTCAAAATAAATGGGCAAAGTTTACTATAAAAAGAAAAAAAGTTTTGCGAAGAAAAAAATTCTTCGTTTATTTAGCCTGGGGCTATTTTTAACCGGCGCATTAATTGTCATTTATGTGTTTTTTCCATTACTTTCCTGGCAAATCTACTTTGCTCCGGTGTTTGCCAGCCAAAGCATTGCCGAACCCATCCCGCAAAACACGGTAGTTTCCGGCTCCACCATCAGCTCTTTAATCGCAGATGCTTCAAACAGTTTATTAGGGGCCGACTATACCAATGCCCAAAATTGGTTTCCTGATTTTAAATTTCAAAGGTCGGGAGCGCCAAGAGTTTTAAACTATACGATTTCAATCCCAAAGTTAAAAATAAATAATCTGGTTGTCTCCACCGTTGATAATGAATTAGCCAAACATTTAGTAAACTATGACGGGACGGCTATTCCCCCCGACAAAGGCAACGCCGTAATCTTCGGACATTCAACCCTTCCTCAACTTTATGATGCAAAAGATTATAAAACGGTTTTTACTTTTCTTTATCAACTTTCATCCGGCGACGAAATTGATGTAAATGCTGCAAGCGTTACCTATAAATATAAAGTGGAAAGCGTAACAGTTGTTGACCCGAGTAATACTTCCGTGTTACAACAAGATTATAGCGATAGTTTTTTAACTTTAGTCACCTGCACACCGCCGGGGACAATTTGGAAAAGATTAATCGTTAAATCAAGACTTGTAAAAATATGACAGACAGACCTTTTTGGCAAAGATTAATATTTATGATTTTCCCGGCATTAAAAAGAATCGTCAACTTTTTTCTTGTTATCGCTATGCGGATTTTACGGGCAACTGTAAACACCATCCGTGAGCAAATATGACAGATGAACAACATTTGGCAATTAATGCCGTCCGTAAAAAATTAGTAGGCAAGAATCTAAGCTATAAAGAAATTTACGCGATCATGGATCAGATTTCCCGCAAAAAATTCGGCGATATTTTAACTACTTACTTTGCCGCATCAGGATATTCAGAAGGGTTTACAAATCAAGAACTTTATTACTTAACCAAAGCTATGGTTGAAACCGGAGAAAAGCTGGAGTTTAAAGGTATCGTTGCCGACAAACACTCGATTGGCGGAGTTCCGGGGACAAGAACAACTCCGATTATCGTTGCAATTGTTGCAGCGGCCGGTTTTAAAATTCCCAAAAGCTCCTCGCGTGCCATTACCACCCCCGATGGCACCGCCGATGATATGGAAGTTTTAGCGCCGGTTGAACTTAGTAAAAAACAAATTTATGAGGTTGTTTCCGAAACGAATGGCTGTATTGTTTGGGGCGGAAGTTTTAAAATCGCTCCGGCCGACGACATTATTATTCAGGTTGAAAAACCTCTAATGTTTGAAAGCTTTGACAAAATTTTGGTTTCTATAATGGCTAAGAAAATCGCTTTTGGCAGTAACCATGTTGTCATTGATTTACCGTTTGGCAAAAGCGTCAAAGTTCATACTTTAAAAGACGCAGAGCATGTTAAACTCAAATTTTTATTTTTGGCGAAGAAATTTAAAATCAGAATGAGGGTTTTAATTCACAGAACAGACGAACCCGCGGGGAAAGGCATCGGACCAATTTTAGAAATTAGGGAGGCGTTAAAAATCTTGGAACAAACCAAAGAAAGACCATTAGATCTTGAAATAAGAGCCATGAATCTTGCCGGTAATCTGTTGGAATTATGCCTTGAAGACAGCCCCAAAGAATTAAGAGATTCGGTTAAACAAATTTATGGCAATGCTTACGGTTGGGCATTTGATATTCTGCAATCAGGAAGAGCTTTGGAAAAATTTAAACAAATTGTAAAAGCCCAAGGAGGAAATCCCAATTTTAGCAGTAAAACTTTAAAACTTGGAAAATATGTTTTTGAAGCAAAAGCTGACACAGGCGGTATCGTCAAAGAGATTAACAGTAAGAATGTTACCAGCATTGCTAAAATCTTGGGTGCTCCAAAACAAAAATCAGCCGGAATTTATTTGAATAAAAAAATCGGCGAGAAAATTTTGAAAAACGAGACCCTCTATACACTTTTTAGCGAAAATGTGTATAATCTTAAAGAAGGGAGAGAGTCTTTAATTAACTTCCCTATTATTAAATACGCATGAAGAAAATATTAGTTGTTTTAGGTCTTTTAGTTTTATTCTCCATTATCACTTTTGTTTGGTGGCAAAATGGACTGCAACCAGTAAACGCTTCTAATAAAACCCCCCAAATTTTCGTCGTCAAAAACGGCGAAGGAGTCAGGGAAATTGCCAATAATTTAAAAACAAACGGGCTAATCAAAGACCCGATTGTCTTTTTTCTCTTAACAAAAACCGAAGGAGTAGATAAAAAAATCCAAGCCGGAGATTTTCGATTAAATCCATCCATGAGCGCGCAGGAAGTTGCCATGAATTTGACCCACGGAACACTGGATATCTGGACAACAATTCCGGAAGGGCTTAGGGCAACTGAAATCGCCGCTATTTTGAAAGCTAAAATTCCAAGCTACAATACTTCGTGGGAATCAGAACTTCAAGCCAACGAGGGCTATCTTTTCCCGGACACTTATTTAATCCCCAGAGATGCTGACGTTAATCTTGTTTTGACACTAATGAAAAACAATTTTCAAAAAAAGTTTGATAGTGTCAAAAATACAAAAACAACCGTTTTAACCGATGCTCAAACAATTATCATTGCCTCTATTATTGAACGTGAAGCAATATTCCCCGAAGACCGCCCAATCGTTGCTTCGGTACTAATAAATAGATTTAATATCGGAATGGCTTTGGGATCTGATCCAACAGTCATGTATGCTTTGGGCTATCAGGCTAATACGAAAACCTGGTGGAAAAAGGATTTAACCGCTGATGATCTAGTAATAGATTCGCCTTTCAATACGCGTAAAAACGCGGGGTTACCGCCAACGCCAATTGCCAATCCCGGTCTTTCGGCAATTCAAGCTGCTCTTGCTCCCGCGAAAACGGATTATCTCTATTTCTTCTCTGATAAACAGGGACATTTACATTTTGCAACAACCATTGAGGGCCACAACGCCAACATCCAAAAATACGGAGAATAAACCTCTGGGGAATATTTAAGACTCTTCGGGAGCTGGAATACTTCGCTCCAAGTGGCGTTTTAAAGCTTCCAAACGTACTCTCTGTCGCAAAGTCAAATTATCGCCTGCCGTATCGAGTTTTGCTTGAATTGTAGCAACATTCGCTATTCTAGCTTCCTGTTTTTGTCTTCTTCTTATAGCCACAAGGTCTTTATTACCTGGGGCAGCTTGAAGTAAATGTTTAACATCAGACGTAGTTGCTTCGCCTCTACTGACTCTATTTTTGATCGCTTGCTCTTGCTGCTCAGGATGATCGCGTCTTTCTAAAGCATCTAATACCATTGATGGAATATCTGTAAAAGCAACATTACCACGCCCCAGCATTATCGCGACATCTTCCCACAATATTGTTGTGCCCATAACGCTTGCCGTTACATATGCAACTTGCCTACCGAGTATTGCCCTCGTACTTCTTACTAAACGTCCTGCTTCTACCGTATTCCCATCTTCTATAGCAAGTTGAGGAGCAGTTGGAGAAACCATGCCTTCAAACACTAATCTTTGAAAGTTAGCATCCGCTCTGGCAACTGCGTTTAACACATGAGGTAATTGCTCGTTGGTAAATCTTTGCCAACCCGGAAATGGACCCTTTTCTCCTGCCCTAGTTTCTGTCATAGTTTGGAACTATAGCACGGACAAAAATGAATGTCAACTATAAGATTCCGGAGGCTATTTTTTTACTCTTCTGAAGAAGTGCTTTTTGGGAGATTTATGTGGTTCTTCTTTTTCCGAGTCTTCACCAACTACGGATTCTGAACTTGGAACGTCTTGCTCCGGTATCTCTTCCATTTCCTCTATCTCTTCCAATGTATCTAACCCATATTCTTCCAAAAGATTTACCAAACCATCCAATCCTTGTTCGGAAACGATTTTCAAAAGATTTTTACCGGTTCTTGTCCCCAGCAAAAATACGGCCCCTCCGCCCAAAAGTAATCCCAATAAAAGTCCTGTTGTGAATTTATTATCATTCATCCTTTTTGTCCTCCTTGTTATGATGTTTTTTGCCGCCCTGCAAAATTTTGGCAATTGTCGCTCCTGTTTTTAATCCCATGGCAAGAGTCGAGAAAGACGCAATCGGTTTGGAAACGCTTTCGGTTATAACACCTGTATCATCCAAAACTTTATTGGTTTTATCAATTGTTTTACGAAGTTCCCTTAAAATAAAGAAGACTTGAATTCCGAGGACCACGAGAAGTACCGTGAGAATAATTATTACCAAAAATAGTATTGTTTGAGCAGGATCTATCATTAGAATAAAAGTATATTAATTTGAACCTAATGTCAAGAACCAGGTTTGACATTAATCTTAATTTGCCTATCTGTTTCTCTGGAAAACTTATTAATCACACTAACCATTATTGTCGTTTCTCCGGGGAAAACATTGATTGTCTTTTTAAAATTGCCACTCTGATCGACCGAAACGGCAATTTTTTCAATATAAACCGTTGCGTTTAAATCCGTTTTCCCACTAACCGTAACCTCTGATGAGGATACTAAGCTTCCGTTTTTGGGAGAAACTATTTCAAGCGTTGGATTAAGAAATGCATATCGGTATTGAAACAAAATATAACCCATAAAAAGAAGGAAAATAATAATAATTAAGATTGCCGTTTGTTTAATTTTAAATTTTGAGACAGGAAAACTTTCTGTCTCTCCAAAACCCTTTGGTAAAACTTTGTAACTTTTATCCTCATCGAATTCTCTTCTAAAAAGAGCCATTGTCTCTTCTTCCGGTAACCCTAAAAACTTTGCGTAATTTCTAACAAATCCATGAGCATAGGAAACAGAAGGAAGATTATCGTATTCCCCTTTCTCTATGAAACCTAAGAATTCCGTCTTTATTTTTGTGCTTTTTGCAACGTCTTCAAGAGTTAATCCCTTTTCAAGACGCGCCTGTTGCAGTTTTTCTCCAGCTTTTGTCATATTATTTTGCGGCGTTACTGAAGGTTTGCAATAAATTCTTCAGCGTCTCTGACTAATACATCTCGGGGCTTACTACCTTCTGCTCTCCCGACGGCTCCGACTTCTTCAAGTTGATCCAAAATTCTGGCCGCTCTTGAGTAACCAATGGAAAGTCTTCTTTGCAAAAGAGATGCCGACGCCTTATCGTGTTGACAGATTATCCTGATTGCCTCATCAAATAAGGTATCTCTTCCGCCCTCGCCCATAGACGCTAAGCCTTTTTTAACAACCAGTGGTTGCGATAAAACTTCTTCGGTATATTCAACCGGCGGATTTTCATTTTTAAGAAAATCAACCAATCTTCGGACTTCTTTTTCCGAAACAAAAGCTCCCTGAATACGGGTCGGCTTCGCCTGTTCCGGCGGGATGTAAAGCATATCTCCCCGGCCTAATAATTTTTCCGCGCCCGGAGTATCGAGAATAACGCGTGAATCAATCATTGAAGATACGTTAAAGGCAATACGGCAAGGAATGTTGGCCTTAATTAGTCCAGTGATAACATCAACTGAGGGCCTTTGCGTCGAAACAACCAAATGGATTCCGGTCGCTCTGGCCATTTGCGCTAAACGAGCAATCGCATCTTCAACCTCAACCGGCGCGTAAGCCATTAGATCCGCCAACTCATCAATTAGAATTACAATATAAGGAAGTCTTTGAAAACCGGCCAGTTCGTTGTAACCGTCAATATTTCTAACACCATGTTCGGCAAATGTTTTGTACCTTCTGTCCATTTCTCCCATTGCCCATTTTAACGATGCCAAAATTTGATCAACCTCAACAATTACCGGAGTCATCAAATGCGGAATTCCGTTATAACCGGTCAACTCGACTCTTTTTGGATCAACTAAAATCAATTTCAGCTCGTCCGGAGTCGCCCTGAATAAAAGCGACGAAATGAATGAGTTAATGAGTACTGACTTTCCGGATCCGGTGGTACCGGCAACCAGCACGTGTGGCATTTTGGCAATATCGGCCATTAATGGATTTCCGGAAACATCAAGTCCCAAGGAAACTGCCAACTTTGATTTGCTTTTACGCATTAAATCAGAAGAAAGCATTGTTCTTAACGTGACAACTTCCAAAGAACGATTTGGAATTTCAATGCCGACCAAATTTCTTCCCGGGATCGGTGCTTCAATTCTAATTTGACCGGTTGGAGCTTCGGTACTTAAAGCTAAATCGTTTGAAAGATTGGTAATTTTTGAAACTTTTATGCCAAGCGGAACTTGTAAGGCGTATTGTGTAACTGCCGGGCCAAGATTTACCTCAACGACTTTAGCTCCAATTCCAAAAGACTGCAGGGTTTCTTCTATTTTTCCGGCAATTTTTTTAACGTCTCCTCTGTCAGCTTTTTGCGTAGATTCGTTTGACAAAAGATCTAATGGCGGCAAGTGCCAAATTCCACCTTGACCCGGAGCATTCATAACCAACTTGTCCGAAATAAACGGTTCTTCTTTTTTACCGGTAACCGGTGCGGGAGTATTTATTTTTACATCTCTTTGTGGAAAATCTTTCTCCGGCATTCCCTTAATTACCATTTTATTACTGGCTAAAGCTGAGGGTTTTTTCTTGAAGAAACCAAGCGCCTTACCGGGAACCAGTTTCTGAATAACCTCAAAGACCGAACCGACAATTGCTGCTAATTCATCAACCGAAGTATCAAAGAAAACAATTAATCCAACTAAAATTCCGGCGAGGTACACGAAAAACGCCCCAATTGAGGTTAAAATATTTGCCAAAACTTCATGAAGCCTAAGTCCGATTGTCCCCTCGGACGAAAGACCTAAAAGGCAAATAAAGAAAATTAAAGCCCCGATTGCAACGTTTGGCTTGGAAAGAAAAATTTTAAGCTTTAAGAAGAAAAATCCTAAAATAACCAAAAGGACGGGGAAAAGTATTGCAACAAACCCAAAATATTTTACAAGGTAATCATTTAAAGTTATAAAAGAATCGCCATTTCTGGTAAAAGACAAACCGAAAAGAAGACCAACCAGTATAACAATAAACGCAAATATGGAATAAATTGTGTTTTTCTTAAGTTTAACTTTAAACTTATGTTTACTATAATGTTTTCTTCTTGCCATACAAACTATTATAGATATTTCAAGCTCCGACTACAAGTTTAATAAAAAATAAACAAAGAAAAAGCGCCTCAAGTTGCCCCTTGAGACGCCAAAAGTGATATTACTCTTCTTTCCTGAAAAAATGCTTAAAACCGGCTTTCCTTTTTAAACCTCAATAACAACGGGGAGAATTAGGGGTCTTTTGCGGATTTTTTTGAAAATAAATCTCTCGGAAATTTCAGCTATGAATTTTCTCGCTAGGAATCTGTCTTTCGTTCCCTGCCTTTGCGAAATTTGAACTTTAAGTTCATTTCCAAGACCTCTTTGAATATCACTTGTTTCCTGATTTGAAAGCCCTTTAACAATAATATCCAAATTATCAACTTGACCATTTGCGTTTATCTCGGAAAGAATAACGACAATTCCATCTGTTGCCAGTTTTTGCCTGTCCCGGAGCACAAAACTTTCTACTTCTCCGCCGGAAATTTGGTCAACATAAACTGTTTCCAAATTTATTTTATGCCCTAATCTGGCGCTCTCTCTTGAAAAAATGATTTCTTGCCCACTTTCCAAAAGCAAAATATCTTTTCTATCAAAACCTTGCTTTTGCGCCAAATTTCGGTATTGCACCATTTGCCTGTAAGTCCCGCCAATCGGCACAACCATTTTTGGACTGACTAAATTCATCATTAACATTAAATCCTCCGATGAGGCATGCCCGGAAACATGAAAAGCATCGGAAACCTGTGAATAAAGAATTCTTGCCCCGATTCTGGCAATGTCATCAATTAATGAATAAACAGAAGTTTCATTTCCCGGAATTGGGTCCGCTGAAAAAACTACAACGTCATCAGGAGTCAAGTGGACTTCTTTAAATCCCCCATCAACAATTCTGGATAGTGCCGAATTTTCTTGTCCTTGGCTTCCTGCAACCAACAAAACTAATTGTGAATCTTTATAGCTTTTAAGTTGATTTACGTTAACTTCCATGCCCCTATCAATCCTGATATACCCAAGTCTTTCGGCAATCTCTTTGGTTTTAATTACAGACCTGCCAATAAAACAAACTTTTCTTCCCAACCTTCCGGCAACTTTTAAGACTTGGTTCACTCTGGAAATATTTGAAGAATAAGTCGTGACAACAAATTTTCCCTTGCAGTCTTCCATTTCATCCTCAAACGCGGCTGTTAATTTAGCCTCCGAAGGAGTATGGCCTTTTCTTTCCGAACCTAAACAATCAGACATTAAACATAAAACTCCTTCTTTAGAAACTTGAGCAATTTTTTTATAATCGGTTTTCTTTTTGTCAAACGGCGTTAAGTCGAATTTAAAATCACTGCCATGATAAAAATTTCCAACAGGAGTCTTAATAAAAATATTTGAACTATCCGGAACCGAATGAGTAACCCTAATAAAGTTAATAACAAACGAGCCGATTCGCACATCTCCTCCGTCAAAATCTACTTTTTGCACTCTTGGCGTTACTCCGTATTCTTTTAATTTTTCATTGGACAACTCCGCTGTTAACGGTGTTGCAAAAATTGGAAATTGCCCAAGTTCAGGAAGGATATAAGGCAATGCTCCCATATGATCTTCGTGTCCATGAGTTAAAGCCATCCCGACAATTCTTTTGCCCTGTAGATTTTTTAGATAGGAAACATCGGGAATCAAAAGATCAACGCCAAGCATAGTTTCGTCGGCAAAACCCAATCCGCAATCAATAATTAATATCTCATCTTTATACTGATAAAGATGCATATTTTTTGTAACGTATCCTATTCCACCTAAGGGAAGATACGATAAAGTTTCTTCCATAGTTTATGACGGCAAAAATTCTTTTATGTTTTGCGCGTTAATTACAAAGTCTGCGTTTTTTGTCAGTTTTCCTTCTACAATCTTTCTCGAAAGTCTTCTGGCCATCGTTTCTAAAGTTCTTTCAAGACCTCTGGTTCCGGAGTCATAACCTAAAGGTCTAATTATCATTGGCCAAATGGCCTTATCTATTGTAAGTTGAATTTCTGAAATTCCGGTTTCTTGTTTAATTTTTGGGAAAAGATAATCTTTGGCAATTGTTTCTTTTTCCTCATCTGTATAAGAGGGCATTTGAATAACTTCCAATCTGTCTAAAACCGCTGTTGAAATATTTGTTGTGTTATTTACCGTTGCAACAAATAAAACGTGAGATAGATTAAAAGGATAATCTATATAATGATCCGTGAATGATTTATTTTGCTCCGGATCTAAAAGCTCAATTAAAACTCCCATTATATCGGCCCTTGCTGCCTCCGAAACTCTATCTAATTCATCTAAAAGTATAACGGGATTTTTGCTCTGAGCGCTAACCAACTTCTTGATTATTAAACCGGGCTCTGCGTCGGAAAATACTCTTGACTGTCCTCTTAAAGCCAGCGAATCACCCATTCCTCCAAAAGGAATTCTTTCAAATTTTCTACCCAGCGCTTCGGCAATTGAAATAGCCAATGTTGTTTTACCAGTTCCGGCCAAGCCGACTAAGCAGATAACCGGCGCCCTAACTTCTTTTGAAGAAGAATTTTGCATGCCAAGAATTAACGCAGATAAATATTCCAAAATTGTATTTTTAACATTTTCCAATCCATAATGATTTTTATCTAAAATTTGTTTCGTTTTAGTTAAATCCAGATTATCCTGCGTTTCTTTTTCAAAAGGTAACGACAAAACCCAATTGATATAATTTGAAATGCCTTCATAATTTACAATTGTTCCCGTTCCTGACTTAAGACTAATTTTAAGAATCGTCAACATTGTGTTGATTTTATCCAATAAATCCAGGGGAAGACTTGCGGCTTTTACTTTATCTTCTAATTTTTGTACCTGTGAATCAATTGAAAGGGCAGAATCCATATATATATGATAGCAGAAATTACGATTAAGGATAAAGGATTAATTAAAAACTGGGGCAAACAATGTTAGGATTTGTTTGTTTTCTGTTTGACTCTGAGAAGATTATCAATAGTTGTGATTTTTGTAATTACTTCTGTGTATACGATGTTGTTATAAGAGCATCTCCTGTACTCTCTACAACAATATCTGTACTAGAAGAGTTTGTGGCGACAGTCCCTTCAATCTGTCGTTCAGCCATGCCTAACAGAATAGGCTCATGATTAGCTACTTCTTTCCAAGAACGGGGAACTGTTTTTAGCCAGAGAGCACTGGTTGCTTCCATGTCTTGATAGGAGGCCTGCGTATGATAAAGCCAATAATCAGAGCTATAATATGGAATTTCCATTAAATTTCCATTTTCGCCAACCAAAAATTGTAATTGTGTAAGAACAACTTTTCCCGAACTGCGGTCAACAAGAACATTACAGGAAATTCTAGGATTATAGTTTACATCCTTTTGCTGAAACCATACACTATAATCAAGCTCATCATAGTTGCCTGGATTTTGTAAATTGGAAAAAGCATCAGCAGTTATATTGGAATGTTGTGGATCAAATGCATATCTTTCATATATAATCGGCGTATTTTGAGTACGGGACATATAGGGGACATCTTGGGCGGGTTGGTTTAAATATTGCCAGAGTGGTTGATTTTGATCTGTACGGAAATACTGCCTGAGAAGATTGGGAATCATATTTGCCTCCTTACCGCTTTCAATCTTAATCGGTTGCACGCCTTCTGGAACAGATGATTCCTTAAGAACTACAGATGAGTCAGCGGATGGCGATGATGCTTCAACTATCTGTGTCGCCGCGGTAGTAGTTTTTGATGTGTCTGCCCCTACTCCCACTGCAACTGCGGCTAATGTTCCGGCTAATGCCACTTTTCTTACTGCTCCTCTTCTTACCCAAGAGGGAACAAAACGATCAAATAAGGATTTTCTAGGCTCAGACGCAGTGTCCTGTGCTGTGTTTTGAGATTCCAGTGATTGTCCAGTTACAATTCTCATTGCTCGATCACTAACAGGACTACCTCTATCATGAAACTCCTGAAATGCCCTATGCCTTTCACGCGGTGTTACTCCACTTCCACTTTTCGATGCTTTTCCTGGTACTGTTGTTGATACTTCCATATATCCTATGTTTAAATAATATCCTAGTTTAATTTATTTGTCAACGAAGAAAATAATCTTATAGTTTATATTACCACTATTTAATTAGATTCTGTATGAGGGGTTACGTTATAATTTTCTAAATTGCGGCTAATACTAAAGTTTAGTATCCAGGCTTGCGGTCTTTGCTAAATCCTGGTCTTGCGGGTCTTGAAGTTGTAGATCTGCTTCTCCAGTCAGATGACGATGAAGTTGTTCTTCTTTCTCTTCTGAATTGCATTGCCAAAGGATGCTCACTTTGCGGTCTGACATCTCTTCTCTCAAAACTTCTTTCACCGGATGGCGCTGCTCCTACCGGTCGTGGTTGTCTTTCTTTCGCTTCTGCGTCTGTTCCAAAAAGCATCGAAAGATTTACTCTACCCTGCTCGTCAATTTCCGCGACTCTGACTTTTACTTTCTGTCCAATTTGTACCACATCGTTTGGATCTTTTACAAACTCCGTTGACATTTTGGAAACATGCACCATTCCCTCTTTCCCCGGCAAAACTTCAACAAATGCTCCGAAAGGCAGAATTCTCTTTACTTCACCTTCAAAAACTTCGCCGACTTGAACTTCACGGACCAAACCCTTTACCCATTCAACTGCTTTTTTAACCGATTCGTCATCTGTTCCGGAAATTGCGACCGTCCCGTCATCTTCAACGTCAACCTGCGCTCCGGTTGTGGCAATAATATTTTTGATCATTTTTCCACCCGGCCCGATTACTTCTCCGATTTTTTCAACCGGAATTTTAACCTGCTCTATTTTTGGCGCATATTGCGATAAATTGGCTCTGGATGCCGGAATTGTTGCCAACATTTTTTCTAAAATCTCGAGTCTTGCGGTTTTGGCTCTATCAAGAATCGCTTTGATTTGCTCAACTGTAAGCCCAAGAATTTTTACATCTAATTGGATTGCTGTAACACCTGTATCTGTTCCGGCAACTTTAAAGTCCATATCTCCGGAAAAATCTTCCAAACCGATTATGTCTGTTAAAAGTTCGTATTTTTCTCCATCAGACATCATGCCGATAGAAATTCCTGCAACCGGTTTTAGAATTGGCACTCCGGCGTCCATTAAAGCCAACGTTGATCCACAAGTGGAGGCCATCGAACTTGATCCGTTTTGTGATAAAACTTCCGAAACAACTCTAATCGTGTAAGGAAAAGTTGTTTGGCTTGGAATAACCGGAATAAGCGCTTTTTCCGCCAGTGCTCCATGCCCGATTTCTCTTCGTGATGGCGTACCGACGCGGCCGGTTTGTCCGAATGAATAAGGAAGTCCTGAATAATGATGAATATAACGTTTTGATTCTTCGCCCTCTGCAGATTCAATTAACTGCTCCATGCGGGGAGAACCTAAAGTGACGATTGATAAAGCTTGCGTAATCCCTCTTTGGAAAAGCGCTGACCCGTGAGTTCTTGGAAGAATTGCAACCGATGATTCAATCTTACGGATTTCATCCATTTTTCTTCCGTCCACTCTTTTTTTCTTAGTAACGACATCCGCCCTAATCGCTTTGAACATAACCGATTCAATTGCTTTTGCGATTACTTTTTTGTCTATTTCACTATCGGGGCTTTTTACTTTGTTATCGTCATAAATTTTTGTAATTAAATCTTCGGTTTCTGTTCCGCCCTGTTCTTTATTGACTCTTGTTTCAATTAAAGCTTGTACTTCGGCTTTATATGATTTTTCAATTAAAGCAACTGCTTCGTGTAAAAGATTGTCTTCCGAAACTTCAAGTTTTTTCTGACCGACTTGTTTTACCAAATCTTCAATCAATTCAATGACTTTTTTTGTTTCCACATGCGCTTTTTCAACTGCGCCGACTAAAATATCTTCCGAAACCTGAAGAGCCCCTGCTTCAATCATGACAGTTTTATCTTTAAATTGAGAAACAACAATATCTAATGCAGAAAGATCTCTTTCGCTACTGGTTGGATTTGATATAAATGCTCCGTCTTTACCATCTTCTTTAACATAACCTATTCTTACTCCGGCAATCGGCCCTTTCCATGGGATTCGTGAAATCGCCAAAGCAGCCGAAACTGCATTTAAAGCCAATATGTCCGGTTCATTCTCTCCATCAACGGACAAAACTGTAACAATAATCTGAACTTCATTTTTGAAAGCTTTCGGAAAAAGCGGTCGGATTGATCTATCAATAACACGTCCGGCAAGAATTGCTTCGTCAGATGGACGGCCTTCTCTTTTAACCCAACGGGAACCTTTAATTTTTCCGCCGGCATATAATCTTTCAACGTAATCCACTGACAAAGGAAAATAATCTAATTGTGTGGGGCCGCCTTCAACAACTGTTGCCAAAACAACCGTGTCTCCAAGTCGCGCCAAAATAGAAGATGTCGCCTGTTGCGCTAATTCTCCTGTTTCAAAGGTCAATTTCTTACCTACTAATTCTAAACTTACCGAGGTTTTTTTCATTAAATAATTCTTTCTTAATCCTTAAGGCCTACTCTTTTCGCGATACCGGAGGCTCTTAGCTTATCAACTTTTTCTAAAAAGTTAATAAGTCTTCTTCTTTTTGCAATCATTGACAAAAGTCCTCTTCTTGAATGATTATCATGTCCGTGCAACTTTAGATGCTCGGTTAATCTTTCTATTCTATGTGTCAGAAGTGCAACTTGCACCTCAGGACTACCGGTATCTCCTTGTACGGTCTGAAATTCTTTAATTATGTCTTTTTTTACTGAAGTACTAAGTGGCATAAATATTAATTTCTATATTTTGTCCTGTCAATTATATCAGCTTTAAGATCTTTTATCAACACTCTATTAGAAGTTGGTCGAACCTTTATAAATCTTTGGCTCAAGCCAATCCTCCGGGGGATTATTATCTTGAGCTTGCGGTTGTGTCACGGGGTTTGCTTTTGGCTGAACTTGCGGTTGCGGCTGTGAAATCTTAGGCTGAGCCGGCGGGATATAGCGAGGTTTTGCATCCGGCCTTGGCTGTCTTTCTAACTCACCCGGTGTTTTTACTCCGAATGGATTTTGCTCAAAAGACGCTTCTCCTGAAAATGGCTGCTCTTCCTCATCGTAGTCTGCTGTTAATTTTCTTCGCGAATTTGAAGTTGCAGAACTTGGTCTTAGAGCACCGTTTCGCATTAAAACTCCTGCCATTTCAAAAGCCAGAGAGCTTGTTTGGGGATCTTGGAAATTATTGGTTGCTGTTGCAATTCCGAGCATTAAATTCTGGGCAATATCCAAATCCATCTTAAGTCCGGCTGAAAAAATGACATTGGAAACAATTTCTGAAACCGAAGAAAACTTTGTCGAGGTTAGAACAATATCTCCAAAACCCTGATTGTCCGGTTTATTATCAATGTTTACAACAATTGTATCTTTTAAAACTGCCGGGTCAAATAATTTACCAAGATCTGATACTCTGGCTGCTCCGACAATAAATAAAAGCTCAGGAGCATTTGTTCCCCTGGTAAACTGAACGTCTTTTTGATCAAAGTTTAATCCTTTTTCTCCGGCTTTTACAACAATATTTAAGAAATTATCATCTCTGGTATAAGAAACTTTTTCAATCTCTCCTTCTCTATATGGAAAAGAGACTACCAAATCGCCCGATTCTGCTCCAAGGGTTGTTTTTACTTCATCAATTGCAAC
>Ga0182027_10005733_pt1 | contig 18777 bp, 13 predicted proteins | sample 712E1DmetaG_FD_121300 | JGI IMG/M metagenome (GOLD analysis project Ga0182027, IMG submission 121300) | Permafrost microbial communities from Stordalen Mire, Sweden - 712E1D metaG (Illumina Assembly) | ecosystem: Environmental > Terrestrial > Soil > Wetlands > Permafrost | place: Sweden...
ACAGATGTCTCCAAGGCCGATTCGCTCATAAAAGCACAGGAAATGGGCTTGCTTTGCACGAAATACCAATTGTCAACACTCTACTATAAGTTGTTTTTACCTTTGCTCACGGATTCAGGGATATATAATGGTCGTAATCGTTTTTGTGATGATTCATCGATGAAATATTTTGTATAATCGTCGTTGCGGCGATTTTTCGGCTCTCGCAGTCAATGGGAAAATATATGTATCGACATGCCTTTCGCGGGACCGTTACTGTGGAACAAATGTTCAACGGAAACGTAAAAACCGTTGATAAATATCATCCGAAAAAAAAATTAGCGGCTATATTGTTGTTAGACAATGTATCAAATTTATCTGCCCGGTTTGCCTAGATAAATTCTGATTACAATGTCTTATCTTCCCTAAGTGACTGAAATTTAAACGTTTTAATTCGGTTATATCCATTTAACACCTATCAAAGGCACCTTAAAATAAAGGAGTGGAAGCATGCAAACTTCAATCTTTTTAAAGTTCTGTTGTGCACGGGTTTTTGCGATTACGCTGTTGTTTTTGGCAAATCTCGTTTTTTCGGCCACACCGATCGATCCAAGCGCCACTCCCCAGGCGAAAGCGCTGCTTAATTACATTTACTCCATTTACGGCAAGCAAATGCTGACCGCCCAGATGCACGTGGGCTGGGGTGACGATGATGTCGCCTATGTATATACCACCACGGGAAAATACCCGGCAATCATGGGAATCGACTTTATCAATGAAGACCAAACCGCCAGCGAATTGTCCAAGGCCATCGCCTATTGGAAAGCCGGCGGCCTTATAACCGCCATGTACCACGAAGGAGCCCCCACGATCGGCGATGGGTATACTAACGCCGAGGCGACTCAACCTAATTTCCCCAACCTTTTTGTTACCGGGACCGCCGAAAACACGGCAATGCTTTCCGACTGGGACAGGATCGCCGGTCATTTACAAACCTTGCAAGACGCGGGCATACCGATTATATGGCGTCCCTTTCACGAGTGCAGCGGGGGTTGGTTCTGGTGGGACAAAAGCGGCGGGCCTTCATTTATTAAATTATGGCAATATTTGTTCACCTATATGACCAAGACAAAAGGCATACACAATTGTCTGTGGTTCCTGGGCTACTGCGGAAGCCCCCTTAAAACCTACGATCCGGGCGCCGGCTGGTACGATATGCTTGGAGGCGACACCTACGGGAGTAACGGTCCTTTCGCCAGCCTGTACAATACCGTCAAGGGCCTTGCCCCTTCTCCGACGATGCCCATAGCCCTGCACGAGTGCGGCACGCCGCCGGACCCGACCCAGGCTTTAGCCCAGAATTGCATGTGGGCGTGGTTCATGGTGTGGGACGGTACCTACATACGAAGTGTTTCGACTACGCTGCTCAAGTCCATATACACCAACTCGCTGGCTATTACCCGCGATAAACTCCCGAATATTACCACCGAAATCAAATTTGCCGCGGAAGCGAAGAAAAAAGCCGACGAGTTCGCGTTTTGGAAGACCCCGGAAGGATTGTCCTTTACCTCGACAATCGCGGGTGTCAACAAACTCACCCTGTTCGATTTGCAAGGGAGAACCCTGGTCTCGGTCGCGTCGATGCGGACCGGGGCGAACCAGTATTCGATGAGGGCACCGGGACTTCCGAAGGGAACGTACATGGTTAAAATCGAAGGACAAGGGGGGACGGTCGATCAAAAGATCGTGATTGACCACTGATTATTTCGTTCATTTGAAACGCCCGGCGTCGGTGCTCACCGGGGGAATTTACACGGTGCGATGCACTACGCCGGGGTCCGTTGCAACGGCAAAAATCGCGGTATTTTTGCCGCCGCGTCTGAATTATCTACGCAAACCGCGTAGATAATTATCATTCCATCCGGCATTGATAGCCTCTTAAAAAGTGATGATTGACTCCAGGTATTGACTTATCCCTCAAATCGTGATACAATTACTTTTACTTGCACCTTCTTCAAGGGGGGATATATGAACCTGAAGCATACATTTCTGTGTTTTTTTTGCTGCGGCGTTTTCTCCGGCTTGACTGCCCAAACGGCGCTTAAAATCGACACGAATTACAGCCTGTCACAGGCCGCAAGCTCGACAGTAAATTATCAAATCTCCATACCTTTCCCCGGGCAGATTACGATCCATATTAAAAACTGGTTGTCTACCTACGATTGGACCTTTGATTACGACAGGATATACGTCTATAATGATACGTCGGGCATCGTTGACCGGGAAGGATTGTCCTCGGCCTCCGATCCATTCTTATTTCATATGTTTCAGGCCGATACCAACGGGCTTACCTTTAACGTCGGGCAAGCCGCCGTCTATACCATCGCCGTCCATGCGGGCGATTATTTAGGCCAGCAGCCGCAGACCCAGAGTTACCAGATGTCGGTCACGGAAACGGCCTGTAACGACGCCTTTGAGCCCAACGATAATATGCAGCAGGCCACACTTATAAAAATGGACTCAACCATTACGGCATACCAATGGAGAAAGGTGAAGACCGCACAGGTCGGCGGGGATGAAGATTGGTACAAAATAGCGATTCCTTCACCGGGGCAATTGACCTTGGTCCTCAGTCACTGGACGCCCGTCATGGATTGGACGACCGATTTTGACAGATTGTATGTCTATAACGGCAAAGGAGATTCAATCGGCTATGGAATATCAATCGGGTCTTCCGCCGCGGACCCTTATTATGACCATATGATGTATGATTCCGTTCATACCACCGCCATGAACCTCTCGCACGCCGGCACGTATTATTTACGATATCATTCGGGTGTTGCGTACAACCTGAAGCCTTACTCCCTGAAACCTTCCTTTGTCCCGGTGCAGGACCAGTTCGAGCCCAACAATAACTTTACGGACGCAAAATTAATTTCAGCGACGGACACTTTTTACCATGCCTGTGAATGGCGTTCGGTTGATAGCAGCATGAACGTCGCGGGAGATGAAGATTATTATTTCTTCCAGGCAGCGGGCGCGGGACAGTATTCCTTTACGCTCCAGAATTGGATCGGGATTTTTGATTGGAGCGCCGATTATGACTATATGGTCGTGTACGCGGCCGATACCAGCGTTGTGGGACCTAATCCGTTGAATTGGATGATGGGGACATCGCCCGCCACGTTTACCGTGCCTTCAGCGGGAAAGTATTACATCCGCCTGCATTGCGGCAACGCGTATTCGTTGAGCGGATATTCCTTCAAACTGTCCGGCAATACGGTGCCGGTAAAAGAAATAAAAACCGTTCCCAAGGAATTCGCGCTTGAAAACAATACCCCGAATCCATTTATTTCGAACACGGCGATAGGCTACCGGATTCCCGAGAATTGCAACGTTCAAATAAAGGTATTCGATAACAGGGGCAGGGAAATAAGGGAGCTGGTCAATGAATATAAAACGGCCGGCGCGTACAGGGCCGGTTTTAACGGGACCGGGCTTTCGGGCGGCGTCTATTTTTATGAAATAAAGGCGGGAAAATTCCTCGCCAGAAAAAAAATGTCCTTGCTTAAATGACACCTCGCCGGGTTGGCCTCCCGGTGCGGACCATCGATGAAAACAGGTACGCACAGCGGTTTTCCCCAAGAAAGCCAAAGAGATCCTATTCGCAATCCAATATCGAACGGCTGCAAGCGCTCGTCAAGCAAAAAAAAGTGATCAAATCGGTACTTGACAAATTGCCGGAATTACCCTCCGCCGGTTTTAAGGCGCCGGACGATATCATCGAATCGATCAAGCTCGACGAAAAGGCCTGGAAAAACTTTCAAAAACTGTCGGATTCGTATAAAAGAATTAGGATAGCCACACCTGGTGGGCAGGAACAAAATGCTTTCGGCAAAATTAAGGAGGCTTTTAATGCGCTTTGTTGTCCTCTGCGTTGCATTGTGGGCGCTTCCCGCGGCAATTTCCGGAAACACGTATCATGTTCCCGGTGATTATCCGCTCGTGCAATCGGCGATCGGAGCGTCGGCAGGCAACGATACGATAGTATGCGATACCGTCAAGGACCTCGACACCATAAAAATCACCGACAAAGCCGGTCTTGTGATAAAAGGCCCTTCCTCGATAAATCCGATACAAATCACCAAAGTATTAACCATAAATAACAGCAGTTGCGTTTTGGAGATGCTGTCTTTTATCGGAGCAAAGGGCCTTGATGGCACGAACAACAACAGTTGCAAGAGTGCGCCAGGTCTCGACGGAAGGGCGGGAGGGGACGCGATCATAATAGACAGTTCAACGGTGACCGTTTCCGGTTGCACGGTAAAGGGCGGCGACGGCGGGACGTATGGCGTTAGCTATCAAGGCGCCATGCTGTGCACGTGCGGTTCAAAAGGCACGCCGGGGTCCGCGCTGAGGGCGATGTACTCAAATATCTCTTTGAGGAGCGATTCCCTGTTGTCCGGCTATTGCGCCGGCACTGCACTAGCGGGATGCTTTACTAATAATTGCGCGGAACAGGGTTTTGGCTGCGTGGGACTAAACCACTGCGTAATCGATACGATTAATTCAAGGATCAATTCAATAAGTCTGGACTCAACGTCGATTATGGACATGGCGACGAAGATGGTTAAAGGACGTAATTTACCTTCGTCGGCCGCGATGCGCCAGGGCAATTTCGTGTCCGTATCGGGCATAGTTGCAATCCCGGTTGGTTTAAGAACGCCGTATACCGTTCATGTTTACGACGCCAAAGGAAAGTTGGTGCTGCGCCGGAACAACGTCCTGGCAAAACGATTCAACCTTGGAGGCAAGCTGGCCCGGAATGTATACATTATTTCCTTGCAATCGTCGGAAAACGGACTGAAGGAGCCGGGCTTTGCCAAGGAATAAATCCAAGGCTCCGGACGATTCGCCCCCTGAAAATCTCCTTGCCTGCGCCGAAGCATCGGCAGGCGGGCCGCAGCGGGAGAACAACTAAAGCATTCAATCAATTTTGACTCCGGTGGAACCGCCGAAAAAGAAAATCAGGATAGGATTCTTGCCGCCAGAAAAATTTAAGCTCCCTGAAAATTCACCGTTCTAAGAAAGAAATTGTTTATTTTTAAAAAGGTAAAGGCACCCCATAGCATTCTACCTTTATAAGAATGAAGCAGTTCATTCTAAAAAGGCCTAGGGGAACCTGATTTATTATCAATATGCGAAGATCATTGCCAAAAGCGCGCTTGGCGCAAACGCCAAAGCGAACTCTTTTGGTTTTATCAAGAACACGTTTCGGCGTTTGAAAAACGACGAAAAAAATGGTCGGAAATCCTGTGCGAGGACAAATGGAAAATTGTCTGAACCTTGATTCTAAGGATTATGGGATTACCTTGATTTTGCCCAAGGGGCAGAAAATGCAAATGCAAAATTGAATAAGATTGGGGAAAAAGAACAAACCGCCTTCTAAATTTGGAGCAATTCAAATATTATACGGCCTAAGAGTTTGACAAGAATGAAACTATTCATTCTTAAGGTGGATTTTTAATAAAGAGTGAACGGGTTGATTGAAAACTTGAAGAAATAACAATAGTGTAATATTTAACACCGTCCCCATATTCATGTAGGGTGAGTATATGCCAAAAGTATTCATCTCGTATAGTTGGAGTTCTCAAAGCCATCAATTACTTGTCCAGCAATGGGCAGAACAACTGATAGCAGATGGTATTGATGTCGTTTTGGATATTTACGACTTAAAAGAAGGCCATGACAAGTTCGCTTTTATGGAACGGATGGTCACCGATCCAAGAGTAACACATGTACTGGTAATTTGTGATAGGACATATTCTGAGAAAGCCGATGCTCGTAGAGCTGGAGTTGGCACCGAATCTCAAATTATTTCTAAAGAGGTATATGAAAAAGTCGAACAATCCAAATTTATTCCAATAGCCTGCGAATTTTCTAATGATGGCAATCCATATTTGCCAACATTCCTGAAGTCTCGTATCTGGATAGATTTTTCCTCGCCAGAAACTGTAAATTCGAATTGGGAACGGCTTATTAGACTAATATTTGGTAAACCACTTAATGAAAAACCGAAGCTTGGTAAACCACCTGCATATATTAATAATGATTCTTCATTACCCTCAAGCCCCATAATCTCAAAATACAATGCATTGCGCCAAGCAATCCTACAGGAAAAAAAAGGCCTGGCTATTTATAGGAGGGATTTCTTGGAGGCATGTATTAACCACGCTGATGCCCTTCGAGTTCGCGAACGCCCAAATTTAGACGCTCTCGGTGAAAAAGTTTTAGAAGATTGTGGCAAACTTAAGCAAGTTCGCAATTATATCCTCGATTGGGTTTTATTAGAAAGTGAATCAATGCCCTCAAAAGAGTTCTGTCAAGCGCTCTTGGATTTTCTAGAAAGCTTGAGAAGTCTCAAATCGCATCCACCTGAACTAAATTCGTGGAACGAAGCTTGGTTTGACGCACATTCCGTATTTGTTTATGAAACCTTTCTTTATTTAATTGCAGCCTTACTTAAAACCCATTCCTATCCTATCCTACACGAAGTTTTTACCACTCATTATCTTTTGCCTGATGTAGATAGGCAAGGAGACAACTTCTTTGACACCTTTGATGCTTTTTATGGGTATTCGGAGATTCTCCAATCAGTGCTGGCTCCGAAGGGACAGCGACTTTACAGTCCCACCGCAGAATTAATTAAAAGACAAGCAGACCGCGAGGATCTGCCATTTAAATCAATTTTGGAGGCTGAATTATTAGTTCTGCTTATGGCATTTATTACGCCAAATGCGAGATGGTACCCACAAACTTTACATTATGCATCTTACAGTCCAACATTCCCTTTTTTTCTTCGAATAACTCAGCATAAGCACTTTGAAAATCTTGCAATAATTACAGGAATTACTGATGCCAATAAATTGCGGGAAGCTGTGAAGGCCGGTCATGAAAGACTCAGTGCAAATCAGTGGAATAATTTTAATTTTAACTATTCCTTTTGGACATATATGAATTTGGATAAGATGGATTCTCTTAAATGATCAATAAACTACATATTGAAGTTAGTATTTTTTTAAAATGAAATTGAAAGCAGGCGCGCGAAAAAGAATAAGACGGTGGCGGTGAAGGCGAGTGCCAATTTTCAGCAAACAAAAGCCAAAGGAATGTATCGGGCGGACGATCATCCTTTGGCACATGTTGAGATGCAATAGCTTGGAATAAATAAATTATAGATTCACACAAAGAAAAAATAGAAACAAGGACGATTTTAATGCCCATGCCCCATGAAATCAAGAATCTTATCGACCGGTTCAACGAAAACCAAGAATCCTATTCCGCCTCAACCTACAACGAAATGCAGCTCCGGCAGGAGTTCCTCAATCCCTTTTTCGAAGCCCTCGGCTGGGACGTTTCGAACAAGCAAGGTTATGCCGAAGCTTACAAAGAAGTAATCCACGAAGACGCGATAAAAATTGGCACGGCAACTAAAGCACCCGATTATTCTTTTCGTGTTGGCGGAATCCGCAAATTCTTTGTTGAGGCAAAAAAGCCATTTGTAAATATCAAAGACGACATTAGCTCCTCTTTTCAGCTTAGGAGGTATGCATGGTCGGGGAAATTGCCGCTCTCGATACTTACGAATTTTGAAGAATTCGCGGTCTACGACTGCCGGATCAAGCCCAATAAAAATGACAAGGCGAGCGTCGGACGGATACTTTTAATACGCTACGAGGAATATGAAAAACGCTGGGACGAGATCGCCTCCATTTTTTCCAAAGAGGCAATTTTAAAAGGCTCCTTCGACAAATACGCGGAGAACGCGAAAGGCAAAAAAGGCACTTCCGAAGTCGATAATGAATTCCTCTGCGAAATCGAACGATGGCGGGACATGCTTGCCCGAAATATTGCCATAAAAAACCCGGAATTAAGCCAGCGTGAATTGAATTTTGCGGTGCAACGAACCATTGACCGGCTTATTTTTTTGCGGATTTGTGAAGACCGGGGCATTGAACATTATGGCACATTGATGGCTCTTTTAAACGGCGAAAACGTATACAAGCGCATACGCCAGAATTTCCAAAAGGCGGATGAAATATACAATTCCGGCCTTTTTCATTTCAGGGATGAAAAAGGCCGGGCGGAACCGCCGGACACACTTACGCTTTCTCTTCAAATTGACGATAAACCGTTGAAAGATATTATCGCGAACCTTTACTATCCCGAAAGCCCGTATGAGTTTTCGGTATTGCCCGCCGACATTCTTGGCCAGGTGTATGAACAATTCCTTGGCAAAGTCATTAGACTTACCGCCGGTCATCAGGCTAAGGTGGAGGACAAACCGGAAGTAAAAAAGGCAGGCGGTGTTTTTTATACCCCTACGTACATTGTAGATTACATTGTCAAGAACACTGTGGGCAAGCTCATTGAGGACAAAACGCCAAAACAGATTGAAAAGATAAAAATTCTTGACCCGGCCTGCGGTTCCGGCTCTTTTCTTATTCAGGCATATCAATATCTTTTGGATTATCACCGCGATTGGTATATCAAGGATGGGATTGAAAAAAATTCAAAAGCAAAAGAACCAAAGCTTACAAGAGTCCGCAACGGCGAATGGCGCTTGAGTACGTCGGAACGAAAGAAAATTCTCCTCAATAATATCCACGGCGTGGACATTGATTCTCAAGCAGTGGAAGTTACAAAACTTTCGATGCTTCTTAAAGTTCTTGAAGGTGAAAATGAACAATCTCTCGCGCAGCAAATGACCTTGTGGCATGAACGGGCCTTGCCTGATTTGGAGAATAATATCAAGTGCGGGAATTCGTTGATTGGAACGGATTTTTTTAATGCAGATATTAATAATGGCGTTCAGGAAACAATGGCCTTATATGGGGATTACAAGGCCGAAGAAAAAATAAAAATTAATGCGTTTGATTGGGATGGAAAAAACGGATTTCCGGCGATAATGAAAAGCGGCGGGTTTGATACGGTAATTGGGAACCCGCCGTATGTGCGAAGCCAATTTATAGAAGAATCTCATAAAGCATATTTTTCAAAAAATTATGAGGCAGCATCATACCAACCTGATACATTTGCTTTTTTTATTGAGAGAGGCGTTAAATTATTGGGAAATAATGGTCGCCTGGGTTTTATCATTCCTAATGGGATTCTTACAAATACCTATTATTCAAAACTACGTGAATATTTACTAAATAATACCTCAATTGAAATAATTGTTGACTTAAAATCAAATGTTTTTGCAAATGCATCCGTCGATACTTCCATTTTTATACTTTCTCATAACTTGAATAAAACTCACATGGTTAAGATTGGAGAATGGCCTTCCAGGTTCTATAATTATGTTAGGACTCCGGAAAAATCAATTCGTCAATCTGATCTGCTAAAAATGCCGGATTTCTGTTTTAACACGAATATAGAGAAGGACGGTTTTAAGACGACCCTAAAAATTCGAAACAAATCAGTTCCATTATCTGAATTTTTTAAGGTTAAAGCAGGGATGAAGGTCCGTAAAGAATATGTTGGGAACAATAGAAAAGACAAGCGATATAACAAATTTCTTTTAGGCAATTCCATCAAGCCATATTTTGTAACATGGGATAAAAAATATGTTTGTTACGATAAAACATTGGAATCAACCTTTACAAATCAAGCATTCCGTGATGAAGATATTTTTTTATGCGGCGAAAAAATATTTGTCCGGCAGGTAATGGGGAAAGAAAGAATTTATGCAACTATTGACAGAGACAAATATTATGTTGACCAGACGGTATATGTGCTAATACCAGAAAACGCGATTCGATTAGAATATTTCTTGGGGTTAATTTGTTCAAAATTGATCAGTTACTATTTTTCCAATACAATTTCTGATCGAAAGCAGACCTTTCCAAAAATAAAAGGTATTCAAATCGAGCAATTGCCGATCCGCCGGATAAACTTTTCTATCCTATCGGAAAAAACCCTTCACGACAAAATGGTCAATTATGTTACATCAATGCTTGACCTCCACAAAAACATCCCCCTCGCCAAAACCGACCACGAAAAAACCATCATCCAGCGACAAATAGACGGCACCGATCGCCGCATCGACGAGCTTGTTTATGAATTATACGGCTTGACCGAAGAAGAAATTAAAATCGTGGAAGGTTCCAAGGATAAAAAGGAATAAACCATAAAATACGACAGTTATTGATTAAAAAAATGGTATTTTAAATCTGGATTTCAACCGAGAACCATGAACGACATAAGTTAGCCTTTCCATTTTACGGAGGATTTAATGAGGGACATTATTTTATTGAAGGTTAAAGAAGCTGTTTTGCAACTCGAACCTTCCGCCGAAGTGATCCTATACGGCTCGCGGGCGCGTAACGATTTCCGGGAATATTCCGATTGGGATTTTCTCGTCCTCGTTGACGGGCCGGTTGATACCGCACGCACCGACCGGATACGGCGCATTCTTTTTGAAATCGAGCTGGACACTGATCAGATCATCAGTTCCATCGTTCGGAGTCGTCAGGAATGGAACAGCCCTAGATATTCCGTCGTGCCTTTGCACAGGAATGTTGAGCGGGAAGGGATTCGAATATGAGTAAAGAATTGAACGAGCTTATAGGCTACCGTATCGCCAGAGCAAAAGAAACTCTTGAGGAAGCCGGAGTTCTCGCCGATTCCGGGCATTTGGATGATAAAAATCCATAAGTCCTTCACTACCTTCTTGCCGACAGGATTCCACTGCCCTCCTTTTGAATGCAATAACCCGGAACGATGGAATTTAATGATAAGAAAGGAAGCGTTATGAAAGGCAAAAACCGCGTATGCCCTGTTGAATTGTCAGGCGGGCTTGACAATGTCATCAGGCGATGGCTGCAAAACCCGTCGAAACTGTTGCGGCCTTATGTTCGGCAGGGAATGACTGCTTTGGACTTTGGCTGTGGGCCTGGTTTCTTTACCATTGAAATGGCGAAAATGGTCGGCACATCCGGCCGCGTGATCGCGTGCGATTTGCAGGACGGAATGCTGCAAAAATTGCGCGGCAAAATCACGGGGAGCGAATTAGAAAGTATAATTACCCTGCACAAATGCCCGGCCGACCGGATCGGCGTGTCGGAACTTGTCGATTTCGCGCTTATTTTTTATATGCTCCACGAGGTCCCGGACCAGGAAAAATATTTAAAAGAAATAGCCGCCCTGCTTAAACCCAATGGCAAAATCTTATTGGTGGAACCACCGTTTCATGTTTCAAAAAGCGAATTCAAAGCAACCTTGAATAAGGCCAAAGCGGCACAGTTGGCAATGGTTGAATCGCCCAAGGTATTCATGGGCAGGACCGCGGTACTTGCGGTTTCAGACCATCATGAATGAATTCTCAAAAAAATCCGTCTTAGTGACCGGCGCGTCTTCGGGAATTGGCAACGCAATCGCGGTGTATCTTGCGAAACAAGGGTATATTGTTTTGGCAACGGTCCGCAAAAACTCCGATGTGGAATCTTTAAATAAACTTGGACTTGATAATTTAAAACCATTGTGTCCGCTTGACCTCACAAAACAAGACCAAATCCTTTTAATGGCCAATTCCATAAAAGAGCGGATACAAAACAAAGAATTGCCTTCCTTATATGCTATTATCAATGTTGCCGGAGGCGGACAAATTGCTCCCATAGAATTGATGGGCATTTCCAATTTCAGGGATGAATTGGAGAAGCGGCTCGTGGGCCCCGTGGATGGGGAAAAGAGGATGAACAGTAAAGGCGCGATGAAATTACTTTTTATAGTTTTTCTTCTTGTAACTCTTCCCTTCGCCGGAACGCCCAAGGAAGTTCAGATCGCGGCGCAGGCGGCCATGATCGTCAAGACCGCGGAAAAGTACCATTATTCGCCGCGGCCCGTCAATGACGACTTCTCAAAGGCGGTCTACGAATCGTTTTTGCATATGCTTGACCCGTACGGGCTCATATTTACCGAAGAGGCCGTCGGGCGCCTTGACGGATTCAAATTCGCCCTTGCCGACGAGATCCATCGGCAAAAGACCGCGTTCATCGACGCCGCCGCGTTGGTATACGTAAAGCAATTACAGTATGTTGATTCCTTGCTTCGGGAAATGAAGAACAAGGACATCGACCTGGCGGCGCACGACACCCTGTGGCTCGGCGGCGACCCAACCTACGGCAAGCAATCGTCTTTGAAAAAAAAGTGGGAGCAGTGGATCAAGTACATGGTTCTATGGGCGTATCAAAACAACAAGGATTCCACCAAGGCCGAAGTAGTGACTTCGCAGAAGGAAACCCACAAAATCCTGGGTGACGTTTTATCCAGGGAAACGTGCAGGATCCAGTTAAAAATGAACCCTCCCGGCGGCATGAACGGGCTTATCGGGCTGCGGTATTTGAAGGCGATCGCATCGGCGTTCGATCCGCATACGGCATATATGTCGAGCGCGGAGAAAAACCTGTTTGAGGCGGATTTGTCAAAGGAATCGGGATCATTCGGCATCCGGGTGAATTTCAACGCGATCGGGGAAATCGAAATCGTGGGAGTGATGCCCGGCGGTCCCGCGTGGAAATCGAACAAAATTAACGAGGGCGACGTTATCCTCGACATAAAGAAATCGGACGGCGGGGCGCTCGATCCGCGATGCGCGACCCTTTCCGACGTGTATGGGTTTTTGTCGTCGATAGGGAACAATCAGGCCGGATTCAGGGTCCGCAAAAAAAACGGCAAGATCATGACCGTGTCCTTGAAGAAAGAGCTGCTTGATGTTGAGGAAAATACCATCAGAAGCTATATCCTCAAAGGCGACGCTTTGGTGGGGTACGTCTATCTGCCGTCGTTTTACACCGATTTTTCCTATGGCAATTATTTTTCGAAAGGCTGCGCCAACGACATGGCCAAGGAGCTCATCAAGCTCAAAGGCGCCGCCATTAACGGCTTGATTCTTGACATACGGTCAAACGGCGGCGGTTCGCTGGAAGAGGCGTGCCGGATGGCGGGGATTTTCATCGATTACGGGGCGCTGTGCATCACGCATTCCCGCGGCAAGGAACCCGAAATAATAAAGGACAATGCACGGGGCGTCGTCTATGGCGGGCCGCTTATAGTACTGACGAATTCTTCCTCGGCCTCGGCGTCGGAATTGTTCGCGGGGGTCTTGCAGGATTACAACCGGGCGCTCATCGTGGGATCGAAGACGTTCGGCAAAAGCACTTTCCAGGAAATCGTGCCCGTTGACGCGGGCAATTTCGATTCCCTTCCGCTTTATAAAGGCGATCCGCCGGGATACGTTACATTGACAATGGGCGCCATCTATCGCGTTACCGGAACAAGCCACCAGAAGACCGGCGTCACTCCGGACCTGGAACTGCCCCAGGTTTTTGAGGACGCGATGGAACGGGAGGCGTCGAACGGCGGCGCGCTTGATTTAGGAAAAATAAGCAAGAAAACCTATTATTATCCCGTTAATCCATTGCCCGCTGGAGCGCTCAGGAATTTAAGCGGCGCCCGTTTGAAAGGCAGCGCGGCATTCAGATACATCAGGAAAACTGGCGCGCTGGCGCCCGCGCTGAACCGCCGGCATCCCGTCCCGCTTGATTTTCAATCATTTGTCAAATACATCAACCGGTTCAATGAATTGGAAGACTCCCTTATCGTTAAAAACGGCGCGTTTACCGCCGATGCGCCCGACTATGATAAGAGCAAGGGCGCCTTGACCGATTTGGACAAAGCGGACGACGAAAACAACGTCCGCGCCATCCGGGGCGACGCGTACATCAATGAAGCGTTTGCCATCATGCAGGACCTCATAACCATGACGACGAACAAGGAGGGAAAATGAAAACGACCCCATGGGCCGTTCTGTTATGCGCGCTTATTGCCGCATGCGCCCTGAACGCCCAACCCGCCTCGGGAAGCGCTTCCGCGCCCGTTTACGACACGCTCGGCCCCGTAAATCCGCAATTGACGCAAGAAGCGATAGCGTATTACCGGAAGCTGGCGGCCCCGCTTGCGGGCATCAAGCAAGCGAATTACACCTATTTACAAGCCATTACCAAGTTACGAAGGGCAAAGACCGTTGAAAAAAAACGCCAGGAACTTTTAAAGGCCCTTCAATCCACTAAAGAGGCCTTCAAAGGCCTTTCTTCCTTTAACAACGATTCGACGCTCAAATCGGAATTCGTCGGCTATCTGGATTTGGTCTCTATTGTCCTGAAACAGGATTTCGGCAAAATTCTTGACATGGAGGATATCGCGGCGCAAACGTATGACCAGGCCGAGGCGCACCAGCTCGCGCTGGACCTGGCTGTCAATAAACTGAATGCAAGTTTTGACGTGGTAAAGAAGGTGGAGAACGAATTTTTCAAGAAATACCGGATCACCGCAAAGGATGAAAAAGACGAATTGACGCTGAAAATAGAGAAGGCCAACAAGGCGCTCAAATACTACGACGCGATTTACCGGATATTTTATAAAGTCAACAAAGAGGACAATTACGCGAGGGAAGCCGTGAGTAAAAAAGATGTGGCGGCCCTGGAACAACATGCGACGACCCTTATTTCCTTTTCGGAGGAAGGCCTCAAGCAATTAAAGGAGAAAACGGCGTATGAGGGAGACGATGAATTGCTGGAGAATGCGGTAAAATTGATCGAGTTATACCGGTTGGAGGCGCAAGTGACCTACCCGGCGAATGTTGAATTCTCCATCAAATCGGACAATTTCCAGAAATCAATAAGAAAAATCAATTCGATCAAGGAGGGCGAAAGGAAAAAAGAGGATGTCGATGAGTACAACAATGAAGTGAATCTTTTCAATAAGGCCGTGAAGGAAATAAATAAAATCAATAAGACTTCATATGGTTTGCAAAAATACCTCATTAAAACGTGGAACAAGCTGGCGGAGGATTTCATGAAGAAGCACGCGTAAGGATTCCATTAGCACGGTAAAGGAAAGGCTATGTTCTATGAGAAGAACGGACAGAGAATTAAAAAAAACTGAAGAAATAATTGACGTAGTAAATTCAGGTACAATTGTTCAGATCGCATTTCTTGATGGAAGTTAACCTTCGGGCTTTTTAGAAATAACGAATTGATTTTATTTCAGGGATATCCCGGTCAAAAAGTATTTTAAAAACTTGGCCAAAATTACGTACAAACCTGTTCCGGCCTCATTTTCATGCGCCGGAATGCTCCTATATATAATAGAATAGGCGGGGAACAATTATGCCGTTCCATTCTTTAACATATGCCGACGCCGGGGTCAACATTCCGGTGTGGAACGCGACCAGGAAAAAAATCGGGAAGCTCGTTGAGTCGACCTTCAACAAAAACGTGGTGGGAAAGTTCGGCCATTTTGGGGGGATGTTTTCGATTGCGTTGCTGAAAAGTTATAAAAACCCCATTCTCGTTTCGTCGGTCGACGGCGTGGGGACAAAGCTCAAGATCGCGGCCGAAACCGGCATCCACGACACTGTGGGGGAGGACATCGTCAACCATTGCATCAACGATATTCTGGTGCTCGGCGCGAAGCCGCTGTACTTCCTTGATTACGTTGCCACCGGAAAGCTCGAACCGGACGTGTTCGTTAAGGTGATCACCGGCCTGACGCGCGCCTGCAAGGCCGCCGGGTGCGTTCTCATCGGCGGCGAGACCGCGGAAATGCCCGGGTTCTACCAGGTTGGGGAGTACGACATTGCCGGGACGATCGTGGGCGTGGTGGACGAAAAAGACGTTATTGACGGAAGCAAAATAAAAAAAGGCGACGTTCTCATCGGCCTCGCATCGAACGGCCTGCACACCAACGGCTACAGCCTTGCCCGGAAGATCGTAACCGAAGCCGCGCGAAAAGCATATTCCGATATTTTCCCCGAAACCGGCAGGACCTTCGGCAAGGAACTTTTGCGGCCCCATCTAGCCTACAGCCCTGTGTTGGAACTCATGAAAAAAGGACTCATCCACGGGTGCGCGCATATCACGGGCGGGGGGTTCACCGATAATGTGGACCGCATTCTTCCGCCGAAATGCGACGCGGCAATCGACTGCGCGTCCTGGAAACCGGACCCGATTTTTACCTGGCTTCAGGATCACGGGGGCGTGGAAAACCGTGAAATGTACCGGACATTCAATATGGGCATCGGCATGGTGCTCGCGGTAAAACCAACGGACGCGAAAAGCGTCCTGCAATCGAAATTGCTGACGAAATTCAAGCCGCGAATTATAGGAAGCATTGTTGTGGGGAGCGGAAAGGTTAAGTTGCTCTTTGCTTCCAAACGGCAACGTGGTCGTTCGGAAGCTTAGAGCAACCAATCTGCTGTCTGCCGCAGGCAGCAGGTTAGTCTCTGTAGCTGAATTATATACGCGTCCAGCGAATATAATTCCTGCGTACAGAGACTTATCCACCTTGTGGGCTAAATATTGTGTGGCTTAAACATATGGATAAAAAACTATACTTGTACAATACAGCTTCCCGCCAGAAAGAACTCTTCGTGCCTTTACACGAAGAAGTGGGGATGTACTGCTGCGGCCCGACGGTGTACAACTACGCGCATATCGGCAACCTGCGATCGTACATTTTTGAAGACGTGGTCAAAAGGCTTTTGCAATCGCTTGGGTATAAAGTCAAGCACGTGATGAACATAACCGACGTTGGACATTTGACGTCCGACGCGGACACGGGCGACGACAAGATGGAAAAAGGGGCAGCGCGCGAGGGAAAGAGCGTGTGGGACATCGCCGCCTTTTATACGGATGTGTTCAAACGCAACATGCGCGACCTCAATATTAGCGAACCTTCCCTCTGGGTTAAGGCGACCGACCACCTGCCGCAGATGCTGGAAATGATACGGGAACTGGAGCGGAAAGGATTTACTTATAAGACCAGTGACGGCCTGTATTTCGACACCGCGAAATTCCCTTCATACGGCGATTTCGCGCGGCTCGACATTGAAAACCTTCAGGCGGGCAGCCGCGTTGATATGGGGGAAAAGAGGCGCGTGACGGACTTCGCGCTGTGGAAGTTCTCCCCGGCCGATAAAAAACGGCAGATGGAATGGGACAGCCCGTGGGGCAAGGGGTTCCCGGGCTGGCACATCGAGTGCAGCGCGATGTCGCTCGCGTACCTGCCGCAGCCCATCGACATCCACTGCGGCGGCCAGGACCACGTGCGCGTGCACCATACCAACGAGATCGCGCAGGCGGAGGCGGCAACGGGAAAACGGTTCGTGAAGTACTGGCTCCACGGGGAATTCCTGGTTATTGACAATGGGAAGATGGCGAAGTCGGGCGAGGGGTTCGTCACGCTGGATTCGGTCACAAAGGAAGGGATCGCCCCGCTCGCGTACCGCATGTTCTGCTACACGGCGCACTACCGCAGCCCGCTCATGTTTTCGTGGGACGGTCTCAGGGCGGCGGCGCAGGGGCTTGCGAACATGAAGAAATTGATCGCGGCGGACGCCCTGGCCGCCGCCGGAAAAGCTGCTGATGAGGGCATTGTTGATACATTGCTAAGGCCGTTCTGGGAAGCGCTGTGCGATGACTGCAACATGCCCCTTGCGATGGGGTCGCTGTGGAACGTGCTGCACGATAAAACAATTTCGGCCGCGGAAAAATGCCGGGCCATCGAACGGGCGGATTCCATACTGGCGCTTGACTTATTGAAACATTACGAAGCGGCTTTGAATATTCAAACAATAAATACCGGACATGTCAGGTATGAACTTGTATCGAAAAAAGCGGTTGACCCGGCAACAAGTGAAAAAATCATGGGATTGATTTCCGCAAGGAATGACGCCAAGTTGCGGAAGGATTATGCCGCGGCGGACGCGATTCGAGGTCAGCTTAGAGAAATCGGCGTTGAAGTAAAGGATTTGCCGGGCGGAAAAATACAGTGCATTGTTAATGAAAAATAAGCCCAAAAAAGTCAATATACAAAAGGAGACTAACGTGAAAAACCAGAGCAAAGGCAATGATTTCATTTATGGCATGAAGAAGGCGCTTGTCGGAAGCGAAATTGACGAACAGATGATGAAGCGTCGGGAAATTTTCCTGTGGGGCGAAATAAATGACGAATCGGCGGAGTTGGTCGTGCAGAAGATCCTGTTTTTTGACGGCCAGAACCGTGAAGACATCACCATATTCGTCAATAGTCCCGGCGGTGCGATTTCGTCGGGACTGGCGATTTATGACGCCATGCAGTATGCAAAATCAAAAATAAGCACCGTGTGCATGGGGCTCGCGGCGAGCATGGGGGCGGTCATTTTATGCGCGGGCAGCAACGGAAAACGATACACATGGGAGAACGCGCGGATCATGATCCATCAACCCCTTATAGCCGGAAATTTCTTCGGGCCCGCTTCCGATATTCAGATACAGGCTGAAGAAATGCTTCGCGTGAGGGACCGTCTTAACGTGATTTTGGCTCATCACACCGGGAAACCGATAAAAAAAATCGAGGAAGACACAGACCGTGATTATTTTATGTCGGCGCAGGAAGCTCTGGAGTATGGGGTTGTTGATAAGATAGTTAAAAATTTATAACATTATATATATTTTGACTTTATCTTGCCACATATATTATATTTTCAAAACTTTTTTGCGCTTTAGGCCGATGTAGCTCAGCTGATAGAGCATTCGACTTGTAATCGAATGGTCGGGGGTTTGATTCCCTCCATCGGCTCCAGATAATTGTTGTTAATTTTTAAAATTAAATAGATTGGGTAGGTGCCCGAGTGGCTAAAGGGGATGGACTGTAAATCCATTGGCTGACGCCTACGGTGGTTCGAAACCATCCCTA
>Ga0182027_10005734_pt1 | contig 18776 bp, 8 predicted proteins | sample 712E1DmetaG_FD_121300 | JGI IMG/M metagenome (GOLD analysis project Ga0182027, IMG submission 121300) | Permafrost microbial communities from Stordalen Mire, Sweden - 712E1D metaG (Illumina Assembly) | ecosystem: Environmental > Terrestrial > Soil > Wetlands > Permafrost | place: Sweden...
CCTCACCTGTATCGAATAGGAACCATCTTCCGGAGCCGAGAGTTTCCCCGACCAGCGTGCCGTATATCCGTTGAGCTCCGCCCATTGCGGAACGCGATCTACTCCAAAACCGAAGCTTATCTGTGGATCAATTCGCGTACTTTCAGGTTGGCCAGACAAGTCCCGCGATCTGAAGTATTGCGCAGTTAAACCAGGCTTCCCGAACTCCGTGCTGAAAGCCGCGCGCGGAATGGGAAAGGAAGTACGCAGGACCTTAGTTCCTGGCACATATGAAACCTGTGCTTTCGGGAACTGCATCCGAATGCCTTCAATCACTGTTGTCTGGCGAGAAGGCATGCCGTTGTAATTGCCTAGCAGTGCGCTCCCGGAGTCGCCGAGAGGTCCAATAACGGCTATTTTACGGATTCCTTTCTTAAGCGGTAATGTGCCATCGTTTTTCAGCAGCACCATACTTTGCCGGGCCACTTCCAGGGCTAGCCTGCGATGGGCTTCACTATCGTTCTCGCTGAAGGGAATATTAGTATATTTGACCATCGCAGGTGGATCGAACATCCCAAGGCGAAAGCGTGCCGTGAAAAGCCTGCGGAGTGACCGGTCTATATCGGCCTCGCTCAAATCCCCATTCTTCACAGCTTCCAGGTAGCCGGCACTCTCACTCTGGGTAAAGTCGCAATCGAGGTCCGTACCCCTTTTCATCGACACCGCGGCTGCCTTTTCCAGAGTCTCGACGTATTTATGATTGTTATAGATGTCTGTGATCGCCTGGCAGTCGGAGACAACATATCCCTTAAACTGCCAATCCTTGCGGAGGGTTTCCTCCAGTAGAAAGCTATTCGCGCAATCGGGCTCGCCGTTCAAGGAGTTGTAAGCACACATCACTGAGCCCGCCTTACCTTCAACAATCGCGGCGCGGAACGCCGGCAAATATGAGTCTTCGATATCGTGCTTAGAAATCTGCACGTCGATAGTGTGCCGAGCCGGTTCGGGTCCACTATGTACAGCAAAATGCTTGGGTGTAGCTAGCGCCTTGAGATACTTAGGATCGTCGCTCTGCAAGCCGGTCACAAATGCAACGCCCATTCTGCCTGTAAGATATGGGTCTTCCCCATAAGTCTCCTGCCCGCGACCCCAACGCGGATCGCGAAATAGGTTAATGTTGGGAGACCAGAAGGTAAGTCCCTCACTCTGTACGTGCCGGTCATTGCGCAGCGCCTCATGATAACGTGCGCGCGCCTCAGTGCTGATCGCATCTGCCATTTGATGGACAAGCGCCGTATTCCATGTCGATGCGAAGCCAATCGCCTGGGGAAAGACAGTCGCCTGGCCATCGTTGCCAATTCCGTGCAGCGCTTCGCTCCAATAGTTGTACGCCGGTACCTGGAGTCTCGGAATTGCTGGAGCCACACTCAAGAGCTGCCCGGCCTTTTCCGCCAGTGTCATCCGGGCAATAAGGTCATTGACCCTTTTGTCAATCGCTTCCGTCGGATCCAAATACAAAGGTCCTTTAGCGGCGATTTGTTTCTCTGAAGGAGTGTCACCCTGAGTCTGTGGACGGGCGGTTGGAGCGGCGACCAAGATGATCAGAAAGGCGGCCAATCTGGTCCAATGGTGTTTCTTTTTCAGAATCATAGCCGAATACCTCCAGTTATGCGGTGCTATCATAGTGCGAATCGGGAGAGATACGTATCATCTCATCCAACGGAAGTGAGGAGTTTGTCGCGTGAGAGGCGTACCCATTTTGAAGAAGATTCAACACACTCCAGCGCTCACTTGTGGGCTGGCCGTGCTTTACTTCATTACAATCCCGATTGTCATTCGGCCACAGACGAAAGGCACGGTGCATTGGGTGGGCACATGGACTGCCGCGCCTGTTGGAATTGACAACAGCAAGGGGACGCTCGGCACTGCTGATTACACTGTCCGGCAGATCGTGCATACATCGCTGGGCGGAAGCGTACTGCGCGTTGTCTTTACGAACGAGATGGGAACTACGCCTCTCTCTCTTGCTGGATCTCAGGTCGCTTTGAGTGCCGGCGGGACGGGAATTGTAGTTGACTCTGCCAGGGCGCTTACCTTCGATGGAAAACCTTCTGTGACAATTCCAGTCGGTGCGAAAGTGTTCAGTGATAGCGTTTCCATGAACCTCCCGGCGGGATCGAATCTTGTTGTCAGTATCTATATCCCCGCGCAGCCAATTCCATATCTTACCGAACATGCGTTTGCAAACCAGTCTAACTTCATCGCGCCGGGAAACGCGATTGCAGCACAAGCTCTGACCAATCCTGTTGACACGGACACATGGCTTTTCCTCAGCGCAGTCGAAGTGCAGGCTTCCCTTAAGAGCGCCGCGGTTGTCACATTGGGCGACAGCATTACGGACGGGGCATTCTCTACACGAAGCGCCAACCTGCGATGGCCGGATGATCTGGCGCGCCGGCTTCAGGCGAACCGCAAAACCAGCTCGTTGTCGGTGTTGAATGAGGGAATTGGAGGAAATCGTATTCTTCATGACATAACAGAACCGTTTATCATGCCGAGTGCGCTGAGGCGTTTCGATCGGGATGTGCTCTCGCAGGCAGGAATCAGATACCTCATCATCCTTGAAGGCATTAACGACATCGGCATAGCCACGCGACCTAAAGACCCCATTGATCAAGTGTCTGCCGACGATCTGATCTTTGGACTCACACAGATGATTGAGCGGGCGCATGCGCATGGCATCAAGGTCTTCCTGGGAACGATCATGCCCGATGAGGGACTTGGGCTCTATTACTCTGAAGCAGGAGAAGCTGAACGCCAGGCGGTAAATCAGTGGATTCGAACCACGAAATTGCCGGACGGAGTCATCGATTTCGATGAGGTCCTGCGTGATCCGAGTGACCCAAAGCGCCTTTTGCCGGCTTACGATCGCGATCATATTCATCCTAATGATGCAGGTCACAAAGCTATGGCGGATGCCATCGATATCCGCGACTTCATTCGATAGGTTAGTTCAAGTGATAGGTGCCCGCTTTAGAACGTTGCGGTCCCGGTCAGTACGCGAATTAGACTTCAGTGAGAATTCTTACCGGCCCTATCAGTCCGGAAGGTGAAAGCGGAGAATCCTTGGTGAAGTAGTTCCAGGTAGTGAAGGTGTAGCGCCCCTGCGATGGACGCTTCTCATGTTTGAGGAACCAATCCGGAAATTCCTTCATATAATAGCCACCCTTAAACCTTGGGTCGCCCTCTTGCCAGATGAAGTCTGCCGGTTCCTGCTCGTCTCCAATCAGCCGGTTTGCCCATACGTTGGTGACGGCGATTTCAATTTGGTTTAAACCAGGCTTGACTGCTTTTCCGATATCGATGCGCCAGGGAGGCGTCCATAGAACACCGACCTTCGTTCCGTTCACGCTCACTGTCGCGAGGTAACTGACGGTTCCGAGATCGAGATATATCTTGTTCCCCTCTGGCTGTGCGGAAATGTTGACCGATTTCTTGTAGACTGCGGTACCGGAGTAATATTTGATGCCGCTTTCGGGGCGAGTCGTCCAGTCTTCAAGAATCGTGAACTCGACGGACGCTGGGCCGCCCCAGGCCGGGTCAAAGTGTACCTCCCAGCTTCCGTCCAATTCAACAACGGTCCTGAGTTCAGGGAAATTGGAGAGTTCGGAGCCGGACTGCTTCGCAGGCCTGCGGAAGACAATGAAGAAGCTCTGCGTGGGCTCAAAGTTGAGTTGAAGCGTGGTGATGCCATTCGCCTGTTCGAACGCCGGGAGATCGCGCATTGTTGCCCGCACCGGATCCCATAATTCAGGCTGCTTGCCTGCAATCGGGAAACTGCAATGCGCAGTACCGGCGGTCTTGGCAATGTTCGCTACAAAGTAAACTTCCGTTTCTTTGTAGCGGCGATGAATGCTCTGTAACTCGAGAGCTCCCGCGGTGGGTCTGAAGACTCCGCTGGTGGTTTCTGAGGCTGCAACGATGCTGCCAGCTTGAAGCAGTGTCTGGCAGCGCCACAGATAGTGGAACCATTCCTTGCCTGGTTCCCACCAGGTCTGATTGCGGCCGAAGTGCACCCCCCATTGGCCCATGGCGTTGCCTGGCCGGAACTCGGGTCCCCATGGCTGCTGCACAAAATGATGCGTGTTCATTCGGTTGACACCCGCGCAAAAAGCCTCGTCTCCAATGGGCTTGAGCCAAGCCGGATGTTCATTCCAACGAGCCAGGTCGGGAGTAGTCGTGAAGGCTTCGGCGCCAATGATGCGCTGGTCGAGCGCATGCGAGCAGGGAATAATGGGATCGGCCGCAACAGGACTCCACTTGTCTTTGCCACACCAGAATTCCATGTTTGGATGGTCAAGGAATTTGACAACCTCTTCGATTTCCCAAGGGCCGGTGTAGGGCTCGGCCACGAACTGCATACCAGCTTCGTGACATAGAGCGCGAGGTATGGCCCAGTAGCAATCGCGATACAGATCTTTGACCGTGCGCTGGAAGTCGGCATGGAATTCTTCAGTAACGCGCTTGCTGCCGATGGTGCGTCCCGCGAGGACGGGGAGCCAGGGAAGGATGTCGTAGCCCCGGCGGTTCTTGAACTCCTCGGCCATTTTCGGCGTCCAGGTTGGTTCGCCAGCTTCATAACTGTCGAAGTAGAGCGTGCTCAGGGGCGAACCGACGAGATCACCAAGATGTTTCTTGATCTCGTGCAGCACATGCTGCACATGGAAGGTCACTGCCTCGGCGCTCATCTTGTCGCATTCCAGGCCGATTGCGTCCCATTGTGCCGGCTGGATCATCGCTCCAGTGGTGGTATGTCCAAAACGATAGATGGACCATTCACCTTCCGGAGCATCCCAGGTCAGTTTTCCGTCGGCATTCATCTTCGTGGACAGATCGAACACCTGGTCAGTGGTGGGGATGCCGACAGAGGGCAACGCGATGACCGCAATGTCGCGATAGTATGTCTGCCTTGCCTCAACAATAGGAGCGGCAATTGTGCCGAGCGAGGGAATGTAAAGCTCGGGGAATTGCGAATGCGGATGGGGATCCACAACGGCTTTGTTGAGATTCATCGTGATCTGCTGGCCGCCTTGTATCTTTTGCTCCGACCAGATCACTTCCTGCATTGCCAGTTCGGCTGTGATCCATGTACCGCCGCTGCTCTCATAGCCGGCGCAATTATGCAACAGAAGGTCTAGCCCTAGCCGGCGACACTCATTGGCCGCGTGTCGAATCATCTCCCACCAGGGTTCAGTCCACGTGACAATCTCCGGAGTTGGACTCTTGAGGATGACACCCGACCATGGGATCAGAGTATCGGCCAGGCTGTAGATTGTGGCTCCGCCAATTCCCGCGTCTTTCATCGCTTCGAGGTCGCGTGTGATTCCCTCTTTGCTTATATTGCTGCCCATCCACATCCAGAGCACATAGGGACGCGTCGCATCTGGAGGATTGATGAATGCACTTGCCAAATCGCTCACTGGCTCGGGCATCTCCCAGGGGGCACCTTTGGTCTCCATGGCGGCATGGAAATAGATTGGAAAACCCGATGCAAGTCGAAGAAAGTCTCTTCTGGTGTTCATTGAAAGTTCAGACTCCTTGCAAAACTGTGATTGCAATACAAAGAACCCTCTGCTTGCAAGACAGGATTCGTTCAAAACCGGCTTTGCCTGTTCACCAATTCCAACCAAACAAATCGTTCATTGCAGCCGCATGGTAACGGGATCCCCATCGTACACAATCGTTTCTTGTTTCGGAGCTTCGCCGTTGTTCCCGGCTTTCATCAAAGCTAACGAGAATTGCCTTTCACGACGCATCCCGGGAAAGCTTCCCAACCGCCTCTCAATCGTTAGTTCCCCAGTGCGATCGTTCCATTTGAGCGGAATGATGCTGTATGCGCCCTTCTCATAGTCGTAGTTTGTGCCTTCGTCCTCATAGAGCGAGAAAGTGGCGTTGCTACCGGGATAGACACGGATTTCTATCGGAGCGTCCGGCTTCTCTCCGACCCACTGTTCAGAGGGCCCCAATGGAACAATCGATCCTGCCCGCACGAACACTGGTATTTGATCTAGCCTGGCGGGTACATCGACTGTGTGGCCGCCCTGATACGTCTGCCCAGTCCAGAAGTTCACCCAGCCCTGTTGACATTTGGGCAGGTAAACATCCCAACTCTGCACGCCGGGCGCCAGGACGGGAGCCACGAGAAACTCCTTACCAAACATGTATTCGTATTTCTGATCAATCGCCTTGTCGTCCTGCGGAAAATCCATTACAAGGGGCCGCATCATGGTTGAGCCATGCATTGTGACCTCAGCCGCTCCCGAGTAGATGTAAGGGAGGAGACGGTGGCGAAGATCCAGGTAGTTGCGCGATACTTCCTCAACTTGTTTTCCGTAGCGCCAGAATTCGGTATCTGTGTGCCAACCATGCACGCGCATGAGTGGCGAGAACGTCGAGAACTCCAGCCAGCGCAGGAAGCGCTCACGATAAGCAGGATCGGTGTACTGAGTCGGCCCGGGACGGAAGAAACCCCCGGTGTCTGTGGTCCAATAAGGCAGGCCGGAAGCGGAGAAGTCGAGGCCAGCCGGAATCTGGCGCTTCAATGAATCCCAGCCGCTGCCTATGTCGCCCGACCAGACCGCCGCAGCATAACGCTGTTCGCCGGAGAACGCGCTGCGAGTCAAAATGAAGACACGCTTATCCGGCGCGTCCTTGCGCAATCCTTCATAAACTGTCCTGGTGACAAACAGAGGATAGAGCAACCGGACCGCGTCGCCTCTCCCGCCAGTAACGATGCGTCCGTGCAAATCGTCATTCTCCGGCTCTGTCGCGTCCAGCCACCAGGCGTCGATGCCAAGAGGAAGCATCTTCGTTTTGATATCCTGCCAGAAAAGCGATGCGGCTGCGGGATTAAAGAAGTCAACCCATTGTGTGCCCGGAATGATATATGACTTAGCGAAGAACTCCTTGCCCATCTCCGTTGAGGGATCGAACTTCGACCACACCGAGACCATCAGGTGCGAGTGCATTTCATGCAACTGTTGCACCATTGTCGCGGCGTCGGGATAGTCGTTTTCATCGAAGCGCATTGCATTCCATCCGAAGCGCCCCCAATACAGGTAATCCTGCACCATCGCATCCATCGGAAGCTTCCGTTCCCGGAATTCATCCGCGGTTTCCAAGAGCTCCTTCTGCGAGTGAAATCTCTCCCGGCAGTGGATGTAGCCGTATGCCCACATTGGCATTAGCGGAGCCGCTCCTGTGATCTTGCGATAGCGGCTGATTACTTCGTCACTGCTCGGTCCGGCAAACACGATGTAGTCAATCGCCTCGGCGTCCGGCGAGCGCAGAGTCGTCAGATCGTCCGATCGGCGAATGAAGAGCGATGGAAGCGCCTTGACATCAGCGTTCACCTGTACAGTCGTCACCTGTACAGTGTGTTTGCCGGGCTGCAAGGTCAAAAGCCAGCTTGTCGTTGGTGGCAGCCAGTAGTTATCAGCTTCGGCAATCGTCTTGCCATCGATCTCAACCCTATAGTGACGCCCCATGGATTGCCCTGAATGGAGCATCATTCCGTACTGTCCGCCCTGGGTTACGTTAAACTCACCTTCGAAAGTTGCGATCCGACGCTTTTCAAGCGTTTTTCCATCAGAGGCCGCTTCATCTAAAACGGTCTCCAGGCCTTCCGCCGTCTGCGACAACGCAACCTGAGTATCCGCCGGATTGAGATCTGTGAGGCCGTAGTTATGCCAAAGGAGCCCGTAGCTTTTGCTCGAAAGCAGGAAGGGAATTGCGATCTGCGTATTGACCTGCGTCAATCTCCGCGGCAACCCCTTGATGTTCAGATAGCCATCCTGAAACTGCCCGGTGCCGAAGAGATACTCGTCCGACGGAGAGATGAAGCTCTGCTCGGCCATCGAGTGGCTGATGCCATTGGATGCGACCGGCTTCAACAGTCGTCCCCCTGGCTTCTCCTGGAGCAAAACTTTGCCGGAGCCATCAGTGAATTTCAGGGCCAGCGAGCCTCGGTCCAAGATGGCTCGCAGTTTGCTCGTAGAAACTGTGATGGCGTGGCGATCCTCTTCCACCGCGAAATTCGGCGCCGGCAGCTTTTCCAGCAGTACAACGCTGGGAGCTTCCCTAACCCCAGGCCTCGCAAAGTGGACTTTAATAACTCCATCGATGATCGGCTGGATTGAGAGGACTCCGCCCGGCATCGAGATTTGTGCGCCTTCAAGGGTCTTTGTAACCATGATCTGTCCCGGAGACGCGCTACAGCACGCGAAGCAGAGAACAAAAAGCGTCGGCAATCGGCGCTGGAAAAAGTGCCGTACGTGATGACGATCTTCTCTTTGAATACTCCTTGAGCTTCGCGGCAAAATGAACCCCGCACAATGGCTCCATGGCCAACGACTAATCTGTTGCAGTCGGATTGGATTAGTTTTCATAGGCACTATTAGGGAATTCGCCGGCAACCGCAGAACCTTCTCTTCGATCATCGTCTTGCCACGTGTTGCCACTGGGACCTGAGCGGAATTAAATGAGCGCAAACACGAAATGATGGATCTCGCCTTCGCGCGCCGACAAATGGAAAGTGTCCGCATTGACGCCCTGAATTGGAATAGTTTGTGAGCCACCATGAGTCTCTCGGGAAACGCTCGCAAACTTCTTTCCTTTTGGCGCGCGGAACCGATAGTCTCGCGTTGCAAAAGTTCTGACTACCGCAGCGGTCAGAGTGCTGTCCCAAGTGATTTCAACTTCGACACCCCCGCGCGCTCTCAACCCTTTGACCTTGCCACGACTCCAGCTTTCGGGAAGGGCGGGAAGAAATGCTATCTCGCCTTCGTGGCTTTGCAGCAGCATCTCAGCGATCGCGGCTGGAGTACCAAAGTCAGCGTCTATCTCAAAAATGAAAGGCGGCTTCGCTGCACTGCTGGGCCCTGCTGTCAGCAGGTGGGTATCAAGGACGTCGTCAAGTAGGTTGCCATTGATGCTGTGATTGATCAGAGTCTTCAGCGAGTTCCAGGCCATATCTCCGTCGCCGAGTCGCGCCCAAAGTGCGATGGCCCATGCCAGCCCCCAACCAGTGAAAGGCGAATCAGCCAATCCGGCGTACTTAAGGCGACGCTCAAGCGAGACGCGAGCTGCGTGCGCCAATTCAGGTGTTGATTGTGGAGTAATCTGGCTCCCTGGATACAAAGGATACAAATGCGACAAATGCCGCATTCCGGGAAACTCCTCATCGAAATCGACAGACCATTCCTGCAATTGACCTACGCGCCCAATCTTGTATGGAGGCAGCCGCTTGCGTTTGGCAGACAGCTTCTCGGCAAACTCCCGGTCAACCCCGAGGATGGAACTTGCCTCCTCGCAGTTTTTGAAAATCTCCCCAATCAATGCAATATCCATTGTGCAGCCAGCGCTCACGTTTGCCGGCTTTCCGTTCGGAGCCCGGAAGAGATTCTCAGTGGAAACAGAGGGGCAAGTTGTTAGACCACCTTGTCCATCGTCAATCAGCCAATCGAGACAAAACTCCGCGGATCCTTTCATCACCGGATATGCCGCACTCTGTAGATATTCTTTATCGCCGGTAAAAAGGTAATGTTCCCACAGATGAGCACACAACCATGGACCGCTCATGCAGAAGTTTGCCCAGGTTGGACTTGCCCAAGGGACTCCCCAGCCGCCCGCAGGACCGGATTGTCTCCATAAGTCAACATTGTGGTGAGACACCCAGCCTGAAGCGCCATAGTTTATCTCAGCAGTCCTTTTTCCGTTGACGCTGAGATCCTGAACCATTTCCAGAAGAGGCAGATGACATTCAGATAAGTTACAGGTTTCCGCAAGCCAGTAATTCATCTGAGTATTGATATTTGTCGTCCAATTAGAACTCCACGGGGGGCGCACATCCGCATTCCAGATGCCTTGCAGGTTTGCCGGCTGAGTGCCCTTTCTTGAACTGGAGATCAACATGTACCGGCCGAAATGAAAAAGAAGCGCAAGCAATGCCGGGTCAGGTCTTTCAGCAAAGTCGGCAACCCACTTGTCGGTGGGCAGCGCGCTCTGCGCCGGAGAGGGTCCAAGCTCAAGACTGACTCTGCGGAAAAGCTTCCGGAAATCCTCCTGATGGCGCTGCAGCAAGGTTTCAAACGGTATCGCCTGCGCTGCGATCGCCGGGTTCCTTGCGGCTGTCATAACTTCTTCAAGGGGTTTGTCAGGCGCAACCGCATAGCCACGGTAACCCGTTGCAGCACCAATGGTGAGAATCAGAGACGTTGCGTTCTCAATGCGCAGCCCTCCATCTGGCAGTCCAGTTACCTTTCCTCCTTGTGCCTTGCAGTGCAGCACAGCGGCAAAATGCATTCCCTTGCCTTCCTGCAGGCTGTACTGTATCGCGGTTTCGTCTTTTTCGTCGATGTATTGGGGCAGTGATTGGCTTGGAGCCTTCCCGGTCAAAACGATCTCCGCGATCCCTGCGCTAACATGCGCGACAACATTTGACCGCAGTTGGCTTACAAGCTTAATGCTGCAGGCAATTGAGTGCGCCTTACTTGACGTAATGCGGAGGACGATCGCATTGTCCGGCATCGAAGCGAAGAGTTGACGCAGATACTTAATACCGTCAATTTCATACTTAACACTGGCAACAGCCCCATCCAGATCAAGATCACGGCGGTAAGACTGAGCGTCCGAGCCGTGGTCAAAAGTCAATAGCAGGTCGCCGAGCGGCTCGTAATTCTCATTCCATGGCCCTTCCATCTTGCGGCACTCATCGTCGGCAGCCTGATAGTTCTTCTCTTCAAGGACCAGTCTGCGAACGATGGGAAGATGATCCTTGGCGCCGGAGTTGTTCCATTCTTTGGGTGCCCCGGACCATAGCGTGTCTTCATTCAGGGCAACGCGCTCCGAATTCACGCCGCCGAAGATCATGCCGCCGAGCCGCCCGTTTCCCACGGGCAGAGCATCTTGCCATTGCGTGGCTGGCTGCACGAACCAGAGCGAAAGAGCAGGGTTCGCGCGAGCATTTGAGTCGCGGCTGGCGTTGCCGCGCACAGTGGTCGACGCTTGAGCAAAACTCCCCAAGCCAGAGAGACGCAGTGCGCCTACGAGCGAAGCAGCGAGACTTACAAAACGGCGCCGTGAAGATCGCATCACTCTCCCTTGAATGTGTATTGCCGCACAAAGACTCAATCTTCGAGTTATCCGGACCACGCAATTGATATTCACGGAGTAAAGTCGAAAGAGCGGTACGTGAGTGCGATTTACGTGCCTGCTCCCATGGGCACAGCAACATCGCAGCACAACAGGTGGTTGATAATGAGCATTTCCAATTCTTCATAGTCGCGCTTAGCAATCAACGCGGCGACATCCTCGTCACGGAGACTGCGAGAGAGCTCCAATAGGCGATGGAAGATGCTGAGACTGTTGGTCAAATGCTTTGAGGCGAGATCCTGGCGCTGTGTGCGCATCGCCTTTACATCGAGGCCAACAAACTCACCGTTCTGGCCATAGTTATAGCGGTCAAGTAGCCGTACTTGATTGAATGCCCTGCGCAGATCGACCGCTCCGAAGCTCTTGTCCTGGTCGAATTTGAGTCCATTCTGGTCGTTCAAATGGACCGTATAGAGTTTGCCAAACGACAATGCGAATCCGATTTCGTCAGAGGGATCGAGGCCGGCGAGAATCGCATGCGCACTTTCGATGTTGACTCCTACTCTGGCTGGATCCTTGGTCCGGAAGGCCACAGCTATGGCATGACCTGTCGTAGGAAGGTATGCGTGATCCACAGGCTCATTGGGCTTCGGCTCGATGGCGATGCGTATCGACGGGTTATACTCCAGCATGTCGTCAATGGCTGCGACGATTCGGTCGACGGCAATCTTGCTATCCTTCGATTCACGTATATAGGTCCCTTCGCGCGCCAGCCACAGAACAAGGAGTGAGGTACCCAACGCATCAGCAATATCGATGGAGCGTCGACTGCGTTCCCGGGCGTACTCCCGAGACTTCGAATCATTCGAGGTATACGCACCGTCGATGGTGCGGGGGTCTTCCCAAAGGCGCGGTGCTATGAACTCGGCGGTCAAGCCCTCGCCATCCAGAACACTCTTCAGCTCTCTCGCCGTTTGAACGACTTCTCGGTCATCGAGCCGGTTAAGATCGGGAACAGCATCATCATCATGAAGTTGAATACCGTCAAATCCAAGCGCTTTGTATTGCCGAAGCTTTTTCGCAAAGGGGATGGTCTCCCTCACGGTCGGGCCAAATGGATCTGCACCCTCGTGCAGATTCCAAGGACCAAACGAAAAGCGGTAGCTGCCGGGCATATAGCCTCCCTTCAAATCAAGACACCAACCGTTCACTTCACAGACACAATGCCAACGTCACCGAAATCGTGACTCCCCAGGGGGCACCACTTTCCAATATCGTGCGATCGCTTTTAGGCTCCCGCGTCTATCCCTGCGCCAAGCTTGGGCTGTGCAGAATTAGGCTAGATTTCGGGATCAACCCTATACCGATTTAGGATCGTTTGTCAATCAAATATGTTCATTTATGATCGACATTCTGATGGCACTTAAGCGCTCTGCATTGGTCACTCAATTTGGGGTGATATCTATTAACATAAATATTATGAATGACATAGATGAATGCATGGCAGATTTCACACTTCTGCAAAGATTGCAGATTGGATCATAAACGAGCATATGCAATCAGAAAGAGCGAGATTTGTCCTTGACAAACTTAATATTCGACAAATAATGTCCAAGGTGGAATCCGTGCGTCACGCCCATCTCTCTACTGCGCACAGGCGCGGTGCTTAGGTTTCTTCTCTGCCTTGCACGAATCATCAGGAGATTTCACGTGGACAACGCAACTTCCAGAAGAGATTGCTTGAAGCTGCTCGCCGCCGGCGCGGGGTGGGCTACTACGGTTGCGGCCCTGTCGGCACAGGAACCCAGCACCGCCAAGGCCAATTCAGGAACTACTGTCAAGGACCCTAACCTCCAGGAGCCGCCCGATCACGAGCGCCGCATGCAATGGTGGCGGGAAGCAAAATTCGGGATGTTCATTCATTTTGGTTTGTACAGCATTCTTGGCCGGGGCGAATGGGTGATGGCAATCGAAGATATTCCGGTCGAGGAATACCAGCAGTTGGCCAAACAATTCAATCCTCGACCCCACGCGGCGCGAGAGTGGGCCCGATTGGCGCGCGATGCCGGCATGAAGTACATGGTCATGACGACGAAGCATCACGACGGGTTCTGCCTCTTCAACTCCAACTTTACGGATTACTGCGCGCCGAAACAGGCTGCGGGCCGCGACCTTGTTGCTGAATACGTTGACGCGGTCCGGGGGGAAGGGCTGCGGGTTGGGATGTATTTCTCGCTCATGGACTGGCACTCTGAGGATTGGCGCAAATGCAAGACCGATGCGGATGCAAGAAGGAAGTTTGTCGACCGAGTGCACGGCGAGCTTCGCCAGTTGATGTCGAACTACGGCAAGATCGCTGAGCTTTGGTACGACGGCGCCTTCCCTCTCGATGCAGAAGGCTGGCGCTCGAAGGAAATGAACGACATGGTCTTTCAGCTTCAACCTGACATCGTCATCAACAATCGCAGTTGGATGGCCGGCGACTTCTCCACCCCGGAACAGTCGATTGAGGCCTCCAAGCGCGACTGGGAATCGTGCATGACGCTGAACGACCACTGGGGCTACGGAGCAGCCGACAACAACTGGAAGCCACCAAAGACGCTGGTCTCCAACCTGGCGCACTGCTCCATGAATGGCGGCAATTACCTCTTAAACATCGGCCCAAAGGGAGATGGCTCGGTGCCTGAACAGACTGTGGACATTCTTCATGCCGTAGGCGGTTGGGTGAGCCGGAACGGCGATGCCATCCACGGCGTCACCAGCGCAAAGATCAGCCAGGCGGATGGAGTGTTCTTCAGCCGCAAGGACAACACCATCTATTTCTACGTGCAAAACTGGCAGGGCAATTCTTTCACCATCGGCGGCATTCACGAGAAACCGAAATCGGCCAAGTACCTTGCTTCCGGCAAAGCTGTGAAGTGTGAGTTGAATGGCACGCGGCTCGTCTTCTCTGACCTTCCGGAGAAATCGCCGGACGATGTCGTTACGGTGATTACGGCCGAGTTCGAGACCGCTCCGGTTCAGGATTCCATGGGCACGCGCATCGTCGTGCCCTTTATCCAACTCATCCACGACGAGGTCGCGAAGGGTTGGGGCTAGAGGGCCGCTTGACGACCGCCTTCTCCGAGGAGTGTCTTTGTGAGCGGAAAAACCACACGCAGAGAGTGCCTTGAGCTGCTTGCCGCGAGTGCATTCTGCGCTAACACGTCACTCGCTGTTGCCGTTCAGGAAGCGAAGGGCCTGGAAAAGCCTGCCCCTGCCAATCCCGATCTAGAACGCCCCCCCGACCATGAGAGGCGAATGCAATGGTGGCGGCAGGCACGTTACGGCATGTTCGTCACCTGGGGCCTCTACAGCATCCTGGGACGCGGGGAATGGGTGATGGCCATCGAAGACATTCCCCTGAAGGAGTATGAAAAGCTGGCCGGGGAATTCAACCCTCCACCCAATGTTGCACGGCAATGGGCGCGATTGGCTCGGGAATCCGAGATGAAGTACGTGTTGATTACCGCCAAGTTTCATGACGGCTTCTGCATGTTCGATACGCCTACCACCGACTTTTGCGCCACCAGACAGGCCGTTGGGCGCGATCTCGTGCGTGAATTCGTAGACGCGGTTAGGGCCGAAGGTCTGCGGATCTCTTTCTACTTCTCTCTCATGGACTGGCACGACCCCGACTGGGCGGTGTGCGAGACCGACCTGGAGGCCAGGCGCAGGTTCGTCGATCGTGTGCACGCAGAGCTGCGTCAATTAATGACCAACTACGGAAAGATTGACGTCCTCTGGTACGACGGCGCCTTCCCTCTCGATGCCGAAGGCTGGCGCGCGAAAGAAATGAACGCGATGGTCCTCGAGCTTCAGCCAGATATTGTCATCAACAATCGCAGTTGGATGGCCGGCGACTTCTCAACTCCGGAGCAAACCATCACCGCATCCAAGGGCGATTGGGAATCGTGCATGACCCTGAATGGGCATTGGGGATACGGCGCCGCGGATAGTGATTGGAAGCCTCCGGCGACAGTGATCAGCAACCTGATCCATTGCGGCGCCGGTGGAGGAAACTATCTGCTGAATATCGGCCCGCGTGCGGATGGCTCGGTTCCAGAGCCCAGTGTTGAGATTCTGAAGACCGTAGGCAAGTGGATGCGGGCGAATGGAAGCTCCATCCAGGGCATTGCCAATTCGCGAATTGTGATTGTGGATGGCGCGCTTGTGGCTCAAAAAGGAAACACAATCTATCTGTATGTGGTGTCCTGGCCGGGAACCACGCTGACCATCGGTGGCATGGACAAAAAGCCTTTTCGGGCCACGCTGTTCAAGACAGGTCAGCAGATCGCAGTTGAGCTCAAAGGCACGCAGCTTATTCTTTCTGGCCTTCCCCGCAATCCACCTGACGAACCGGTCACCGTGTTGGCTCTCGATTTCGACTCCCCACCCACCCAGAACTCCATGGCTACGCGCCTTTTTGTTGATGACTCAATTCTTATCGCAGAACAGATGAAGAAAGGCTGGGGATGAGCATGTTCCAGATCAATGTCGTGTCGCAGAGAACGAATCCTGGACTTGACCGCGGCAGATGGAAAGCTCCTGTCCTTCTTGCGCTGTTCATAGGCCTCGCTGGCTCCTTGCTATTTTCCCAGTCTCCAACCAATGCAGGCTCCAAGCCTGCAACGACACCCGCGGCAAACGCGGCATTTGCAACCAACTGCGGCAACGCCACTGCCCAGGTTATCTTTGACGGATCCAAGCTGAAGACAGGAATCTACGGGGTAAACAAATGGGAAGCTGTGGGAGACCCGGATCTGATCCTGATCGGCAATCAATGGTGGATGTTCTTTGCTGCAGGCCCGGGCCCGGGAAGGCCGGTAGAGTATTTCTCGGCTTACTTACCGCCGGGCGCATCACTTGAGACGTACACCACTTATCCCTCCGACCCGAAGGGATGGCATATCCTCGGCGCACAACCAGACGGAAAGGGATCTCCCGTCGCTCTCATTCCGGCGCCAGCAGCCGGGGGCTGGGATGCCGCTGGCGCCGAAACAGCGACGGTCGCGCGTGGTCCTGACGGAGAAGTAACCTTGTTCTATTCCGGATATTCGGATTCGCCGTACAGCGGTCACCCGATGAAACTCGGCAGGCTCAACTCCATCAGCAACGGGATTGGAGTGCCCGATCCACACAATCCGATTTTGTCGGCAACAACGGCATGGGAGGAGTATCCGAAGGGTGTTGGCGAGCTGCTGGAGCCTACTGTCCGCTATTTGCCGAGGAGCAAAAAGTGGATCATGTACTACACCGCCGGTGCGTGGTGGGGAAAGCCGCCGAATAATGAGCTGGCATACGCGGACAGCAATGACGGCATTCACTGGGAGCACCAGACGTTGCTCGGATTCGGCAGCCCATACTACAACGCAGACTGGCTCTACAATGCGGCACGCCGGCGCTACGAAATGACCATCGCGAAGGAACCGACGACGAAAGGAGGCGGGTTGCCCCGCGATATCGTCTGGCTGACTGCGAGCACTCCCGGCATGAAGAGTTCCGACTGGACCGGAGAGGTCACCCTGCTCCAATTCAATTCTCCGGATGCTCCAGGCTGGTACAACAAAGGCGCGCTCTCACCGGCGATACAGTACGGCAACTTGCCCGGCGAATCGCAACGGCTTTTCGTCTACTTCCATTCCTATGGTCAGGGGCAGAGTATCGGGCGCTTCTACTGTGATGCCACGCAATGAGATCAATATCCAATTTCACCTTGCGCGCAAATTGTCCATGTTCTTTGCATAGTCTTCCTGTTTAATGCAGGATTTCGCCACGCAGTCGATCGCAATTTCTGCCTCCATCAGTCCTGGGAACCGTCCGCTGCGAAAAGGAGATCACAACGATGAAGTCGCTTGCCGAAAAAGAGACGGGTGCAGTTTCGAGGAGGGGGTTTCTCGCCGGCGGACTGATGTCGCTCGCGATCGCTGCAACACGCTCTGAGGCGACTTCGCAGTCTGATACCGCAACGCCGGCGATTCCCTCGTCGGTACTCGACGTCGATTTGCGCCGTCTTGTCTCGCGCGCGGATCTGAATTATGACGCGCCGGCGACAAGAAGCGAAGAAGGCATGCCAGTTGGCAACGGCACAATGGGAAGCCTGGTCTGGACGACTCCGGAGGCGCTCCACTTCCAGGTCAACCGCTGCGACGTGCATGCCATGGGCTGCAGCACCGATAGCTTTCCACGCTTTTGTACCGATTACTCCAGCGGTTGCGGCTATGTGGACATCGGCTTCGTCGATTTTGGAGACGACGTATTCTCTGGTCCTTCCTTCAAACAGCACTTGAGTGTTTACGACGCAGTCGTAACTGCGCGCGGCGGCGGTATAACCGCCCGCGTTCTTGCGTGGGCCGAGCAGGACGTATTCGCGGTGGAAATTGACGATCAAAGGGAGCAGCCGGCTCCTATTAACATCGACCTCCGGATGCTTCGTTACTCCATGGAATACGTTTCAGGACGCAATTACGAAATGGCGACGCGCCACGAAGTGGTGGTGAGAACCAACGCGCACACCGCGACTTCCAGGCTGAATGTTCAGGGCGGCCGCATCTCCCTGACACAGGCTTTCGAGGAAGACGAATACTACAACGGCTCCGCTGTTGTGATCGGTGTTACCGGGAGAAAGGCCAAGGCCAAATACCTGAACGAGACCACGGTCCGGTTGTCGGCGGCTCCAGGGAAAGGCAGGTTTAGCGTATGGATCGCAAGCGCCTCCAGCTACAATCGCGCGGAGGATGTGGCCGCTTTAGCGGGGAAAAAGCTTGACAGCGCCGAACAGCAGGGATTCACAGGCCTGCTGGCAGCCAACCAAAAGTGGTGGCATAGTTTTTGGTCAAAAGGATTTGTGCATCTTCACAGCTCTGATCGCGCCGCGGATTATGTGGAGGAAAATTACACCTACTTCCTGTATGTAATGGGCGCAAGTTCCCGTGGCCCGTATCCTCCGCGCTTTGGAGGCATGCTGTGGTACACCACTGGAGACATGCGAATGTGGGGCGCCGAGCATTGGTGGAACAATGCTGGCGCCTATTATGAAGGCCTGGCCCCGGCCAACCGGCTGGAACTGATGGATCCCGTCTTTAAGATGTACAGCGGCAAATTTGATTCCTACGCTGAGGCTGCGAGCAAACAGTGGGGCTCCAAGGGCGTTTGGCTTCCCGAAACCACATGGTTCGATGGGTTGGAGAAGCTTCCCGACGACGTGATCGATGAGATGCGCGAACTGTTCCTGTTGAGAAAGTCTTGGGATGAGCGTTCGCAGACATTCCAGCGCTACGGCCGGGCAAAACAGATGTGTAACAGCCGTTGGAATTTTGAAAGTGTCTATGGCAAATGGGAGCTTGGCGCCTGGGTGCGCGGCGATTATGGCAAGGGGCCGTTTGGCTATGTGACCCACATCCTTTCCACTACCGCGAAGATCTCCTATGTCTACTGGCTGCGCTACGACGTATCGCGCGATGAAGCATTCCTTCGCGAGTCCGCCTATCCGATGCTAAAGGGGACAACGGAGTTCTATCGCAACTTTCCAAATATGAAAAAGGAGCCGGATGGGAAGTACCACATTTACCACGTGAACAATCATGAAGCCCTGTGGACCACGCAGG
>Ga0182027_10005735_pt1 | contig 18776 bp, 14 predicted proteins | sample 712E1DmetaG_FD_121300 | JGI IMG/M metagenome (GOLD analysis project Ga0182027, IMG submission 121300) | Permafrost microbial communities from Stordalen Mire, Sweden - 712E1D metaG (Illumina Assembly) | ecosystem: Environmental > Terrestrial > Soil > Wetlands > Permafrost | place: Sweden...
TACCTGGATGTTTATGGTGAACGGATTCCTTTTTTTATTACAGATATCGAGCTGAAAACCCGGAATTCTGCGATTTTCTCCTTTGCAGATGTTATTTCATCGGATGAAGCGGAAGAATACCTGGGACGGGAGATGTATCTCCCCATGACTACCCTCCCGGCACTCAGTGGAAAACAGTTCTATTTTCACGAGGTCGAAGGATTTACTGTAATTGATGTCCGTTACGGAAACCTGGGTATTGTGGAAAACATTCTTGATCTGAATCAACAGGCCTTATTCCAGATCCGTTCCGGCGAGAAGGAGATACTTATACCGGTCGTTGATCAGATAATAAAGAAGGTTGACAGGGAAAAGAAGATCCTCAATATTGAAGCACCTGAAGGATTAATCGACATATACATTTAGGATGTCTTTCCGTTTTCGCCATTTCCTGGTTGAAGACTCCCGATCCACTATGAAGGTCGGAACAGATGCAATGTTGCTGGGTTCCTGGGTTCAACCCGGGACTGCGTTATCAATACTCGATCTCGGAACAGGATGCGGTATACTTGCCTTGATGATGGCCCAGGTTTCCGGTGCCCGGATAGATGCAATAGACATTCACAGGCCATCTGTCGATGAAGCGGAATATAATGTATCCCAAAGCCCGTGGGCCGGCCGTATCCATGTCGTTCACCGATCTGTGGAAAAGCATTCCCGCCTTGCCGGCAATATGTATGATATTATCATTTCAAATCCTCCTTTTTTTAATAACTCTCTGAAGCCTTCCTCAGCAAAAAAACTTCTTGCAAAACATGAGTATGCCCTCACACTGGAGATCTTGCTGGAATGTTCCATGAAACTAATGCATGTTGAATCTTCACTGTGCCTTATCCTGCCGGTAAAAGAAGCAAAACTATTTACATTAATGGCTTTGGGAAAAGGTTTATTTCCGGTAAGACGGCTTATTGTAAGACCTTCACCATCTAAACAAGCCCACCGTACTTTGATCGAATTCAGGTTTAAAAGTATCCTTCAACCTGTTGAAGATGACCTGATAATCCTTGACCCCGGTAATCAGTTCAGTGAAAAATACCTTTCCATGACTCAAAATTTTCATCTTTTTAATCCGAAGAAGACCTGATGTTTTATACTTTTGACAAAATTCTTCTGATTATGTTTCGAATTTTCAACCATTTAAAACAAAGCTTCTCTTTTATCCTGATAATATTGCTAATGCTTTCCTGCGGGATGAAAGTCAGCAAGCTGAGGATCGCATTATCAAAATCTTCTCCTAATTATGTACAGTGGCTGAAAAAATCCGACCCCGATATCCAGATTATCAATCTTTATACTTTAAATAAAAATGTGGCTATCGAAGTACTTGGAAACTGTGACGGCCTTCTTCTGACAGGAGGTGAAGATATTTATCCCGGCTGGTACGGCAGGGATACTGAATCGAGCAGGTGTACCGATTTAAATTTGCGCCGCGACAGCCTTGAAATAGCTGTGATAAGCAAAGCGCTTGAGCTGAAAATGCCGGTATTCGGGATTTGTCGCGGCCATCAGCTGCTAAATGTCTATCTTGGAGGCAAACTGATAATTGACATCCCCACCGACTATGGACAAAGCGTCACGCATATGTGCAGGGATTACATTCATTGTTTCCATGAGGTATATGTACAAAGGAATTCTACTTTATATCAGCTTACCGGAATTGATTCAGCTTCAGTCACAACAAATCATCACCAGGCGGTTGATTTCCTGTCTCCGTTGCTTACGGTGAGTGCCCGATCAGCTGATGGGCTGATTGAAGGTATTGAATGGTTAAACCCTGAAGGAAAGAATTTTCTCATGGGGGTACAATGGCACCCGGAACGCATGGATAAAAGCAATCCTTTGTCGGGCAAACTTGCCGACAAGTTTGTAAGTGAATGTAAAACATACCTGAACTCAAGAAAACATTTATGAAACTTCATCCCGATCTGCTGCATTACATAACTGTCTTTATTGGCTTTCTTGCTATGCTGAATCCTCTTGGGATATTGCCGATTTTTATTGGTATGGTAGAAGATCTTGATGATAAAACTGCGCGTTGGATGGCTTTCAGAGCTTCCATGTCAGCCTTTATTATCATAGCTTCTTTCTGCATTTTCGGGCACCTGATCTTCCGGGTTTTCGGCATAACAATCCCCGCATTTCAGATAGCCGGTGGTATCATCGTCTTCTTTATCGGTTACCATATGCTTAACGGGGAAGAGTCGAAGATCAGGGTTCAGAAGGAGATGAGCCCTGAGGATATGAAACAGGCTCTTTCAAACATTGCTGTGACGCCCCTTGGAATGCCTCTTCTTGCAGGGCCGGGTACTATTGCAACAGCTATGAACTTTGTGGGGTCGAATAAATCGCTTACCAATGTTATAGTTGTAATTGCACTATTCGCTGTTATCTGTTTTCTTACATTTCTCCTCTTCCTCTCGGCAAAAAGGATTGCCGGCCTGATAGGTGTGGGATTGATTAAGATAATAACCAGAGTGATGGGGCTTATACTTACAGTGATCGCAGTCCAGATGCTGATCATAGGAATTATAGGAGCCGTTAAATTATATACATCAATAGATATCTGACATATAAATTATAGCCGCTTTTTCAGATGAAAACAACAACCCTGCCTGTGTTTATTTGTTCTATGTTACTTGTTCTCACCGCCTGCAAGCATACGGAAAAAGAATATTATCCGTCCGGAGCGATCAAATCGGAAATTGTTTCAAGAAGCGGGAAATACCAAGGCAAAGCGGTATACTATTATGAAACGGGCAATCCAATGATGTCCTGCACATACAAGGACAATAAACTGGACGGTTTACTACTCAGGTACTATGAATCAGGGTACCGCAAAGAACTTCAAACATACAAGGAAGGGGTTTTGAACGGAGTTGCCAAGACCTGGGACAGGTATTCACATCTTCTGCAGGAAATGTATTATGTTAATGGTAAACCCGAAGGGCCCTTCCAGGAATGGTATCCTAACAGGATAATAAAGGTTGACGGGCACTATAGCAATGGGATGCATGATGGCATCTGGTTGTATTATGATGAATTCGGGAAAGTGACCGGGCAGGGAGAGTTTACCTCAGGAACCGGGACACAGAGGGTTTATTATTCCAGCGGACAAATAAAGCAGTTCACACATTATAAGAACAACCTCAAGGATGGAGATGAGATATTTTATGATGAGAACGGGAAGGTAATCCGTCGGATAACTTACCGGAACGGCAATGTTTTAAATACTTCTGATCCTGAGACTCCCAAAAGGTAGTTCATTTGCTTAAAACAAGGGTAATGTTTGGTTGTTCTTCAAAAACACCTTAATTTTGCAACTGTTATTTTATTAACAATTTTGATCTGGCAAAGTTTTAACTCATTAATAATCTAAAACTGAATCACAATGAACTTAGAAAAAATCATGAGCGACCTGGAGAAAAAAAATCCGGGCGAAGTTGAATTCCTGCAGGCTGTGCGTGAGGTGCTGGAAAGTATTCAGGAAGTCTATAATGAAAATCCTCACTTTGAATCGGCAAACATTATTGAAAGAATCATTGAGCCTGACCGTGTTCTGATGTTCAAGGTCAGTTGGGTAGACGACAGTGGTAAAGTTCAGGTTAACCGTGGCTACCGTATCCAGTTCAATAATGCCATAGGGCCATACAAAGGTGGGTTGCGTTTTCACCCTAGTGTAAATCTCAGTATTTTAAAGTTCCTTGGTTTTGAGCAGATCTTCAAGAACAGTCTTACTACACTGCCTATGGGGGGTGCCAAAGGCGGCTCCGATTTCGACCCGAAAGGAAAATCCAATGCCGAGATCATGAGGTTTTGTCAGGGTTTCATGCTGGAACTCTGGAAGCTTATCGGCCCCGAAACTGATGTTCCCGCCGGGGATATAGGCGTTGGCGGCCGCGAGATCGGTTTTCTTTATGGAATGTATAAAAAACTTGCCCGTGAGAATTCAGGCGTTCTTACCGGGAAAGGGCTGAACTGGGGCGGCAGCCTCATCCGCCCGGAAGCAACCGGATTCGGAGCAGTTTACTTTGCAAAGGAAATGCTTGCAACCAAAGGTGAATCCTTTAAAGGCAAAACGGTTTGTATTTCCGGGTTTGGTAATGTTGCCTGGGGTGCAACTCTGAAAGCAACTGAACTGGGCGCAAAAGTGGTCACTATTTCCGGCCCCGACGGATATATCTATGATCCCGATGGGATTTCAGGAGAAAAGATCGACTACCTTCTTGAACTCCGTGCATCCAACCAGGATATCGTAAAACCATATTCCTATGAATTCCCGGGAGCACAGTTCCATCAGGGTAAACGTCCCTGGGAAGTGAAATGCGATATTGCTCTCCCCTGTGCCACACAGAATGAACTCGGCAAGGAAGATGCACTTCTTCTGGTAAAGAACGGTGTAGTCTGTGTTGCCGAAGGTGCAAATATGCCATCTACACCCGAGGCAATTGAGGTCTTTCTTGAGAATAAGATCCTCTTTGCTCCCGGTAAGGCTGTGAACGCTGGTGGTGTTGCAACTTCAGGGCTTGAAATGTCACAGAATGCAATGAAGCTCAGCTGGCCTCTGAAAGAAGTTGACGAAAGGCTTCACCATATCATGTGCAGTATTCATGAACAGTGTGTAAAACACGGAAAAGACAAAAACGGCTATGTAAACTACGTAAAAGGTGCTAACGTGGCTGGCTTCCTCAAAGTTGCGAATGCCATGCTCGACCAGGGAGTTATCTAAAAATCAGATTCTTACATAAAGGCTGTCTGCATTATGCATGGCAGCCTTTTTATTTTGCCCTATTCCTTTTTCGTACTTTTGTCATTATAAAATACTTTCAATGGAGTTTTTGAACCCCTCTTTTCTCTTTGGCTTCAGCGCACTTGCAATCCCGGTCCTGATCCATTTATTCAATCTGCGCCGCTACAGGAAAGAATATTTTACCAATGTCAGCTACCTGTTAAATATACAGCTGGAAACCCGAAAACGTTCAAGGCTTAAGCAAATGATGATCCTGGCAGCAAGACTTCTTGCAGTTTCTTCGCTGGTCCTGGCCTTTTCACAGCCTTTTATTCCATCACCCTTGCAAAGCAACCGAAAATCGGGATACCAGGCCGTGAGCATCTATATTGACAACTCATTTTCCATGGAAGCAATCGGAACCGAAGGGCGGCTTCTTGACCTTGCAAAAAAAAGAGCCTCAGAAATTGTGGCTGCCTACAAGTCATCCGACATCTTCCAACTGGTAACCAATGACTTCGAAGGGAAACACTTACCCTTTGTGAGCCGTGAAGAATTCCTTGATATGCTCAGGGAAGTAAAGATCACACATGCTTCCGTAGACCTTCATGAAATCATCCGGCGTCAGAACGACATCTTCTCCCGTCAAAAAGCAGGGATGCATATTTTATTTCTTATCTCCGATTTTCAAAAAAGTACAACAGATATTGAGAATATCAGGCCCGATTCGTCTGTACATTATGTTCTGGTTCCTGTTAAGTCTGTTAAACAAAATAACCTTTTTATTGACTCTATCTGGTTCACAACTCCGGTTCACAGGCAGGGACAGGCTGTTAAACTCCAAGCAAGAATAAGAAACTGCGGAAGTGATAAGGTCGAGAAAATACCCCTGCGACTCATTCTTAACAATATTCAAAAATCAGTGACGAGTTTCAATATCGACCCGGATCAATCAGCCGAAATATCCCTGCCCTATACCGAAGATAACAGTGGATTTCAGCTTGGAAGACTTGATATTACAGATTACCCGATAGTCTATGACGATATGTTTTACTTTACCTATAACATTTCCAATGAAATAAAAGTCCTCAGCATTTACGGCAAATCGCCCAATGCCTGCTTCAAATCATTGTTCACTTCCGATTCAATATTTAATTACAGGGCATACGCGGCCAATCAGGTGGACTATGGTTCGTTCAACAAGCAAAACCTGATTCTTATTTCAGGTATGGACGAACTCGCGTCGGGACTGGCTGATGAACTTAAATTATTCCTTGGAAAAGGAGGGTCTGTTTGCATATTCCCTTCTGAAAATTCTGTTAATCAAAGCTATAACACATTCTTTGCATCTTTAGGGACTTCCACTTTAGGGAATCCTGATACTGTGAAACAAAGGGTGACTTCCCTGGATGTGGAGAATGAACTATTTATGGATGTATTCGAAAGGGATGCTTCAGGAAAGGTCCGTATGCCCGATAATGTTGATCTTCCTATGGTCATGAAATACTATCCTCTCACTAATGGATCCTCTAAACCTGCTTCTGTTCTTATGAGGTTGCAGAACGGGCTTCCGTTTCTTACCAGTACAAATGTGGACAAGGGAAAACTTTATTTATGTACCGCTCCCCTTGAGTCCTCATTTTCAAATTTTCAACAGCACCTGATGTTTCTTCCTGTTATGTTCAGAATGGCCTTTTTAAGCGAAACCCATTCTTCCATGTATTATTTAATAGGCAGGAATGAGCCCATCATTCTTCCACAGGACTCTGTTAATGATAAAAATATGGTCAGAATTAAAAAGTGGAACAGCTCTTATGAATTCATTCCCGAGCTGAGAACATCAGGCCAGCAAATGACAGCCTTTATTCACGGACAAGTCAGTGAGGCCGGATGGTACCTGGTTTCCCGGGGGAATAAACAACTATCCTCACTCGCATTTAATTATGACAGAAAGGAATCTGACATCAACTGCTTCAATAACAAAGAGATAGAAACTATTCTGAAAAAATACAACCTCCGGAATTTCATTGTCATCCAACCTTCGGGACTCCCGTTTATAAAGCAGATCGAACAACTGAACATGGGTTTCCCCCTGTGGAAATGGTTCATCATTCTTGCACTTTTTTTCATTGCAACAGAGATCCTGATCATACGTTTCCTCAGGTCATGACCCGCAAGAGAAAACCGGCTCAACTCATTATAACCTACTTGAAAATTTAACTCCCGGAAGATCAGAAGTGTCAAAAAAATTGACACTTCTGTCAAAATATTTTACAGCAGTGTCAAAATATTTTACACTTTTTTTATAATCAATTTTATTAAAATATTGATATTCATGTAATTATAATACTGGCACAATTTTTGATCATGTATATTCGTAATTTTCAAAAAATAACTTAAAAACCAGCATATGAAAGCTTTCAACCTCATCAACCTGTACAACGCCGAAATCAGCAAGAATAACCTTTTAAATGTCCGTGGCGGAGCTGATGTGAAATGTATCTGCGGCGGATATAATGCTCCTGCATTTTCTGTTTATAACCAGGGTCCGTCGAATGAAGTTTGCCTATGCCCCGACACCGCCAGTTACGTTTCAACAAAAAATAGGGCCGGTAACGCTTGACCCCCCTGCTTCCTTTAATATTACGGCCTGTAAAAAAAGTATATTTGCACGGCGGGTTATATTATTATGCCCTGCAATAGGAAATCATGAAAGCGGCAATACCCTTTACCACTAAAACAGGTCATCATTATTTTTACAGTTCCAGCAAGAAGCAATTCCATCTGACACATCCGCTTATAAATTATTTCCTCAGCCTGTCAGAAGAGGATAAATTATGGAAAACTACCATTAATAAAGCTGAAAACGAAAAATCGATACGGGTCTCCAATCTCGGTAATTTTAAAAGCACTGAATATCAGTACTATCAAAAAAAATTCCTCTTTCTGAAAAAGCATGGATTCTTTAAACCAGGAATACAGAAAAACAGGGATGGGATAATCCTGCCTGAAAAGGTAGACCAAAATCTTACTCATACCAAACAGATTATTTTCGAAACGACAGAGGATTGTAACCTTGATTGCGTTTATTGCACTTACAGCAAATTTTATTTCAATAAAAAAAGGGAACGAAACAATATCAATACCGGGGATGCAATTCAGCTCCTTGACTTCATACTCCGCCAACGCCGGATCATTCCTGACCAGGAACTTGCCGTCAGTTTTTATGGAGGTGAACCCTTAAAGAATTTCAGCTTTATCGAACAGGTTGTGAAGTATACCGGGGAGCATAAAAGCAGTAACTTAAAGATCAAATACTCCATGACTACCAATGGGTTGCTGCTGCGGAAATACATAGGATTCCTGGTTGAGAATGATTTTGAACTGGCTATCAGCCTCGACGGAGATGAAGATGCCAATTCATTCAGGATATTGAAAACCAATAAAAAACCTTCATTTGAACTGGTCTGCCGAAATATTGACATGGTCAAAGAAAAATTCCCTTCTTACTTTGATCGTCGTGTTATTTTCCTGACTGTCAGGCATAACAGGAATTCCCTTAAATCCATTTACGAACATTTTTCATCAAAATACGGTAAAATTCCGACTATCTCAGGCATCACCACAACGGGTGTAATTGATGAACACAGGGAAGAATTCAATGATACTTTTTTAAAACGCCGACAGCCTGCCTCCGATAATGAATATTACATCAATGAATTGTTCATAAAGCATCCCCTTGTTTCAGAAACTGCAGAGCTGATCGAGAGGTTTGGAAATTTTGTTTTCAGGAGGCCCAAACAATTACTGACTCCGCTTAAAAAGCTCAAAGACAGAAGAAAATACCTTCCTACCGCGACCTGTTCTCCTTTTGAGATCAGGATGTATCTGAGCGCCGACGGTGGTATTTATCCCTGTGAACATATCAGCAGGATCTTTGAACTGGGTACGGTCAGGAACTCAAAAGTGGAAATTGACAGTCAAAAAATAACTGAAACCTACAACAACTATTTTCAGAAGGTTAAAAAGCTTTGCAGGCAATGCTATCTTTCCGACAATTGCAAGGAATGCATCTTCAATACCGGGATTGAAAAAGGAACCCCTGTTTGTGAATTTTTTATGAATAAGAAAAAGTTTGCATCTCACCTTTCTGAAACATTTAATTATTTAGAAAAAAACCAACTACTGTTTGCACGGATCAGGGATGAAGCCTTCCTCGCGAAATAAAAATATTCAACTTCTTTACCTGGAACCATATACTTTTTCGGTAGTGGCAGGCAATGATACATTAATCTATAATTCTCTCAATGGTAAGATACTGGAATACAGGGATTCTTCTTTTATTACTGAGGTTATCAGAAAAACCGAGGATGCAGGCTGCGGATTCCTGGCAGAGATCGATCTGAAAACAGTATCTAAGGATGTATCTTCTCTTATCAACGATCTGAGGGAAACCTTCAGCGGGGATTTACTTACATCCGTGTATGATCAGAAACCCTCTGTCGTCAGGCCCAAACCGGTTATTAACAACTATCCTCCCGCTAAAGATTTTCCTTCCTTTTCTGTGGATGACTACCTGCGTAATATTTACTTTTTCCTCAATGAGGATAATAATACGCTTTGTACCGATTACAGCAATGCTGCAAACCAGTTTTTTTGCCCTGTATATAACTCCAGCGGCTACAATGAGATGCCCTTTGCAACGGTTTTCGACGCTAGTTCCATGTATGCAGGCATGAATGATATAGCATTGGATCTGAGTGGGTCTGACTTGACCAGGTATTCAGAAATCAATGATATGCTTGCACAGATAAATAAACTTCTTCTGCCTGTTAATTTTCACTTACCCCTTCCCTGCAGAAACGATGATAAAGTCTGGAAAATGCTTCAGGTCAGGAACAGCCGGATTTCATTCTACGTAACATTTCCTGATGGCCTTTCAGCCCTGGATGAGATCCTTAAAAACTCCGGATTTGATAAAAAACGAAAAAAAATTGACATCAGTTTCCTGGTACAATCCCTTGAGGAATACCGGATAATTACTGAATTTATGCAGGGATACCAGCAGCTGAAAGTGTTTTTTCTTCCATACTTCAATGGCAGCAATACAGAATTTTTTGAAGAGAATGTTTTTCTTGCCAAAAACGACATCCTGAATTTAAAGCCAGATCAGCAGCAGATCTTTTCAAGATCCCTGATCAACGAACAGCTCTTCGGAAAGCTTTACATCAATACCCGCGGGGAAGCTTACACTAACCTGAATGGGAATCCTGTCGGGAATATTTATAATCAGAATATTTCGGACCTGGTAAGGAATGAGTTATACAACGGACAAACCTGGAGCCTGACCAGGATGAAAGTAAAACCATGCAGCGATTGCCTTTATAAGTTATTTTGTCCGCCTGTCGGGTACTACGAACTTTTCATGAAAAAGTTTAACTTCTGCGACGTCTTATAAACGATGAGTATGATCCGCAACGCATTGATTACTTCTTACCGTACTATTGTAAATAATAAAACCTATACAATTATCAATATTACCGGGCTTGTGCTCGGACTTACCGCGGCTTTTGTGCTCCTGGTATTCACGATCAATCAGACCAGTTATAACAGCAGCTTTCCAAAAAACAAACAACTTTACAGAATCATTTTCACCGACTCTAAGAAAGTCAGCATCCCATTGGGATCAACATTGATCAAACAGATGCTGTTAGAAAAGGTTCCGGGATGCAAAAAAATTGCGAGGGTGGTCCACGACCAGAATCTGCCGGAACATGTCAAGATCAACAGCGGAAACAGGATTTCTGAAGTTACTGATTTCATCTGGACAGACCCGGAAATTTTTCAAATGCTGGATATAGGCTTTATCAGGGGTAATGCCTTGAATGGCAGCCATCTGGCAAACCCCTTGTTTATTTCGGAAAGCGCTGCAGAAGGATACTTTAAAGGTAACCTGAAATTGTTTCAAAAGGTCATGATACATATTGGAAAATTTCAATATGAAATGACCGTTGCGGGGATTTACAAAGACCTTCCCTGGAATTCGACACTGAGAGCAGATTTTATTGCAGACCTGCCTTTTTATGTAAAAATACTGGAGGATGCCGCACCCGATTACCTCCCAGTCTTTAATTCATTTGAAGATTTTTCCGTAGAATCGCTTTGTGAATTCTCTGCCGGCACTGATATTAAAGCCTTGACGTCCAGACTTCCTGTTTTACTGAAGAATAAAAACTGGAAAGACATGAATGTCAAAATTTCTTTACAGGCTTTCAAAAACATTTACCTGGAATCAGCCGACCTGCAAAATAACTCTCATCTTCAGGGAAACAAATTATCGGTATATACTTATTCCTGGCTCGCTGTCTTTATCTTACTTCTTGCAGGGATCAATTATGCGATTCTAAGTACCGCAAGATCGGCTCTGAGGTTCAAGGAAATAGGTATGCGTAAGGTCCTTGGGGCTACAAAGGGGGAGCTCAGGATACAAATACTGATCGAATCGGTTCTATTAACATTCATGGCCTTTCCACTGGCATTGTTCATCCTCGGCCTTATTGATCCCAGGATAACGGGAATGCCCGATTATACAGTGACCATGTATTCAAGCAATATGCTTGAATATATTTTGTATTTCTCGGCCATCACATTGGCAATAGGCGTATTATCAGGACTATACGTATCACTCTATCTTGCCGGGCTGAACCCCATCAATGCATTGAAGGCAAGGTATTTTTCTCCGGGGAAGTTCAACCTGAGCAAAGTCTTTATCGGATTTCAGTTATTCATCACCCTTACGTTGCTAATCTGCATGATCACAATTTATACCCAGATTAGGCTGTGTTATGTGAGTAATCTTTCTATATCCAGGGATAATATTTTATTGGTGCCTCTTAAAATTCCGGATTTCAGGAAATATTCATCTCTGAAGTCAAGCCTTGGCAGGATTGATGGAATTATTTCTTTATCCGGTACATCGCTCTATACCCTACCTTCGAATACAATTAAAACTATACCGGCAAGGGTCCCGACCTCAACAGTGCCAATCCGGATTGAATGGGTGAGCATTGATAAAGACTTTTTCAGTACCCTTGGAATACCCATAGTCAGGGGCAGGGATTTTGACACGGCAAGCATTAGGAGGAATGAAACCGAATGTATTTTAAATGAGGAAGGCATCCGGGCTTTTGCACTGAAAAACCCTGTCGGCTTTATTATGAATAGTGCTAAAATCGTCGGGGTTGTCAGGGATTTCAGTCTGCGCACCCTTCATGACAAAATTAACCCTGCTAATTTCATTTATAACCCTTTTGCAATTAATACGATACTTCTTCATTATAAGCAAGGCCGGGAGCAACAGGTAATCCGGGACATTCAGGCTGCATGGGAAACAATTTATCCCAAAATCCCCTTTAAATATTCCTTTTTTCGCCAGGAACTCAACTCGGCTTATAAAAAGGAAAATAATTTTGTGATCGCGGTGGCTATGTTTACAGTACTTGCCTTTATTATTACGGGGATGGGGTTATTCGGACTGGCATTATTGATCTCGGAAAGAAAAACCAAAGAAACAGCGATCAGGAAGGTTTTCGGAGCGTCCAACGTGCAGATAATCTATCGTATGCAAAGGGAGTTCCTGTTCTATACAGGGCTTGCCACTCTGGTTGCCATACCTGTTTCCTGGTTACTTATGGAACTCTGGTTGAAAGAATTCTATTACCGGGTAAACATCAGCATTCTGGTAATGGTAATTTGTGTTCTTGCTGTCACGGTTTTTGTTTCGCTCATTCTCCTTTTCAGAACACTTAAGGTTTTGAGAGCAAACCCGATAAATGCCTTAAAATATGAATAGAGGATGAAGTTCCCTTTTTATAAACAGCATGATGCCATGGATTGCGGACCTGCCTGTCTGAAGATGGTATGCGGTTTTTATGGCAAACATTTTTCTGTCTCAAAGCTTAGGGAAGCATCTCATATCACAAGAGAAGGTGTGTCAATGCTGGGGATCAGCGATGCGGCCGAATCAGTTGGCTTACAAACCATGGGTGTGCAAATATCATTTGCAGAGCTTGTTGCGTCCCAACCCCTGCCCTGCATAGCCCATTGGCATCAAAACCATTTCGTGGTTATTTACAGAATTGAAAAACGACGAAAGGGATATCTCATAAAGCTTGCTGATCCTGCCCATGGGCTGATTAAATATAATGAAACCGATTTCCTGAAAGCCTGGCAGGCAATTCAGGATACTGAAGGAAAAGGCATCTGCTTGCTGCTTGAACCGGGTCCGGAATTTCATGCTATGCAGGAGGATAAAAAAAGTAAACGGATATCTTCATTTATCAGCCAATATCTTAAACCATACCAATCCAGGATGGCTTGGCTTATGCTTGCCATGTTGCTTGCCAGCGGACTTCAATTCACATTTCCCTGGCTTACTCAGAGTATCGTGGATAAAGGGATCGCACATAAAGACTTCAGTTACATCACGTTGATCCTGCTTGGCCAGCTTGCCCTTTTTCTTGGTCTGATCAGTATCGAATTCTTCCGCAGCAGGGTTCTTGTATATGTATCCAACAGGATCAATATCAGCATGGTATCCGATTTCCTGAAAAAACTCCTCAGGCTTCCCATGTCATTTTTCACCAGCAAACTACCGGGTGACCTCATCCAGCGAATCTCTGACCATCAGAGGATACAATCCTTCATTACTACAAGCTTACTTAATATTCTTTTTTCACTTCTCACTGTACTTGTTTTCGGGATCGTACTTGCGATATACAGCCCTTTGGTTCTTATGGTATTCATCATAAGCAGTATCCTTTATTCCGGATGGGTTTATTTTTTCATGAAAAAGCGTAAAGAACTTGATTACATCCGGTTTTCAACTCTGAGTGATAATCAGGATACTCTTATACAGATCATTCATGGTATTCCGGAGATCAAACTGACCAATGCAGAAGACCAAAAAAGGAAGGAATGGGAGAAAATACAGGAACAGCTGTTTGAAATCCAGATTAAAAGCCTGAAAATAAGCCAATACCAGGATTTAGGCTCATTCTTTTTCCTGAGGACAAAGGATATCCTGATCACATTTATCACAGCCTGGCTTGTTATCAAGGGCCAGCTTACACTGGGTATGATGCTTGCAATTCAGTTCATTCTGGGGCAATTGAACGGACCGGTTGAGCAGTTTGTGAGTTTTATCCGTGAAATGCAGGATGCCGGGATAAGTATGGACCGTATTCAGGAAATTAATTCCGTTGAAGATGAAGAAAAAGAAGGGGTACCGTTAAAAAGTTCGATAGCGGATTTTTCGGGTATGACTTTAGAAAACCTTTGCTTCCAATACGAAGGGCCACACTCTCCAATGATCCTTGAAAACCTGAATTTCACTATCCCGGCCAATAAAGTTACGGCTATAGTCGGTATGAGCGGCAGCGGTAAAACAACACTCATTAAATTGCTTCTTAGTTTCTATCCCCCGGTCAAAGGCCGGATCCTTGTAAATGATATTCCCCTTACCGATATTTCGAACCGTTATTGGCGCAGTAACTGCGGTTCCGTCATGCAGGACGGTTATATTTTTTCCGATACCATCGCTTCCAATATTACTCTGGGAGATAAAGTGCCCGATAATGAAAAGCTCGGGATGGCTGTTGCCCTGGCCAACCTGGAGGAGTTTCTCAATTCATTGCCAAGAGGATTGTATACCAAAGTCGGCCAGGAAGGAACAGGTTTAAGCCAGGGACAGAAACAGCGTATCCTCATCGCCAGGGCAGTTTACAGGAACCCACGGATCCTTTTCTTTGACGAGGCTACAAATGCCCTTGATGCCTCAAATGAGAAAATCATTATGGAGAGACTTCATAACTTTTATAAGGGCAGGACCGTTGTTATTGTTGCTCACCGCCTGAGCACCGTTAAAAATGCCGACCAGATCATAGTTCTTTCAAAAGGGAAAATAATGGAAATGGGAACGCATAAGGAACTCATTGATAAAAAAGGCAGCTATTTTGAACTTGTAAGCAACCAGCTGGAGATAGGAAAATAAATGATGAACTTATGATTAAAACTGTTAATCTGACAAAAATATTCAGCACCAGGGACGTCGATACCCATGCCCTGAACGGGGTTGATTTCAGTGTTGAAGATGGCGAATTTATTGCCATCATGGGTCCATCAGGCTGTGGGAAATCTACACTTCTGAATATATTGGGGATGCTTGACCAGCCTTCCGGAGGAGATTACTATTTTGCAGGTGAAAATGTTGCTCTGTATAATGAAAAAAAGCGCAGCCATCTGCGCAAACAAAAGATAGGGTTCATATTCCAGAATTTTAACCTTATTGATGAACTTACAGTGTTTGAAAACGTTGAACTTCCGCTTCTTTATTTAAGACAAACCCAGAAAGAGCGGCATGAAAAGGTATTGCAGGTGCTTGAACAGCTTGAAATGCTGCACCGTAAAAACCATTTTCCCTTGCAGCTATCAGGAGGACAGCAGCAACGGGTCGCCATTTCGAGAGCGGTTGTAGCAAATCCTTCCATGATCCTGGCCGACGAGCCTACCGGTAACCTTGATTCATCCAAGGGAGAGGATGTGATGAACCTGCTGACATCACTTAATGAAAAGGGAACGACCATTATTATGGTTACTCACTCCCAGCGTGATGCTGAGTTCAGTAACAGGATCATTAACCTCTTCGACGGGAAAATAGTGAACGAACGGTTCTGATTAAATCCTAATGGTAAACACAGTTTTACCGGGAGAGGACTGAACCCCGATCGAACCCCCATGCATCCTGATTATTTGCTTTGATAGGCTCAGGCCAATTCCCGACCCACCTTCCTTGGTTGTAAAAAAAGGTACAAACATATTCTGCATTGCGTAATCGGTTATTCCGATGCCGTTATCCTCCACCTCTATAATTATCTGATTATCTATATTTTGCGCACTCATTCTAATCCTGGGGCTTGTTATTCCATTTACAGCTTCCATTGCATTTTTAAACAGATTGATAAGGACCTGATCGATCAGCTTGCCGTCGGCCTGAACATGCAGTAAATGGGGGCATTCCACGCTAACCTTGATTTTCTTCTCTTCAAGGATATCCTCATGAAGTTCCTTTATACGGATAAACATTTCACGCAGGTTCAGGATCTGGAATTCCGGTTTTGGGATTATGGCAACACTACGATAGTTTCTTACGAAATGGACAAGACCGTTGCCCCGGTTTTCGATGATGTCAAGGCCGCGCATTGTCTTTTCAAGGTTCTGCTCCGTTAGTTCACTTATTGACTTAATCCGGCCCGACTCCTTATGCCTGAATATTCTTGTCAGGGTTGCAACCAGGGTTATAATAGGCGTGATGGAATTCATTATCTCATGGGTCAGCACGCGGATAAGTTTCTGCCAGGATTCAATTTCCTGCTGTTCCAGTTCGCTTTTGATATTCTGGAACGACACCAGGTGAAGATCCAGATTACCGGTCCGGAAGATTGCTTTTCGTGTGGAAAGCTGTATAAGATCATCGTCAATTATAAGGTTGATCAGCTGGCTTTCACCAGGTTTGATCGCTTTAAGTGTATCGCTGAATCCTTCCTTGAAACGGTCAAGTTTCTCAAGGGTCCTGAGTACATTAATCCTGAATATTTTCCTGGCAGCATCATTGAAAAGTTCCACCCGGCCTTCCATAGTAAAAGAGATCAGCCCGGTCGAAGTATGATCAACAATGGTTTTAAAGTAATTATTCCTGATCTCACTCTCAACTCTTGAGGTTTCAAGTTGCTCATTTACTCTTCTGAAATATCCGTATAATCCCTCAAACTCATCCTTTTTGCCCGAAGCTGAAAAGGATGTTGTAACATCGCCGCTGAGGTGCATTATAAAAAACTGCTCAAGCTTGTGGTTGATTGAGTTAAGGTATCTGATCAGGAACCAGGCCTGTAAGGGTATCAGCAATCCCAGCAAGGCAAGAACCGAGGGATTTGGCAGTTTGAAGACAGCTAACCCAAACAGAAGGCAGGTTATCATAATCAGGATGACACGGGCTGAGATATTCAGATAGAACCGCTTAGAGACCATATCGTTTTATTTTATTGTAGATGGTCTGACGGGTAACACCAAGTTCCCTTGCCGTTATAACCATATTGCCGTTATTACGCAGCAGTGCCCTGCGGATAATATCCCTTTCTATTTCAGTGAATGATGGGTTGACCTCCTTTTTTTGCTGGATCCGTGCAGCTGTTCTTTTCAGGAAAAGATCGTCGGGCGAAATAATTTCACTTTCAGCCAGGATCACGGCTTTTTCGATAGAATGTTCCAATTCCCTGATATTCCCGGGCCATAAATATTCCTGCATCGAACTCAGTGTTTCCGGTGAAAAGTGCATTTTCCCTCTTTCGTATTTGGTTGCAAATTTATCCAGTAAGGAACCGGCCATCAGGTTTATATCATTGCCTCTTTCCCTGAGAGGAGGAAGGTCGATCTGAATTGTATTGATCCTGAATAACAGATCCTGCCTGAAAAGCCCTTCCATGACCATTTTTTCAAGATTTTTATTTGTTGCACAAATAAGGCGTATATCAATTGGTATTATTTTATTTGTTCCCAGCGGGATGATGTATTTTTCCTGCATGACATTCAGGATCTTGGTTTGCATGTTAAGCGAAAGGTTCCCAATCTCATCCAGAAAGAGTGATCCCCCTGAAGCTGTTTCGAAGCGACCGATGCGGTCATGGCGCGCATCGGTGAAGGCACCCTTTACATGACCAAACATTTCACTTTCAAACAAGGAAAGTGGTATGGATCCCATATCCACAGTGATCATAGCTTCCTTAGACCGCATCGACCGCTTATGTATCTCCCTTGCAATAAGCCCTTTCCCGGTACCATTCTCACCGGTGAGTAAGATATTCGCATCGGTGGTTGATACTTTTTCAACAATATCCATGACTCTTTTCATCGACGGACATTCGCCTATGATCTCAGGAAATTTCTGGTTCAGCTCCTCACTGAGATGATTCTGTCGCCCCCTGAGCTTTTGTATCTCCATATTTGACCGGCGAAGTTTAAGACCGGCAAGAAGTGTGGCAAGCAGTTTCTCATTGTCCCAGGGTTTCAGTACAAAATCCGATGCCCCGATCCGCATGGACTTGACTGCAAGTTCAACATCACCGTATGCGGTCATCATAATCACACATAAGGTCGGGTCTATCTTCAGAATCTCCTTTAACCAGTATAATCCCTCGTTTCCTGTATTCAGGCCAACAGTAAAGTTCATATCGAGAAGGACAAGATCGAAAGGGCTGCTTTGCAAGGTAGATGGAATAAGGTTAGGATTTTTCAACCCGACTACGACGCTGAATTCATCTTCCAGAAAAAGTGTTATGGAATCCAGTATTTCGGTGTTGTCTTCTACAACCAGTAAATTTCCTTTTACAGACATATGTAATAAAATTTGACATAAAGATATAAAAAAGTGTAAAAATATTTGACACTAATGTAAAAATATTTTACACTACTGTAAATATTTTTTACATGTAAAAATCAACAAATCCTGTTATATGATTGATATTCTTGCACTTAATTATATGGTATGATTTTTGCACACCTAGCTTACTTCTCTTAAGCACCCTAACAAATTAAAAACTATCTGTCATGATATCAGTCAGCATTGTGTTATTGGTACTCGTTTGCATCTCTATTTTACTGATCCTAATGGATTTATATTTTACACATGCCCAGGGAAAGAAAAACGCAGATAAATCGGATGTACACCTTCTTACCGACATCCTAAGCCAGATTCACGACAGGAACATGGCTGAAAATGAACTGCTTAAAGCAAATCTTAACATTCATACAGGTCAGAACAATCATATTTTTAACGAAAGGAAGAACGCCATACTGGCATATTTTTCCAGCCTTAATACGTGGATGTGGGATGGTCTGAATTTAACTATTCAGGATTACAATCATATCAACTTTGAAGAGATCACAAAAAGGATTACCA
>Ga0182027_10005736_pt1 | contig 18772 bp, 12 predicted proteins | sample 712E1DmetaG_FD_121300 | JGI IMG/M metagenome (GOLD analysis project Ga0182027, IMG submission 121300) | Permafrost microbial communities from Stordalen Mire, Sweden - 712E1D metaG (Illumina Assembly) | ecosystem: Environmental > Terrestrial > Soil > Wetlands > Permafrost | place: Sweden...
GCATCAGACGACAGTACCGAAATCCACGTTGTTGTCGAACGGGAAAACAGGCAGGGCAATTCCGCGGTCAAGCCCATCTATTTCATGAAATACAAGAACGGAACGTTCTACTGCGCCAACGGCCGCCAGCTCGCCACCATGGCAACGCTCCCTGTTCACGATTATCAGATGGACACGATCTTCTATGCCAACCGGTTCGGCTGCAGCAATACCTGCTATGATCTTGCGCTCGATGCCAACAAGAATCCTGTAACGGTGATGGACATGTTTAAGGACACGTCGATAAATATTTACTGGTATATGCGCTGGACCGGAACCACATGGTTCAAGACACCTTTTGTCAACAGCGGTATGTACCGCGGCTGCCAGAGCGGTTTTGCGGCAGGCGTCACGCTCGATCACGAGAACCCGAGTAACGTGTATCTTTGCCGCCAGATGCTTACACCAACGGCGACGCCGTTTAATATGGCGGACACAAGCTATACAAACTACAAGAATAATCTCAAAGCCACGTGCTGGACAACGTCGGCATATCCTCACGAACTTGAGAAATGGACTACGCCGGACGGTGGCGCCACGTGGGACACCTTGCCTATCACACGTAATACTTTGTCAAGTGTGTATATGAACACCAACTGCCTGCCGTGCGTTCCCCGCCACCACAAAGCGGGGACAAAGATCGAGGTGATGTGGCTCAACGGCATCTACCAGAGCATGAGCCCCACGCCCATCAACGGCATTCCCGGATATCAGCTGGCGCTGCGCGTGTACCCGTTCCTGGAAACCGTGGGGACGCAGCCATCCGGCGAATCGAAGATCTCGGCCCGCGCTTCTAGTCTCAAGATTAGCCGTGCGGGAATCGCGTTCGCGCTTGTTAGCCCGGCGCGCGCGTCGCTCTCGTTGTACTATTCCAATGGCAAGTTGATGGGCAATTTCACGCCGCTTGTCCGCGGCATGAATCCCGGCGCCGCGTATCTGCCGTTCTCCGCACTATCCGTAAAGGGTGGCGTGTATATCGCGAAACTTGACAATGGACAATCGATAACAACAAACAGAATCGTAATCCCCCAATAAAAGGAGTCCGGTATGTCGATCGGAAAATTGCTTGTCTTGGCAGCATGCGCGTGTGCCGCGCTGTGCATTGCACCCGCGAACACCACGGCCCAGGCCATTCCCAAGCCCGGAGAACAGTTTGCCCCCATTGCCACCGACGGCATGTGGACCTGGTACGGCGAGCCGAAAGCTGTTTACTATGAAGGTACCTACAGAAGAACCTACATGACGTGGAATACCTCCTCCGGAACAAAAGGGATCGCCTATTACGATCACGATACAAAAGACACGGCAAATGCGTCACTGCCGGCAATGCCCTATAATGGCAGCGACCACAATCATCCTGCGATTATCATGCGGCCCGACGGAAAGATCATGGTTTTCTGCACCGGCCACGACGGCGGCGAAGTAACGGAGTACATTTCCAAAAATCCCGAAGACATTAAAGGCGGATGGGACGGCCCGTATTATCCGGGCGGCAAAGGCGGCTATTGCTATTGCAACGCAATATTCCTGAAGAACGAAGGCACGAAGGGACGTTTCTACATTTTCTACCGTGACAATACGCAATATACCGGAGAAACGACCAATTACTGTCCTGCCTTCTGCACCAGCGACGACTGGGGCGTCACGTGGAGCGGCAAGACCCGTTTGTATACATACGCGGGCAGTGCATATAAGCCCTATCTCAAGTATGCTTCCGATGGACTTTCCGAAATATACATATCCATCGAATACCAGAACCGTGAAGGAGCCGGACAAGGCAGACCCGATTATTTTATGAAATACCATAACGGCACTTTCTATACTGTCGACAACAGGGTGCTCGCCACCATGGCCACGCTGCCGGTTATCAACACGCAGCTCGATACTATATTCTACCCATACACCTACGGAGCCGGATTCAGCAACACATGCTGCGACATTGCAATCGACGCAAACAACAATCCGGTGATCCTCTACTGCGCTTTCCAGAGCACGACGCTGTACGAATACTGGTATATGCGCTGGACCGGCACGACGTGGTACAAGAGGCCGCTTATCAACAGCGGAGCCTATCGCGGCGCACAGAGCGGATTTTTTGCCGGCCTCACGTTCGACCACGAGAACCCCAACAACATTTACCTGTGCAGGCAGCTGCTCAAGCCTGCGGGCACGCCCTTCAATCTTATGGATACCTCTGTCGCAAATTACAAAACCCTTACGCCAGCCGCATGGACAACCGTCGACGCCGTGCATGAACTTGACAGATGGACAACCAGCGACGGCGGCGTCACCTGGGACAGCCTCGCCATCACCCGGGGCTCAACCAACAAGAACATGCTGCCCTGCGTTCCGCGGAACCACAAGCCCAATATGAAGGTGGACTGCATGTGGCTCAACGGCGTGTACACGAGCATGGATCCGAGCGGCTATAATTGCGCGGTTAGAATATTCCCCTTCAAAGACGGAGAAACGCTGCCTACCACGTCTGCGCAGCCCGTGTTCCAATCCATGCCTGCGCCGCACGGAATGGTCTGCAACAGTACCGCTGTAACCTTCTTCCTGGCGCATCCGGAAAAGGCATCCTGCAAAGTGTATTCGCTGAAGGGAAGCCTGGTTGCGGACCTGACGCCGCTTGTTCGTTCAATGAAGGCCGGCCATGCCGTCCTGCCCTTTTCGGCCCTGCGCACTGCCAGCGGGGCATGCATCATTGCTCTTGACAATGGCAGCACGAGGATCACCGGCAACGTGTTCGTCACCAAGTAAAGGAATAAGGGGGAGCCATGAAGTCCTGGAAAACAGTCTCTTTGTACTTGTGTGCGGTCGCTCTGATGTGCTTTGTTTCGAATGCCCGGGCTCAGGCGATCCCGAAACCCGGCGAGCAATTCGCCGCAATCAACAACGACGGCATGTGGACCTGGTATGGCGAACCCAAGGCGGTTTACTTCGAAGGGACGCACCGGCGCACCTACATGGCCTGGAACAAGAGCACCGGCGACAAGCAGGTCGGCTATTACGATCACGACACCAAGGAAACCCTCTCGGTGATCATGCCGAAAATGCCGTATAACGGGGATGATCACGATCATCCGTCAATCATCATGCGGCCGGACGGAAAGCTCATTCTTTTTTGCACCGGGCACGACGGCAATCAGGTGACGGAGTACATCATGAAGAACGCCGAAGACCTGTCGTCCGGTTGGGACGGCCCCTATTATCCGGGCGGTAACGGCGGCTATTGCTATCCCAACGCTGTGTTCCTGAAGAATGAGGGAACGAAAGGACGGTTCTACATTTTCTACCGGGATAATACAAAGCTTTCTGCCGCGGATACCGTCAATTATTGCCCGTCTTTCTGCACCAGCGACGACTGGGGTGTCACCTGGAGCGCCAAGAAGCGGCTGTACCAATACGTGGGGAGCGCGTACAAACCCTATCTCAAGTACGCGACCGACGGGCTTTCGGAAATATACATATCAATCGAATTCCAGAACCGGGAAGGCGCGGGAGCCGGACGGCCTGACTACTTCATGAAATACCAGAATGGGACATTTTACGCGGCAGACAACCACGTGCTTGCCACGATGGCCACGCTGCCGGTTTTCAACACGCAGCTCGACACCATTTTCTACGCATACCGGTACGGCGCCGGCTTCAGCAACACCGCGTGCGACATAGCAATCGACCCGAACAATAACCCGGTGATCCTGTACTGCTCGTTTTTAGACACGTCGCTGTACGAGTATTGGTACATGCGTTGGACGGGCACGTCCTGGTTCAAGCGGCCGATTGTCAACAGCGGAGCCTACCGCGGCGCCCAGAGCGGATTCTTTGCCGGCCTCACCTTCGACCACGAGAACGCCAACAACATTTACGTATGCCGTCAGCTCCTGAAGCCGGGCGCTGTAGCATTCAACCTTCAGGACACATCCGTCGCCAATTACAAAACCATCAAGGCATCGGACTGGGTAACCCTCGACGCCGTGCATGAGCTTGAGCGTTGGACGACCACCGACGGCGGCATCACCTGGGACACCGTTGCGATTACCCGCGGTTCCGCGAACAAGAATATGCTGCCCTGCGTCCCACGGAATCACAAGCCGAACATGCAAGTGGACGTTATGTGGCTCAATGGCGTTTACACGAGCATGGCCCCCGACAATGGCGGCTACAATTGCGCAGTAAGAATGTTTCCCCTTAAAGCCGGAGAAGCCCTCCCTCTTACCGCTGCTGTGCCGTCGTATCAGTCGCCGATCGCGCCGCGGGGAATGGTTTACAACAACAAAGGCGTGACTTTCTTTCTGACACATCCGGAACGGGCTTCGTGCAGGGTGTACTCGCTCAACGGCGGATTGATTGCAGATCTTACACCTCTGGTTCGCTCGATGAAGGCGGGGCATGCGACGCTACCCTTCTCGTCATTTTGCGGCGCCAGCGGCGCCTGCGTCGTGGCACTTGACAATGGCACTACGAGGATTACAGGGGGCGTGTTCGTTACCAAATAAGACCGAGGGGGAAACGCCGGAACGGTGAACAGTGTGGTGATACGATATGCCGGGGATACAATTTCCGCGGGCTCAAAAGGGGACGCTCGTTATTGCGAGCGAAGCGAGGCAATCGCTTCTCATTGGAGAACCTGCACAGAATGACACCCGGCCAATTGGGAAAATTGTCTTAGACGAGTTCGGCAGTACTTGACGTATCGAAGAATCTCTGCTGCCGGGTTATCGAAAAAGGGGGATCAAATGTCATTTCGCTCATCAGCCATTCTCATTTCTTGTCTATCCTTTGTTCTCGCGGCGGCTTTCCACCCGCAAGCACAGACGCTCCCGGCTCCGGGCGCAAATTTCTCGCACATTACCAACAACGGCGTCTGGACCTGGTACGGCGAGCCCAAGGCGGTTTACTATGAGGGAGCGCATAAGCGCACCTACATTGGCTGGCTTTCGAATACGGGTACAGTCGGGGTAACGTCCTACGATCAAGAAACCGGCGACACGCTTACGCACGTCATCCGAACCAACTACGATCTCGACGACCATGCACACCCGAGTATTATCATGAGGCCCGACGGCAGGTTGCTGGTTGCCCTGGCCGCGCACGACGGCGCAATCTTGAGCATCTACATTGCCACGAACCCTGAGGATGTTTCGTCCTTTGGACCCGAAAACCAGATCCATGCGGACCCGGGCGCGGGGTTCTGCTATCCCAACCTCCTGTGGCTTTCCGCCGAAGGCAACAGCGGCAGGCTCTATTGCTTTATCCGCGGCCTGGAAACGCTGCCCTCTTATTTGTACTCCGACGACTGGGGAACTACGTGGACGCACGCGCGGGTGTTTTTCCATAGCACCGACAGCACACCCAAGCCTTATTGCAAATATGCGAGCAACGGGAAAGATGAAGTCCACATGGTTATCGAGCGCGGCAATCGACAAGCCAGTTATCCTTCATATTATATGAAATACAAAGCCGGCGTGTTTTCCCAGGCGGATGGGACGCCGATCGCCGACACGGCACATCTCCCAATCTGGAATTCCCTCATCGATACTTTGCACAATCCGGCTCTTGCTAAAAGCAATGGATCCGTATGGGATGTGGCGATTGATGCGTTCGGAAGACCCGTCATAGTGTATGATCAATTCCCGGATGGGAACAATCATTATTATATGTACATGCGCTGGACCGGGACCTCATGGTTCAAGAAAACCCTGCTCAACTCAGGAATGAATATGGGGGGGCAGGACGGATTTGCCTCCGGCATAACTCTTGATCACGAAAACCCGTCCATCGTTTATCTCGCCCGCCAGATAGGGTCGGTGCCGGAACTAGATAAATGGGTTACTCACGACAGCGGTACAACCTGGGATACCACAGCGATAACACGCGGCTCGGCCAAGAAGAACTGCAGGCCGTGCGTACCGCGCGGGCACAAGGCGGGTGGAAACATCGAACTGATCTGGCTCTACGGGGACTACACTGGTTATGATGGCGGCGCATGGAACATGGCGGTGGACATGTATCCGTTTAGGCAACCGGTTGCAGCGCAGGTGCCTGCGCGCGAAGTAGTGTCATTTGCCGCAGCTTTGAGAGTCACTTCTTCGGGATTGTCCATGATGATTCCCGATCCCGCCGCATCGTCGCTGAGGTTGTATTCCCTCAACGGACGGCTCGCAGCCGACCTTTCCGCACGGGTCAGGGCAATGCAAGCCGGACGATCGTTCGTTCCTTTCACCGCGTTACACCATGCAAACGGAGCATTTATCGTTATATTCAATGATGGTACGCGGGTGTCAACCCAAACATTTGTTCTAAACAGGTAATCCAGGAGGCAATTCATGCTGTCACGAAAATTGATTTTAAAGAGTGCGGTGCTTTTCCTGCTGGCGTCAGGGTATGCGTACCTTGGCTGTGCACAAGCCATTCCCAAGGCCGGGGCCAATTTCACCTCGGCCACCGACAACGGCGCATGGACGTGGTACGGCAATCCCGATGCCGTTTACCACGAAGGCACGTACAAGAAAACCTATATGGGCTGGATCTCCAATGCCGGCGTTGTCTCCGTCGCGTCTTACGACCACACTTCGGGTACCATGGCAACCAAAGCCCTGCAGACCATGGCCGCCGACGATCACAGCCATCCAAGCCTTCTCATGCGTCCGGACGGCCGGCTCATGGTATTTGTCACCGGCCACGACGGCCCGACACTTAACATGTACGTTTCAACAAGTCCGGAGGACATCTCCGCGTTCCAGCCGGCGGTGTCAATAACGCCCGGCGATCTCCACTGCTATCCCAATCCGATGTTCCTGAGTGCGGAAGGCGACAGCGGCAGGATCTATTGCTTTTACCGAAGCATGGGACTCAAACCATGTTTTTCGTACAGCGATGACTGGGGAAAGACCTGGACGCCTACGAAGAACTATTATACCAATCCCGACAGTACACCCAAGTCATATGTCAACTACTGCTGCAACGGGAAAGACGAAATCGACATCGTGATAGAAAAAGGCCACCGCGCCGGGTATTGGCCGCTGTATTACCTCAAGTACAAAAACGGCGCGTTCTGGAAAGTCGATGGCACGAAACTGGCGACAATGGACCAGTTGCCTGTTATCAATACGAAGCTGGACACGGTGATGGATCCGCAAGCCGCTGGTTGTCACGGTTCTGCCTGGGACATCGCCCTTGACAATTCCGGACTGCCGGTGATCGCCTACGACCAGTTCAAGGACGCAAACAACCATGTTTACTATTATATCCGCTGGACCGGCACATCGTGGTTCAAGAAAATGCTTGTCAACAGCGGCGCTACCATGGGCGCCGAAGACGGGTTCGCCGGCGGCATCACCCTGGATCACGACAACACCGCCAACATCTATATGTCGAGACAGATAAGCGGCATGCATGAAATTGACAAGTGGACAACCCTTGACGGTGGAACCACCTGGGATTCCACCGCCATCACCCGCGGTTCGGCCAACAAAAACACAAGGCCGATCGTGCCGAGATTCCACAAGCCGTACGACAAAATCGACGTGGTGTGGATGTACGGCAGTTACAGCGCCTTCACCGGTACCGGGTACAATACGGCGGTGAAGATGTACCCGTTCTCCGAGCCGGTAAGCGCTCGCCCGCTCGCCCTCAACAGCCGCGGCGCCGGCCCTGGCCGGCTGGAACTTTGTGCTCGCGGGATTTCTTTCTTGCTTGCCGATCCTGGCCGTGCGTTTCTCAAAGTATATGCCATGAATGGCGCCCTTGTGAGCGATCTTTCCGGATCGCTGCGCGACATGCGTGTCGGCAAGGTATTTCTTTCTTTTTCGCAATTGCGGTGCGCCACCGGCGCGTATGTGATCGCTGTCGGAAACGGAGCGTACGTGGTCGCTCAGCGTGTGGCAGTTTCCCCACGGTAAGAAAACAAACAGGGCGAAAAGCGGCAATTGGGCTTATAATATAAGGGCGGCATGGTCATTGACCTCCATTATTGCTGATCAAATGACCTTGCTGAAGAAAGAACGAAAAGGAGTTCTAATCGATTAAATTGCTGGTCTCTTTAAAAGGGGGGGAATCATGCGATCTTCAAGTACTTCGTTGCTGGGTCTTTTGTCGGCGGCGGTATTGGTGGCAATCCCGCTGACACTTCGCGCCCAAACAATTCCGCAGCCGGGAGAGAGCTTCCCGGCAATCACCACCAACGGCATGTGGACATGGTACGGCGAACCAAAAGCCGTTTACTACGAGGGAACTCACCGGCGTACCTATATCGGCTGGAATTCCAACATCAGCACCGGAGCCCAATTCGTCGGCTACTACGATCACGACACAAAAACAACTGCTCAGGTAGAGCTTCCCAGGCATTATCCCGCAGACGACCACAATCATCCGAGCGTGATCGTTCGTCCCGACGGCAGAATCATGATTTTCCATACCGGGCATGACGGCAAAGAAATCTCGGAATATATTTCCAAACAGCCGGAAGATATTACTGCTCTGGACACCTTTACGGTCACGATCCTCGATTGGTGCTGTTACCCCAACGTCTGCTTCCTCAAGAATGAAGGGACCAAGGGCAGATACTACCTGTTCTTCCGCGACCTGAACCAGGAGCCCTGGTTCCGTACCAGCGACGACTGGGGAGTAACATGGAGCAAGGAACTCAATCTTTACACCAACAACCCGCATGGCTACAAGCCGTATTTCAAATGCGCCTCCAACGGCATTGACGAAATCCATATCGACGTAGAGCGTGAAAACCGAGCCGGCGGCGGCAACATCCCCACCTATTACATGAAATACAAGAACGGCGCGTTTTACCAGGCAAGCGGTAAGCTGATCACCACCATCGACAAGCTGCCCATTGTCAACACCGTTCTCGACACCGTGATTTATCCCGGCGCCTACGGTGCCGGCGGCACGGTGTGGGACATCATGTACGATGCGAACGACAATCCCGTTATCCTCTACGACATGTTTTTTAATAACAACTCGACTCATGTGTACTGGTATTTACGGTGGAACGGAAGCTATTGGTTTAAAAGGCCGCTGATTAACAGCGGCAATAACATGGGCGTCGCCGGGCAGCAGTTCTGCGGCGGGTTTACCTTCGACCACGAAAACCCGAACACTATTTACATGTCGCGCCAGTTGCTTAAGTCCAGCGCTACTCCGTTCAACCTTGCGGACACAAGCTTTGCAAATTACAAGAAGATTGCCCTCACGAATTTTGTGACGGTAGATTCCGATTTCGAACTTGACAAGTGGACCACCGCCGACGGCGGCCTTACCTGGGACTCGGTGGCAATCACGCGTGGGTCGGCGGCAAAGAACATCCGTCCCTGCGTACCGCGCGGTCACAAAGACAATATGAACGTCAACCTTATCTGGCTCGACGGCACCTGCACAAGCATGGGCGGCGACGGGTACAACATGGCGGTGAGAATGTATCCGACCGACCGGACCGTGTCCGTTTCGGATGCACACCGGGCCGTTGCAGGAAGCACTGCTTTGAGCCTGCAGATTACCGGAACCGGCGTACAGTTCGTTCTTGACAATCCGCTGCGGGCATCCCTAAAAATCTTCACTCTCAAGGGATCTCTGGTTGCGGATCTTTCAAAACGAGTGCGGGCCATGGCCTCCGGGGCGGGCATGATCCCCTTTGCCGACCTGGGCTGCCGCAGCGGCACCTACATGCTTGAACTTGACAATGGACAGAACAGCGCCGCCCGGAGCATGGTGATGGTCAGGTAACCGCCTGGTCGGCCGGTTTCTTTCCCGTTGAGATGTCTATGGCAAAAAGAACGGGTGCGCGACGTATGAATGTTTGTACGAGCAAATTTAATCGCTTCAATTGCTTGTCACGGCATAAAGGTTCGACATTATGAAAGCAAAAACGTGGGTGGCCGGCTTCTGTGTCGTGTTCGCTGCGCAGATTGTTCTTGCTCAGCCGGAATTCACCTCGGACAGTATCGTGAGCGTTTGCAAACGTGTTGCGCAGGGCAGGCTCAAGACGACCATGGGCAACGGCTGGGAAGAAGGGACATACTATGCAGGCGTCATGGCGCTGTACAACTTGACAAAAGACTCCCGTTACCTGGACAGCGCAATTGCCTGGAGTACCTATCACAAATGGCTTTCCGGCAATGGCGACACCCTGGGGACCAATGCCAACGACGCCGCGTGCTTTCAAACGTATCTTGAGATCTATTTCAAGGATCCTCAGCCTGCCGGAATTGCGGCAGCAGTCCGGTACGTGGATTACTATCATGCCATTACCTCGCCCACCTACAGCATTATCGATTATTACTTCATGGCTGCGCCAAATTTTACCCGGGTCTACACAATCAATCATGATTCCACGATCCCTGATTCGCTCCTGTCTATTTCCGTTGCGGTCGCAAAAAGGCATTTCAACGCCAAGGACAGCGTCTATTCTTCCAACAGCAGCGACACCACCGTCGACCACAACTTCTGGGGACGCGGATGCGGCTGGGGTGTCGGGTCAATTTGCAGAATATTGCAGTATCTCCCGCTGGATCACCCGTCACGGCCGTTCTATGTTGATAAGTTGCGCCGCGTCCTTGCCAGACTCATACATCTTCAGGACAAGACCGACTGGATGTGGCGCAGCAACCTTACGCATCCGACACTGACCCCGAACAAGGAAGCCAGTTGCACCAGCCTGTTCTGTTTTGGACTTTTCTACGCCATTAACAACGGGATCGTGGATACGACAACCTATTTGGAGCCTGCGAAGAAAGCATGGAAGGCGCTTCTGGATTGCATCGGCGTTGATCCCCAGAGTCCCAACCTCATCGGCTGGTCGCAGGGCGTAGGAGGATCCCCGTCAAACAATTTCGGTGCAACGAATCATGATCCGTACACCGAGGGCGCGTTCTTTATGGCGGGAAACGAGTTCAACAAATTTCTTAATCCGTCAACCGCAACCGGCGGCACCGTACGCTCCTCGCTTTCTGCCCCTCTGCGCAGGCCGGATCGGATTGCGCTTCATCCCGTGCTCGGCGGTCTTCGCGTTGCTTTGCCGGAAAACGCCAGAGGGTTTGAGGTCTATGCCCTCGACGGGCGCAAGGTGTGTGAGCAAGGGGCCATTGCGCCGGGAACCGCGGCTTGCGTGATTCCGCGAAGCATGCTGGCGGGCGGCACAACAGTCGTTGTACGATTCACATATTGACAGCTCATAGTTTCACATCAAAGGAGGGTGCATGAAGGCACAGCATGCCGCGATAGCGGCAACCGTCGCGGTTTTTGCCGCCTCCGCCTTTGCCCAGCCGGAGTTCACTCCGGACAGCATCAAGAATGTCTGCAAACGGGTTGCAAAGGCCCGCTTGAGCTCAAAGCAGGGAAACGGCTGGCAGCAGGGAACGTATTATGAAGGCGTCATGGCCCTGTACTACATGACCAAGGACTCGCAGTATCTCGACAGCACCATTGCCTGGGGAAAATACCACAACTGGCTCTCGTCGTCCGGCGACACGGCTCCCACGAACTCCGACAACGTCGGCTGTTACCAGGGATACCTTGAAGCATATATGCAACAACCCCTGGCGGCGAACGCAGGCTGGATCGCGGCGCCAATCGCGTATGTGAAAAGGAATACCTATCAGATCCAGCCCTCTTGGCCCATTGTCGACCAATACCACATGTCGGCCGCCAACTTCGTTCGCGTGGCGGCCATTACCGGCGACAGCGTTATCCTCGACTCTCTGTACAAATTCTGCACGACCATCGCGGTGCGCCATTACAACGTAAAAGACAGTCTGTTCAACAGCAACTGCAGCGACACGTCGCACCCGCGCGATTCGTACTGGGGCCGCGGCTGTGGTTGGGGTGTCATGGCGCAGGGCAGGATTCTGCAATTCCTTCCGAAAAATCACTATTCGGCGCCCTGGTACAAGGAAAAACTGCGGGCTGTTCTGTACCGGCTGCTTCGTCTCCAGAACCAGACCGACGGCATGTGGCGAAGCGACCTCATCAACCACCCGGAATGGAACAAGGAAGCGAGCAGCACCGCATTCTTCGCGTTCGGGTATTTCTATGCAATCCGCAACGGCATTATCGACAGCGCGACCTTCATTGGTCCGGCAAAGAAGGCCTGGAAAGGGTTGCTCGACTGTATCGGCGTTGATCCCAATCAGCCCAATCTGCTCGGCTGGTCCCAGGGCGTCGGCGGCAGCGCGTCGAACAATTTCGGCATCACCAATCACGATGAATACACCGAAGGCGGGTTCTTTCTTGCGGGAAACGAATTTTACCGTTTGCTTACCGAAGGAGTCGACCACGGTTCCACGGGAATCCGATCGACTGTTGTTTCAACCTCCGCTCGTTTGGTAGAACGCGGATCCGCACACCTTGTATGCCGCGTTTCTCGTGCAAGAGCTGTTCCGCTTCCCGCCGGTGCAACCTCGATTACGATATTTTCATTGGCGGGAAAGCAGTTGTATGAGCAGGCCGGCATTGCTGCCGGAACAACGAGCATTATTCTGCCGGCAGGAGTTGCAGAAAGAAACGGAGCAACCGTTGTTCGGTACCGGTAGCAGCTTGGCAGAAGGCGAATTGTGCATTTCCAAAAGAGAAGAGGCCCACCGGGCCTCTTCTCTTTTGGAAATCACGGTCGATATTTGATCTATCTATTCTGTCTCAGGGAAAACCGACAATTCTTTCTCATCGTCACCTATTTCAATCGCATCGACATCGGCGCCCCGGAACCTGCAAGTCTTTTTGCGGAGGGATGCGTCGCCTTGTATTCTTCCCACGTAGACCAGCCGTCCTGCGCGTGACAGGCGCCGCAGGTACCGGGATCGAACACGCCGTTGATATGCGCGGCGGAGTCCACGGTGCCGTTGGGAACGCTATACGCGGAATCGTGGCAATTGCCGCACTGATTCACGTTCCCGCCGCACGGATTTGCCCCGGAAGTAACCGCTCTTCGCGCGTGTCCGTAATGGTACGTTGCCATCCCGGCGGAGTCGTGACAGGCATAGCATCTTCCGCCTATCGGCTCACCCTGGTACCATTGGGCTGTTGCGTGAGTCCCCTGCGGAATTCCGCCATGGCAATACACGTTGCTGCATTGCGCGACCGATTTGTCGTAGGCGGCCTTGCCGCTGTCGTCCCAGGGCGCCGTAAAGACAACGTCCGTGTCGCCGTTCATGTGCGTCAATTGATTCACGGTAAACGCGCCTGTCGCGCTGTCCGCTTCGTAGCCTATGCCGTGGCAATACGAGCACCTGTAGTGGAGCGTGTCAACATGATACAGATGCGCACGGTCTTTGGGCGGAAGGTCGTGGCACAGGCCGCAGGTTTTGGCCGAAACGGCCGACGGATCGCTCGCCCGCTCACTGCAACTCATCAATGCCGCAATTGCAAACCCCGCAATAAGTACGTATGACTTTTTCATCGTGGCAACCTGTTCTCGTGACATTGGCCGCACGAATTCCGCGTGGCATGACACATTGCACAATTGGAAATACCCATCCGTACGTCGTTGCCGTGGGTAAACCGGTACCCCGGCGGATGAACCCGGCACGACGTCTGCCCGAAGTGGCACCGGTCGCATTCCTGTTTGGCGTGGCACTGCATGCATTCCGCTTTGTCGTACTTGGCCTCCATGCCGTGACCGTACCTGCCGACCCACAGGTACGTGTGCGACTTGGGCTTGATCTGGGCAACGTCGTTATGGCACGCGGAACACTGGCCGGACGCCTTGCGCTCATCGTGACAGGTGAGACACGTCTTCATGGCGGGGTAATCGTCGTGCGCCAGCCATTGGGCCCGCGCCGGTTCCGCATGGCAATACCGGCAATCCTTTTTTCTGGTATAGTGCTTTCCGTGGGAGAACCTGATCTTGAAAAGGTCCGCCTGCACGACCTTATTCTCGGGCGTTTTGTGGCAGCTCGTGCAGCTCATGTCCATGTTGCGCCGCACGTGGCACTGGCCGCACCCTTTGTGCATCGTCTCCATGCCCGCGACGCCCTTGTGGCACTGGCTGCATTGCTTTATGCGACCATCGTTGTTCTTCTTGTGGTGGCAGGTGACACAGGTAAGGCCGGCATTTTCAAGCCCGCGGTGCGACATGATCACCGGTCCCGGCATCCAGCCGACCTTAAGTGCAGACAGCCCTGTGTCTTTCGGCGAAATGAAAGAATCGAGCGGGGTCATCACAACCGTATCGGTCTTAATGGAGTCGTGAAAAAACACATCGAGTTGACAATTGCCGGACGTCGGCGACAATACGACGATCATGCCCGCAACCAGGAGGCTGGACGCGAGCAGGCTTGCGCTGGGGCGATTCTTGATCGTCATATCACTTTGCTCCGGCCGGCGTTGCCGCCTGGCCCGATTGCCAGAACCCATGGAAATTGAAACGCGACACAAACATCACCCGAAAATCCTTCTTGTAATAATCGTTTACCAGGTATTCCACCTGGGGTTCGAGTACAAGGCTCACGGTCGGCGTAAACCACGGCACGAACCACCGGCAGAAGGCAAGCGCGGTGTAGGCGCTGCGCCAGTCCGTGACGAGCAGGGTCTTGTAGCGGTCGACCTGGAATGACGCGCCGATATCGAAGACCTGCGCATACGTAAAGTCATAGCCGGGAATAATTTCGTAGGTGGTGCCGTGCACGCCGGTATTCGCGTTGAGCCGGAGCGATGCGCCCTTTGCCAGGATATTGCAGCTTGCCAGATGATCGACGCCCTCGCCGAAGTCGCGGAGCGAATACGCGCCGAGCAGCGAAATGTCGGGAGCGCCGAAGAACCCAAGCATGAAACCGGCTTCGTTGTACTTATTAAGAATGAGGCGTTCGTAGTAGTTCACCGAATCTATCTGCTCGGCCTGCCCGGCGGCGTGAAGCGCCAGCAGCACCCTGTCCCACTTCACGAGACGGGCCTCAAGGAAGTATTGATCGAGGACTTTTGAGGTGACGTCGAACCGTCCGTTTCCCCTGATGTCAACAAAATGTCCGATGTCCGATCGCACGCTTGCCGCAAGGCGGTACTGGCGGTCGTCTCCTTCCTGCTTGTCGGCAGAGGCCCCGAGCCCGACCTCCGTTCCGCGGAGAATGCGCCCGACGCCGTAGAATCCGGCCTGCACCCGCCTGGGGTCGAGGCTCAGAATGCTGTCCGAATACCGGGAGGGCGCGGCGGTGCCCGCGAAAGCCGAAAGCGACAGGAATTTTCCCGCGTCGTAGCCGGCGCTGAGTCCGTCCAGATAGCCCGCGTCAAGGGCAAAGTTGTTTACAAACTGCCTGCCCAGGCTGAGCCCCAGCCCCGAAGCTTCGTGGCTCCAGTCGAGGCTGGTGGACCGGAGTTCGTACTGCTTTGGCATGCCCGTTGTCTTGTCGTTGGTGGCGCTGAGATCCGACGAAAACGAAAGCCCCGTTGCTCCGGGATTCCGCACCGAAAGATTGACGTCTTCGTAGAAATTGTCAAGCGTTCCGGTTGTATCGAACTTGTCGCTGCGGCCGTAATAGGTGTTGCCTTCGTACAGGTCGAGCGAAACTGCGAACCCGCCCGACGCGAGCATCAGTAATAAAATCGCCGCCTCCCCGCAGCGCGCAGCGGCGGAAAAGTTCCGCGGGCCGGATTCCCGGAGACTCAGCATACCCTGAACCTCGCTATCTCGGCGCCGGCCTTGACGCTGTGGATGGCGCATGCCAGGCACGGATCGAAGGTCCGCACCACGCGCGCGGCTTCCATGGGATTCTTTTCGTCGGAAACCGGCGTGCCCGCAAGCGCCTGTTCCATGGGCCCGGCAACGCCATTGTCGTCGCGCGGAGACGCGTTCCATGTGGTGGGAACGATGCACTGGTACCGGTCTATCTTTCCGTCCTTCACCGAAATCCAATGGCCAAGCGCGCCCCTCGCCGCCTCTCCAAGGCCCACGCCTTCTCCTTTGTCGGGGATGGCGCATTCCTGTCTCGGCTTCTCGCCTTCCTCCACCTGATCCAGCCAGCCGGAGATCTTCCTGCATAAAAGCTTGCTCTCTATTGCCCGAGCCGCGTGCCGTCCGATCGCCGATTGCAGCTGCGGCAGCGTAATCCCCACGGCGGATGCAAGAGCGTCGACTTCCTTCTTGATATCCGCGTTGCCGGCCGTGTATCCGACAATGATCCGGGCGAGCGGGCCCACTTCCATGGGCTTCCCGGCGTACCGTGGCGCCTTTATCCATGTGTAGGCCCCAGATTTGTCAACGGCAGGCTCTGTCTGGCCCAGCGACGGATGCAGGTTGGAGGGCGACGAATACCGTGAATGCAATACCTGTTCCGTGATCTCCGACGGGTCCAGGGCCATCCGCTTTCCGCCCGACACGATGCCGCGCGGAAAGTACAGGTCCTTCTCGTCGGGCCCGTCTGGAAATTCCCCGTAGGCAAGGAAGTCGCCAAACCGGCCCACCTCGGTGTAGCCGGGCAGCAATTTGGCAAGGGCCACCACGTCGGGTACGTAAGAAGAATTGACAAATTCGCTTATTTCCGCCAGGATGTTTCTTGCGGCGGCAAGAGTGGCCTTGTCGGGCGTTTTGGAAACGCCGCCCGTAACAAGCCCGATGGCATGCGGAACTCTTCCCACAAAGAGCGCCACCATCCGGTGCGCCTTCATGCGTATGTCGAGCGCCTTTACATAATGCGCAATTGCCGCGATATTGAACTCGGTGTCTTTAATGTAGAATCCGTCCCCGCCGTAGCGCGGCAGGAACGGCGCGCAGGCCGTGGCCGCGCTCACGCCTGTTTTCTTCTCCGAAAGCTCGCTTGCGGCCCAGGCCTTCAGGTAGTTGAGCTTTTCGTCGTTCCCGGAATATTTCAGGATGGCCGTGATGTCGACAAAATCAAGCGCTGCCAGATGGTAAAAATGCAGGATGTGCGATTGCAGATAATTGGACGCGAGCGCCAGGTTTCTCAGCAACCGCCCGTTCTTGTTGGGCACCACGCCGCAGGCGTTCTCCACGCACCGCGACGACTCTATGCCGTGGGAAATGGGGCACACGCCGCAAATGCGCTGCGCGATTTGCACGGCGTCGAAAGGATTCCTTCCGATGAGGATCTGTTCGAAACCGCGGAACATGTCGCCCCGCACGCGCGCCGATTTTACCCTTCCTGCTTCGACGTCAAGTTCGACGGAGAGGTGGCCTTCGATACGAGTAATGGGATCTATGACGATTTTTGACATAATGCTCAAAAGTTAAAAGTTGACAGCAAGGAAGCACAAGGATACCGCTTTAAGCGATAGATGTCAACCTTGGTATTACTTTCCAAATCATTCATTTCTCTATTTTGTTTTCTTCTCCGTGTTCTCTGTGGTGAATCCTTATTCTTTGCGTTCTTTGCGCCTTTGCGGTGAATCTGCTTTCCTACGCCTTCTTCATAGGAAACAGCCCTCTGCCCCCGGTGTCCGGGAACACCGGTTCGGTGCAACCGACACACCCCCCGCCGCAGCCGGTGCACGAGTTGACGCCCAGCCATTTACGAACAGGAATATCGCAATTCGAATCGATGCCCAGGCACCCGAGCTTGTACAGGCACCCCGGATCGCCCCAGGCCCGTGCGAATACGTTCTTCTTGTATTCCTGGAGATGTTCGCATTTGTCGTGTACGGTGTTCTTGTAGTACAAAAGCGGCCTGCCGAATGCATCGAGCTTGAGCCTCTTGTTCATGATGAGGTGTACGAGGCTGCCGATAATCCAGTCCGGGTGCGCGGGACATCCCGGGATGTTGATCTGTTTCACGCCGGGCAGCACGCCCCACACCGAGGTGGCGCCCGTGGGGTTTGCGCCGCCCGTGCGCAGGCGCGCGCCGGGAATGCAGCCGTAGGTTGCGCAGGTTCCCACGGCGACAACGGCCCTGGCGTTTTTCGCAAGGAGCGTCACCCATTCCCGCACGCCCCTGGGTTTCCCCTGCACCTCCCCGATAGTGCAGAATGTGTCAGACTTCTGAGGAATCGACCCTTCCATCACCAGAACATAGTCTTTTGCACCTTGTTCAAGCGTCTTGAGCAGGATGTCTATGGCGGTATCGCCCGTTGCCGTGGAAAGCGTCTGGTGAAAATGGAGGCTGATGTGATTCGTGAGAAGCGTTGCGATGTCGGGATCGCCCGCATTGAGCAGCGATACCGAGTCGCCGGAGCACGACTGCCCCTGAAGCCAGATGACCGGTGTGCGCGAAGATGCCTTTCCCAGCGTGAGCTTTGTGCCGGCAAGCACAACCTCCGGAAACACTGCCAGGGCGGTTGCGCCCCCGACGATACGTATGAATTCGCGTCTGTTCACCGTGCCGTTGTGCCTTCGGCTGATGCCGTATTGGATGACGTCGTTGCGTATTCGCGGATAATTGAATGAACCAAAGCCACCACTTCCGCAAGCGCCGCCTTTACCGCGGGCGTCAACTCGGCGGCCATGGATTCAACATCGGCCGGAACAATACCGACAATTTCGGCCTGCGGCCGTTCTCCCAGCGCCCGCACTGCGGCGAGCGCACCAGCCAGACTCGCCTCATGCACTGCGAATAGCGAGTCCGTTGCGTTTGTCAAATACAATGCCGGAAATCTGTAGACGCTGCCCGCAGGGCCCGGCGCCTTCACCGTGTCGATGGCGATTATCCGTTCCCTGCCTGCCACCAAGGCCGGCAAATCGAGGGCGCAGGTTCCCGTATCAATCGCTTCCACCCAGTCCGGCAAAAGCCCTGAGTCAAGGAGCAAATTAACCGCGTGAATTCCTGCCCCGTCATCACAA
>Ga0182027_10005737_pt1 | contig 18770 bp, 18 predicted proteins | sample 712E1DmetaG_FD_121300 | JGI IMG/M metagenome (GOLD analysis project Ga0182027, IMG submission 121300) | Permafrost microbial communities from Stordalen Mire, Sweden - 712E1D metaG (Illumina Assembly) | ecosystem: Environmental > Terrestrial > Soil > Wetlands > Permafrost | place: Sweden...
CGGCCGACTTTTGGTTCGAAAAAGTGCCAATACATTATCATTAATGACGAGTCTGCCGGTTTCTGTGCCTTACAAGATCATAAAGTCGGCCGACTTCTTCAGCCGTTCCGATGACAAATTCAACGCTTTTGCATACATCAACCTAAATACATGCAATATGATCAGGACTGATCTGCTCAAAGAGTTCAGGTTTCGGGAACTACCTTCGGTTGAAGATATGGATCTTGGCAAAAGGCTTTTAGAAAAAGGCTATAAAATTGTCTACGAGCCAAGGGCAACGGTTTGGCATTCTCACAATGATTCGACGGATAAAATCGTCAATAGATGGATTAATGCTGCTGTTGGGATGCGTTTGGTCTTTAAAGGTAAAGTCCCCGGTAAGCTTTCGCTTTTAAAATCAACCCTGCCTTCGTATGTGATATTTATGTTAAAAGTGTCAAATCGTGAACGTAATCCCATATTCAAGATAAATTATTCTTTCAGAGCTATGAGTGGTGCGTTTAAAATCATTAATTCTGTTTTTGGCCATTATGATTCTATAAAAATCTGGGAGTCAAAATTTCACAATGATATATATTAAATCATGCATAAAGTTAATTTCTACAAAGCATATTCAAGACTTGGTTTAATAAATGCTCCTCTCGGAAGTTCGGAAGCTAATATCGGCGTAGAAGATGCCCCAGATGCAATTCTCACGGAAGATTTTTTGCATAAGTTTGATGTGGGAAGCGTAAACAGCTTTACTTTTAGCAAGCCGGAAGAAATAGATAAGGCCAAGTATTTCAAGATAATGCTCGATGAGTCGCTGAAGTTTGCCGATTTGATTGAAATACAGCAAAAGAAATCTCCTGGAACGGCAGTTGTGATAGGAGGTGATCATAGCGTAAGCTTTGGTTCGATAATTGCTGACATGAATTTATACGGCCCCGAGAATGTCGGAGTGATACACTTCGATTCGCATGCTGATTCATGTGATATTGCGAGTAGCCCGTCCGGAAATTTCCACGGCATGTTCTTGCGGGCGCTCGTTGACAAGAACTTTGATAACAAAGATATTCGATCAATAAAACAGCATTTGCCAGCGAAAAATCTTTTTCTGATTGGAAATTTAGATTTTGATGAAGATGACCCAGAGAAAGCTTATTTAGATAGGGAAGGCATCCAATATCACGAGCAGAAAGACATAGACAAGGATAGAAAGGCGTTTGAGAGGAAACTAAAAGATTTTATCGCGTCCTTTGAACATATACATGTAAGTTTTGATATCGACGTGTTCGACAGGTCGATTGCGCCGGCAACGGGAACACCACCTAGAGAGGGGTTCAAACTTAAAATAATTTTAAATTTACTCCTAACTACAGTCAATAGTGACTCAAATACTTACGATCTTGTTGAGGTTAACGCTAAAAAAGTTGGGGTCAAAAAAACGCTAAACATTGCAACCGATATTTTAAAGGCGGTGCTTGATTGAGAAATTATTGTCGGAAGATTTGAAAATGAAAAGGGTATTATTCGAGGTACTAATAATTGTCTGGTGCTGCTGGAACAATGTAACCGAGAGAGGGAAATATTCCGTCAGCAATAGTGGGAGCTAATGTGCTACTTGATGCTCCAATTGCGGGTAGTAATATGGTTTTAAGCATATGTCGAAGTGTATCCACTTGATTCTGCCCTGAGTCGATATTTGCTCCTGGAACGCGTGAACCAGTGTTTGTTATGCATGAGAATATTTTTCTCCAAAATAATTGTGCGTTGAAATTTAAATCATCGGCTGCATTCTCTAATAGCTCAAGCGACGCTGTATCGTAATATGACGGTGGAACGCCATTGATGGTTGGTTCTTTTGCGTTAATCATAGTAAATAACTAACCTTACTTGTTTAATTATACCATACTAGACATATTCTGACAATTCCTGATATAATGTGACATGTTTCCTATTTATTAAGCGATTTTTATGAAAATTGCTTGGTACGACGAGATATTCAAATTAATAGATAAGGTATTTCAAGTAAAAATACCTTTCGAAATTGTTCATTTTCCATCGACTGGTGTAACTTCAGCCATTAACAGGTATGCCGAAATTGTAAAGGGTGATCCCGAGTCAACTTGTGCATGTTTGATTATTGATCTTAGAGCCGCAGTTTTTAATCACGACAATGAGACAAATAAAAAGGAATTCTTCAGGATTCTTGTGTCTCATATTGAACAATATCTAGACACAAAGATTGATCTGGAAACTGATCAGAACGTTTATCATGTAATCGAAGACATTTTAAGATCCTATCTTAGAAAAAAGAAAAAAGTTTTGGTTGTTTTCTTTGCAACTACCCAGATAAATCTTTCTAAGTGCCCCGAATATAGAGATTTACTGATTTTCCTTGATAGAATGAGAGATACGACTAATGGGGCGATAAATGTAATTATTGCTACAACTTACCCACAGTTCGATGATGAAAACCCTTCACCAATGCCTATTATTACACAATATTTTAATTACTATAAAAAAGCTGGAATATACAGATCAATAAACGAGGATATTTTAAAAGTTGGCAAATTAAAAAAACATACAAATGAGCAAGTTGAATATTTGGTAGAAATCTCGGGTGGGTTAATAGTTGTCATCAAAGGCTTTATGAGGGATCTAATAATGGCAGATAAATCTTTATCTGATATTGATTCAGTAAAAATTGATCAAAAATTCTTTTCTGATTACCCAAACTGTAAACAATCGATTGACAGGCTTTTTCATCAGCTTAAGAAAGAATTTATTGACGTGTTGATTAAGATTAATAATGGAGAGGATGTTAGTGTTTTAGATGAAAAAGCTGTTACATATTTAACTAAAACTTCAATATTGGACGAAAATAATAACATCAGGGGGCAGATAATTCCAGCGTATCTGAAGTATGCATACAAAGATGCACCAGAGGAAGTTGTTAAAGAAATTTTAAAAAAGGATATTGCTAATGATAATGATATTGAGCAATATATCTTATCCTCAAAAATATTGGTAGATAGAGTTTCAGGGGAAATTCTAATCAATGGTATCCCTCAGGATGATTATTTATCAGAGAAAGAACTTAATATTTTAAGCCTATTATATTCAAAGAGAGGGAAAGATGTCGGACGTGAAGAAATAGCTGAAATTCTGTGGGGTAAAAAAGCTGAATACTCTGATTGGGCTATTGATAAACTTGTGTCTCGGGTAAGAGATAAGTTAGGAGATGACAAGCCATACAGATTGATCAAAACTGCACGAGGAATGGGTTTTATCCTTGTCTGAGATGCAAGACACTACTTCCTCGCAAATTAGTGAGGGCAATAATCCGGGTGGATCTGAATGGGCAAATAATAAATTGTTGGAGGTCGTTAATTCCCTTGGAGAATTAGGGCTAAAGAAATTTATCCCTCCAATCCTTAATCACGTTGGAGCCATGATTAAGGATGGGCAACTAATTTTATCTGAAATATGTAGTGGACCTGTGGATGAAGCAGTTGGCGAATTTTTACATTTACATGAACTGGCCGTAGGGGAATACACTGCTCCATACGGAGCTGGACTATTAAGAATAATACCGGATTTTTTAGATGGTGTTTCGGCTCCTTCAATCTTAACATGGCTATATTCTTATACTTTCAGCCAAAGGGTGACTCCTAATCTTGCACATTACTTTAACAACGATTATTTGTCTAATGAGAATTTAATTAAGGGGCACAAAAAAATAATCGAAAAAGGTGGAAGATTTTTAGATTTGATTCAATCTCCTCTAGCTAAGCCCTCGCCATTGGCATTATTACTCTACAATCTATTAATGGCCCCAGATTTCCTTTCAGATCAAACAGATCCAGGCGGACCAAGTTTTATGGGAATTAGTTCAAAATCTGGAGTTGATAGACTGGGAATTCAGGTGGACCGAGATAATTTTCCATGCGATTCGGAAGCATTAAGGAAGGCTTTAAAAGCTTATACAAGACAACAATTAATACGGGCAACTGCCTATGGTATACATGATGGTGCATTTTATGAACATCCTGAAGACGATCTTTCCATATTTGGTGATGATAAAGATTCCCTTAGGTCAAAGCTTGAGAACATAATAATTGAAGATGAACCAAGCAATAATACAGAATTTGAACTTGCTAGTTTAGATGAAAAAATACAGGAAGTTATTGCCGTGAGTGGAGATGATTTAATTTTCGTGAGGAAGGCTATAAGAGAAGCAAATGTGGATCAAATAATAAATGCGATAGTTTCTGGTGCTAGAAATATAGTTGCATCAAATAAATTATTAATTATGGGCCCAAGTAGCTCTGGTAAAAGCGAATTAATGCGATCAATATGTGAATCTTCAAATAGAGCAATTCCTCATGAAATGGATAAACCTAAAAATATATTAAAAGAATCAATTAATAGTCGTGATAAGAATCCTAGAAGTGACGATGTTAGTGTTGTTGAGACCTCAGGCATAGGTGTACTTAATAATGATGGGGACAACACCCTGGCTTCAGCTCAGGTTGGTCCAGGACTTATAAAAGGAATGATTTCGGGATTAATACTTGGAAATGATTCAACTGCTGATGTTGAAAAAAATTGGGTATGGGCAGAAAATGAGATGAAAAAAATTCTAGCCCAATATGGCAAAAGAGTAGCATATATTCCAGATTCAACATGGTCTTTAGTTGAAGCTGCCCCAGAAAAAGTAATAGGGGTAACTACACCGCTTCAATTCAATGAAGCAACTTGTAAAAAATTGGCCAAGGTAATAGATAACTTGCAAATGATTGATTTTGATGGTAATCGAGGAGGTAACTCATCTTCTGTGGCAACTTTGGTTGAGAGTCTTGATAAGTGTTTATCTTTTTTAGATCCGGAATTAGCTGAATTATTAGTATTTTGTGCGAAAAATCAAATTAACTTCTGTCCTATTGTCTTTACTCATGGACCATTGGATGAGCAAATAGAAGGATCTGTACATGGAGAGAAAATGTATATAAAAGCATTTCTGAGCAAAATTGGTCTCAAAGGAGGACTTTCATCAGATGAATTAAGGCGGGCAAATGGAACAATGGAATATATTACTGATCATGAAAAAGACCCAATGCAAGGTTTACTTAGTCTAGCAAAAAAGTTTCAAAGTTTACCAAATAATCCGTATGCCTATTACCTTGGTGTCGGATTGCAAAATACAGCGCTTGCTTTTAATCATCTTTTAGTTTTGGAAAAATCCGAATAAATTGGTCAGTTAGCTCTTAGTATATATAAAAAGCTGCTATATATCGTTTAAAATAGCCCTTTTTGTCAGAATTCACCCCTAATTTTGTGTTTTAATACAAATTCAGCCTCAAGCATTGTCAGGATTCCTTTAATATAATTAGGCCAACATTTAATTTATTTATAGTAAAGCAAATGTTAACAAACCAATTATATTACGATTTCTCGAGAGAGGTAGAAAAGTTGAGGAACAATATGTTCTCAACAAACTCTAACTTTAACCGAGACACCCAGGTGCTCACGAAGCAACTAATACAGCTTCATGATCTAATGGATATGCGTAATAGGGAAATTGAGAGACGATTACTAAGTCTCCAAAAAATAGTTGAACTTATATCGAGTAATAGAACGTATTAAAAACGTTATTAATTAAGGTTAAAAGATAATTTTTAATTTAATAAATCATGCCGCAGAAAGTAAATATGATAGAGAGACTTACCGCCGAGAAAAAAGCTTTGGAAGATCGAAGAGATCAAATTCTCGATGAGGTTGATAAAGAACGTATGGAGCTCAGTGATGAATATCCAAGCCCAGTAATCGAAGACTTACTTTCTGAGCTTCAGACTTTGGTTGATAATATTTTTCAGCTCGAAAACACGATCCGGTTACTGCGGGAAACGAAGAACAACAGTCAAAAAGTTGGCAAAGATATATGTGTTGGTGACTATGTGATATTAAAAGCTAATCGAAATGAGAGACAGTACTTTATAGCCGAGGATTCATATTATGTTAATCCAACAATTGGAATTATATCGTCAAGTTCACCTATTGCAAAACAATTACTCGGACAGAAGTTTGGGGGCAAACTGGATTTAGTTGTCAATGGGGTTAAATCAGAATATAAATTAATGCCATCCTAAAATGATATAATTTTATATGCACCTAGCGAAATTATATTCAACACTAGATAATGAAAAGGTCAAATGTAAGGTTTGTAGACAGTGTTGCACCATCCAAAACGGTAAGCTGGGAATTTGTAAAACCAGACTTAATAAAGGCGGGAAGCTTTATTCACTTGTTTATGGCCGAACAACAGGTTTGCAACTAGACCCAATTGAAAAGAAACCATTGTTTCATTTTATCCCCGGATCAAAAATCTTATCCTTTGGTACTTTAGGCTGTAACTTTAGATGTGAATTTTGCCAAAATTGGTTTTTCTCGCAAAAGTTAAATGATTCTGGCAGAAACTCGTCGAAGACAATGGAAGATGAAGTTGTTGAGCGGATCAAAGAAGAAACGGATCCGGTATCGCCGGAAGAAATTGTGAAAATTGCTATTCAAAGCGGAGCTAATGGAATCGCCTACACGTACAACGAACCGGGAATTTTTTACGAGTATGTTTATGACACCGCGGTCATTGCCAAAAAACATGGCTTAAAAAATGTCTTGGTGTCGAATGGGTATACTTCAAAGGAGGCTTTGATGAACTTAAAGGATTTGATTGACGCCGCAAACATTGATTTGAAGAGCTTTAACAAAGATTTTTACCTTAAAGTTTGCGGCGGAAAACTCGAGAATGTTTTGGATAGTATAAAAGATTTTTACGAAGCAGGCATCTGGACTGAATTAACAACGCTTGTAATTCCAGGTCAAAACGACTCAAAGGCCGAGCTAAATCAGGTTGCCAAATTCATTGCGGGTATATCGACTGATATTCCCTGGCATATCTCAAGGTTTACGCCAAATTATAAAATGTCTGATTTAGCGCCAACAGATCTAAAATCTATCAAAATGGCTTATGATTTGGGAAAAAAGGCCGGTTTAAAATATGTTTATTGCGGAAATCTTTTTGATGATAAAACTCAAAGCACTTATTGTCCAAAGTGTGGCGAATTACTTGTCTGGAGGGACTGGGGCGAGGTTGAAGTTAAAAACCTGATAAATGGGAGGTGTGGTAAATGTGGGCAGCAAATTCCAGGTATCTGGACTTAATTTTGTAGATTTTTGACTATGAATATTAAGAAAGCCAAATTTGCAGGAATGTTCTATGAAGAGAATCCGGAAGTATTAGACAGATCCATTGATGAAATGCTCTCTGACGCCAAAAGCTATTCTGAGAGTGATAAGCCAATCAAAGCTTTGATAGTACCTCATGCCGGGTATTTCTACTCAGGTCAGGTGGCTGCTTATGCTTATAAATTATTAAAAGATCAATCATTCAGCAAAATTATTATCATTGGTCCAAGCCACCAAGCTGTATTCGACGGAATAATCACAGCAGATTATGATTACATGGAAACTCCAATAGGTGATGTAAAAGAAGCTCCATCTGCCGGATCCGTCTTTCAAGTTTATAATGAGGCTTTCTACAATGAGCATAATATTGAAGTTCAGTTGCCATTTATTGTTAAAGTCTTACCAAAAACCGAAATAATCCCACTTTTAGCCGGATATGTTAGTGATTATGTGGTTGAAGCTGTAAAAATTGAAAAACTACTTGATGAGAAAACTTTGCTGATAGCCAGCAGTGATCTATCGCATTATTTGCCCTACGACACTTGTGTTCGTGTTGATAAAATAACCACGGATCAAATTACCCGGCTTGACGGTTTTGTTAAGCACGATCAGGCATGCGGCGCTGACGGAATAAATATTTTGCTTGAGATAGCCCGGAAAAATAACTGGAAACCAAAATTATTGAAATACGCTAATTCTGGTGATATCACGGGTGATAAATCAACCGTGGTAGGATATTCCGCTTTTGTATTTTATTAATTTTTATCAATGATTTCAGAGAAAAATAGAGAATTTTTATTAAAGTTAGCAAGAAAATCAATAGAATACTATATTAAGAATGGGCGTCAGAAGACATTATTAGCAGGAAATTCACCGCAAAATCAAGAGCTGAAAGAAAAACTAGCGACTTTTGTTACTTTAACCATAGATGGTGAATTAAGAGGCTGTATAGGGAAGCTTCTGCCTGCACAAGCCTTATACGCAGATGTGGTAGAGAACGCTTATCTTGCGGCCTTTGAGGATACGCGCTTTTATCCAGTCACAGAAGATGAACTGATCAAAATAAAAATTGAAATTTCGGTTCTGAGCCGACCAGTCGAGTTAAGATATAAAGATATCGAAGAGCTTAAAAAATTTCTCTTCGTTAACAAGCCTGGAGTTATATTAAGCTGGGGGCTTTATCAGGCGACTTATTTGCCACAGGTTTGGAAAGATATAGATGATGTGGATGAGTTCTTGGGTAGTCTTTGCTTAAAAGCCGGACTCAATGCCGGTCAATGGAAAAGTGGAGATTGCGGAATTAAAACATACACAGTTGAATCTTTCTCAGAAAAATAGTCTTTGAAAAGCCATTAATATGGGGTACAATCTTTCAGAGATTAGTTTATTGATCCAATGTTCACAAGGTTTAGAAGTCTAAAGGCCAATATTTGGTATTTCTACCTTAGTGAATTTTTCTACAACCTCCTGTTCATGATTCCCGTTTGGGTTTCTTTTCAGAGACGGATGATGTCTTTCTCCGAGATGACTTTGCTGACAACGCTGTCTTTACTGACAACTATCATTCTTCAACTGCCGACAGGCGCATTTGCAGATGTTGTAGGTCGTCGAGTAAGCTGTATCGTGGGATCAACAATAGTAATTGGGGCATATATTGTTTTGGGACTTAGCTCAGACAAATACTATTTTTTCTTTGGGAGCATACTGAATGGCGTTGGAACAGCATTTATTTCGGGGGCAAATGTCTCCTTGCTTTATGACACATTAAAAGAACTTGGGATCCAGGATCAATTCGGAAGAATTAGATCGAATGCCGTTGTAGGTCTGCAAGTTGCAATAATCATTTCTTCTATCGCCGGTGGTTATATGTATGGATTTTTCGCAAGCCTGCCATATTTTGCCGTAGCTGGATCATATGTACTCGTGACCATGTTTTATTTTATGTTTGTTGAACCAAAGATCGATAGTCAAAAATATTCAGTTCATGCATATTTTAATAAGATCAAAGAAGGTTTTGGACAAATTTTTAAAACGGATTATTCCAGAAGGTTGGGAGTTTTTTATATAGTGGTCGGCGGCATAGCAACCACATTTCAGTTTTCATTTAATCAGATTTATGCCGCCGCGCTTGGATATTCTGAGGTCGATAGGGGATGGCTTTTTGCAATCATCAGATTTGTTAATGCGTTTATTATTATAAAACTTTTTAAGGTAGACAAGTTTTTCCTGAAATCAAGGCCTATGCTTCGTTTTTCTATCTTCGTAGTAATAGCACTCATAGCTGGTGCAATAGATATTAAATCAATTGGGACAATCATTCTTTTTGCATCAACTTTAATGATGACTTTGCGTCTTATAATATTTGATAAGCTGGTAAACGATGTCTTTGAATCCAGTTCCAGAGCCACGGCACTGTCAGCTCTTAGCATGTTGATGAGTGGATTTCAAATGATCTTGCTGATGATCGGCGGACTAATATTTGATCATTACTTCCCTGGAATAGTCTATACTGGCATAGGAATATTCGTATTGATCTTTGTATTACCTTTCGTCTGGAATGTTAGATCTAAGCAGAATGTACAACCTGCCTAAAACGGACATACGAGTAAATTACTATTCCTAAGGCAGCGCCAATTATTGTTACCAAGAATATTTCGAATCCAATCCCTGGGAAAAATACTCCGATGATTCCGACTATGGACAATATTTTAAAAACTTTACCCCCAACTTTATGAGTATCCCTCCATACAGTGTCGTTAGCCAATGTCCATGGCGTTCTGATTCCGATAGTATAGTTTGGCTCCGCAACTCCTATCAGATCACCTACTAAAAAGAGTAATGCCCCTAGTGCCGGCATTAGAAATCTGTTCATATCAAATGAATATTTCAAATTTGCTGAAAGGACGATCATGTTTACATAAAAGAAGAATACAGTTATTCCCAAGATAAAAATGTTAAAGTGATTGCGAAATTTAGAAATGTTGGCTGGCTTTGGGTCTATTCTTGGAATGAAGAAGAGTAATAACATTATTCCAACGGAAATTGCCGGCAAGAAAATCAAAGACGCATCCTTGGACATATATCCATTAACATTTCCATCAATATCCCAATGAGTCGCCATGTTTTGCGGCAAATTTGGATAGGCAATTATTGAGACTATTATTTCAATCAAAATTATCGCTGAGGAAAGAATGGTTGCCGTCTTAGTTTTCATGTTTATTTAGACTAAATTAATTTTCATCAGTATAGGTATAACACATATTTTAATTTCGTTCCAAATGGCGGATTTATAATGCTATAATCGAAAATAAATATTAAGAACCGGTTTGATGGGTTGGCTTTTCTATGCATTCATTGCTGTTCAATTTTTTACCATTTCCAGCTTCACTGACAAGCATATTGTTTCTAATGTTGTCAAAGATTATACTGGGCTTCCTGTTTACAGCTCGATTATTGCTTTAGTTTTGGGGACTGTTTTTTGGTTGGCGGCTGGTTTTCCAATACTATCTATCCTTGATATGTTATTGTTAATATTTGCTGGGGCTTTAAATATATGGACTGCTTTTTCGTACTATGAAATTTTAACAGACACCGATGTAAGCTTAATAATGTTTTTGTTTCAATCACAGCCAGTCTTTATTTTGATTTTGTCCATAATTTTTCTCCATCAATTTTTGCCACCAGTTCAATTGCTTGGCTTTGCGATAATAATTATTTCAGTTATGTTTATTGCATTGTCGTCGAGTTCTGGCTCAAGCACTGTCAAAAAAAAATTAAACAAAAAGCAAGTACTATTAGCACTTTTAATAACATTTGGATGGGCAGTTAATTCAGTATTAATAAATTATGTTTTGACGAAAAATGTATATGTTAAGACAATTTCGTTTGAAAGCTGGGGAATGGCAGTTGGAGGAATCACGGTTATATTATTTTCGAAAAAGGTAAGGAAGGCGTTTGTAAAAAGCTTTGATGAATTCAATCCCAAATTGATTGTAACTTTTGTTGCAAATGATGGGATTTTTACAATTGGAAAGCTGTTTGGCATGTATGCAAATTCTCTTGGCCCAGTTGCTTTAATAAGTGCTGTCGGCAGTACACAAACTTTATTCGGAACAATTTACGGCTTTCTACTGACCAAATTTTTGCCATCAAAATTCAGAGAAGATATTTCACACAAAGGTTTACTCAAAAAATTCTTTGCAGCGATATTAATTGGTGTCGGAATTTATTTAATCAGCTGATTGTATTGATATGGCATATTGGGCTAAACCCAAAATTGAAAAAGTTTATGAGGCGCTGACAGCGGTGGCAGACGGCCGCATAAAGATAACAGGAGATGGCACCGCTGTCTGCGCCTCATCTTCAGGCAAAAAATTCTATCACTTAAAATTTGATTCAGATTCTTTAGCCATGACATCCAATGACAATATGGCATACTATCAAAAAAGTTTAAGCTACCCTATGATGGCATTGCTAATTGTTACTAAAAAAGTTGATTGTCCAGAAGAGCTTCCAAAATATTTTGCCGGAATAAAATGGAAAGAAATTAATACTAGATTTAAAAACAACTACAAGTTAAGTGTGGATTCTGTCCTAGAAGAACTCAAATCAAAAAATGTTGACGTCGAGGATATAAAAGCTCTAGTAGAAACCTTGTTTGAAAAAATCAAATCAATGCAAATAAGTATTTTGGGAAATTCTGAGAAACCTCCTCAGGGCTATTAATTGCTGCTATTTTTCAGCGTCATCCCCTGTATATCTTTTTTCATCATCTTTATTACTTCGTCGGCCATAATATTTCCGCCATGTACTGTGACATGGACGCCATCAGGACCTTTTACGGTTTGGACTAATCCTGAGTCATCTGCAACTGAAGCTGCGTATTTACCATTTACTGCAAATCTATCCCATTCATTAACAAATCTGCAATTTGTGAATTGCGCACATTCTGACTGGTAAATAGGATTCATCACAAGAAATTTATTATAAAAATCAGACGTTCTTGGAATTGGCTGTCCAACCCAATAAATCAGCCCTACTTTTGGAGAAACTAAAGTCAGGTAATCAAGGACACGTTGGATGTATATCTGTTTCCACTTTGCGCTGCCTAAAGCTCCAATCGAACCATCTTTGGCAACAATTCCCTGACCATCATTGGCGCCAAACATGACAATCAACACATCCGGTTTGTTACTTGCCAAGAGACTGCTGGTCTCGGCAAACCAATCATAATAATCAATTCTGTTTAGACCAGTTGAGTATTTTCCATTTGAGAATACTGTAACCCCTTGATACTCAAGAAGTTTGATCTTCATCTGCGGACCAAATCCTTCCAGCACCATAGAATCTCCAACAATTTGCACTTTAAATGGCGGTTTGATAACACTATTATCATAATTTGACGGGGTAGGAATAACAGTGACGGTTGGTGTTACTGAAGAAGTCCCAAGGACTTTAGTTTTATCATCATTAGAACTAACCAGCTCATCATTATTCTGCGACTGGTCTTCATCTTGATCTTGTCCTTTAATTAAATTCCAGAGTGAGCTTTCCTTTATTTTTATTGAATTATAGCCTTTATACACAGAGGTCGAGGTTATCTGTTTTGCCAATTGCGGGTTTAAGGCATCAATCTTTGCTACCACCGAATCAAAGCTTAAAAACATTACTATCAAACTTATGACAATTCCCATCATCCATACTTTGATTTCGTCTTTTCTATTCATTAGAAGTTAAAATAAATAAACGGTGGAACTAAGCTGGGACCAAGTTTTATTATGATGTATAAAATAACTGCAACCACAATATATTTTACTACCGGTCGCAAGCCTTGTAGTACTCGCATAAAATATTGAGTAAATTTTGTACCAATAAAGTTGAAATAGATAACAATTGCAATCACAAGGCATAATCGGAAATCAATAATGGTATTTTTGTTGGTAGTACTGATGAAAATTCCTTTAATAAATATTAGGGCACTACTCAATGTCTTTGAATTAAAGAATATCCATGCAAATGTTACAAATGAAAAAGTTAATAACCAGCCAAAGAATTTGAAAATCTTTGGCAATGTCTTTCCTTTTAACGAATCTTCAATTAAATGTGAGACAGAATTTCCTACACCATGAATCAACCCCCAGACCATGAATGTCAGACCTGCTCCATGCCATAAACCGCTAACTATCATTGTTAAGAATAAATTAATATATTTTCTGACTGTACCTTTTCTATTGCCACCTAATGGAATATAAACGTAATCCCGCAACCATGTCATTAGTGAAATATGCCATCTGGACCAAAAATCCTTTAGTCCAATAGCTTTATAAGGTGATCTGAAATTTGGTTGGACATTAAATCCAAGCATTTTAGATATTGCAATCGACAGATCGGAATATCCGCTAAAGTCGGTATAAAGCATACACGAGTATGCCAATGCTGCAGCAATCAGATCAAGCGGAGAGAATGACTGCGGAGTAGAGAAGGGAACTTCAACATAGTTAAACAAGAAACTTGCGATTACAAGTTTCTTAATCAAACCGCTAATAATTAAGGATATTATTTCTGTATCGCTGTATTTAGCCTTCTGTGGATTATCAAGGAAAGTATAGAACTCTTGTGGCCTGCTGATTGGCCCGGATAAAATCTGAGGGAAAAAAGTAATATAGGTCGCGTAACTAATCAAATCAGGCTTTTTGACAGTGCCTTTATAAAAGTCGACTAGATGTGATATTACACGGAAGGTATAAAAAGATATTCCTACTGGAATCACAACTTCAAAGTCTATGACGAAGCCTTTTATCCCCCAATCGGATGCGAGTCGCATTAACGTGTTTGTAGCAAAATCGTTGTATTTAAAGAAAGCCAAAAAGGCTATATTGAGCACCAGTGCAACTATGAGGATTTTTTTCTTGAGCCTATGGCTGGTAGTGGTCTCTAACAGGTATAGTGCCAGATAGTTAAGAATTACGCTGGCTAAAAGAATTAATAGGTTATTTAAACCAAGCGAAAAATAGAATAGAAGACTGACACAGAATAAATAAATGATGTAGACCTTGCGGTTCGATTTTAGATAAATAGCGATTAAAAACGCTACTGCAAAGAATATGACAAAATCAAGAGATATAAACTGCATAATAGCTAAATTCTATTGGAAAGGAATTCAAATTACAACCAAAAAGGGAGGCATAAAGCCTCCCTTTTCTATTTCAGTTGATCAACAATTATTGTCTATCGTTATTATAGTTATTAAATCGTCTCTCACCACCACCGAAATTACGTGGTCTTTCTTCTCTTGGTCGTGCTTCGTTGACAACCAATGCTCTTCCATCTACCTCTTTGCCATTCATCTCTTCCATGGCTTTCTTTGCAGATTCCGCATCTTTAAAAGTAATAAATGCGAATCCTTTTCCCTGAGGTTTGTAAGATTCTGAAATTTCGCCATACTGCGAAAAAAGTTGTACCAATGTTTCAATTGGTGTTGCATAGGCTAAATTGCCTATGAATAATTTATTTTTGTCCATGTGTAAAAAACTAAAATTAAATACATGGATTTTGAGATACCAGATACCTTACTTATGGAAAAACCAAACTCAGGCTATCAACTATCACAAACGTCAAAGAATTATAGCATAAATCTCTTGTCAATGATAGTAAAAACCATAAGCAAAACTAAATAGCCTTAACAATCACGTCTAAGATGGATTTATCCATAATTGATGGTAGAAGATGGCTTCGGCTTAGTCTGCTTTTGTTATATTCAAAAATGGCTTTAGCCACATTATATTTTATTTGAGGAGTGACTTTTTTGATTCCTTTTTTTAAAAGCCCTTTAAAAACTCCTGGATAAGCAAGAGCATTATTAATCTGATTTGGAAAGTCGCTTCGGCCAGTTGCAATGATATATGCTCCAGCCTTTTTGGCTAGATCGGGCATAATTTCCGGCTCAGGATTAGCCATCGCAAAAATTATCGGATTTTTGTTCATGCTTTTGATCAGTTCTGGAGTCAACAGCCCTTTGACGGATACCCCAATAAATATGTCAGCCCCTTTGATAGCTTCAGATAATGGCATAGCCTTTTTTTGACCAGTCAAACTAGCCAGTTCTTTTTTGTATTGGTCAATATCTTTGCGGTCAGATGAGACAACTCCTTTGGAATCCAATATCTTGATATCGGTAAAAAGATTTTTCTCGATAGAATTGGCGAAAACTAATAATTTTGTTATTGCAGAACCTGCTGCGCCGGAACCAACAATGACAATTCTGATATCTTTCTTGCCCGTAAGTCTTATTGCGCCTTTCAGAGCGGCCAATACAACTATTGCTGTTCCATGCTGATCATCGTGCATGACTGGTATGTCAAGCTCGTTCTGGAGTCGTTGCTCGATATAAAAGCAATTAGGCGCCGCAATATCCTCCAAGTTGATCGCAGCGAAGTTGATTGAAGCGGCTTTTACTATTTCAACAAATTTATCTGGATCGTTTTCGTCAATACATAATGGAAATGCATCAACTCCGGCAAATTCTTTAAAAATTACCGCTTTGCCTTCCATTACCGGGAGTGCAGCACGCGCTCCTATATTGCCAAACCCAAGGACAGCTGTTCCATTCGAAATTACAGCGACCATCTTCCCGGCTATTGCATATTTTCTAATATTTTCAGGATTGTCTTTGATTGCCATGCATATTTTCCCGACCTGCGGGGTATAGATTGCGCTGAGCATGGCCCTGGTATTTACCTTCATTACTGGTTTAATGCTTAATTTTCCAATGTGCTTTGAATGAATTAAAAAAGTATCAAGCTCATTTTTTCTCATGATTAAAAATTTTGAATGTTAAATTCGGTCAATGATCTTAGCATATAATCGGGCTTTACATCTATATTCTCCTTTGTATCCGAGGGCACCATCAATGTTTTTAGACCAGCTGCCTGCGCAGCCATAATTCCTATAACAGCATCTTCGACAACCAAAATTTTATCTTTTGGAGTAATGGCTTTTTCTTTTAATCGTTTATATGCCATCAAGTAGCAAGTTGGATCGGGTTTACCTTTTGTGACATCGTCAGCGGAAATGTAAAAATCGATAACATCTTTTAATTTGAATTTTTCGAGAACGATGTTGATGTACTTATCTGTGCCAGACGATACCAGTGCAACAATTCCCCCTGCATCTTTACAAGAATTCATAGCAGAAAAGGCTCCAGGTAGAAGTTCGGTATATTCTCTAACGTTCACAAGAAAATACTTTTCTCTGGCTGCCAATAATTCCGCCAAAGGAATATTGACACCCGCATCGCGGTTAACAGTCTCCAAGAAGTCATGCATTGTTAATCCATGCATATGCTTTGTTGTCGTTAGTTTCCGAAGTTCAACATAATCAAAGCCAAAGTCTTTATAGGCCTTTATACTAGCTTCCCTGCCGGCCAAACTAGAATCTATGACTGTATTATCCAAGTCAAAAAAGAAAGCTTTAAACATAGTTGAAAAATCAATAATTGATTAAACCACATTTTTGTATTGTGGCACAATAATTTCCGGCAGTTAAAATGATATAATCTCATAAGAAAGTCTTATTCGACAATCAAATGAACAATATTGGGCAAAGACTTAAATACTTCAGAACTAGGCAGAATATCAGCCAAATGGACGTTGAATTAGCTATTGAAGCCTCATTTGGAAGTATCAGCCGCATAGAGTCCGACAAAGTGAATCCAACTAAAGAAACAATAGAAAAAATCGTACAATTCCTAAAACTTAAAGATAATGAAATTGATTATTTAGTAGGTCCATCTTCGATGCCCACGACGATTGAAGAATGCTCGACTGCAATAATATCTGTATCTGAATATTTTAAAAAGCAAGCCGTGATTGCTTATTTGGTAGATGATAGATATAGAATGCTTCAAATGTCTAGTTCTCTCCCGAAGATCTTAAGATTATCTGATTCACAGTATGAGGAAATCCTTGGAAGAACTTTGATCGAGTTGATTTTGGAGAAAAAATATGGCATACGTCAATATTTTGAAAAGGATTTTGAATTTAACTTGAGGCTGATAATTAGTAGGTTCATATATGAGATGGGGTTTATGGTTAATGACGAATTCTATAAGCTTCAAAAGAATATTATTATGTCTGATCCTATTAGCAGAAATATCTGGGATGAGCTTGTACTGAATCCTCAATCCTCATCGTACAATTATAATGGCCGGCTTATTCATTTTCATTATTATGGATTGAATCTAGATCTTAGATATGCCAATGAACAATTAATGGGGAATAAAAGATTCTGCATGGTTGAATATTTACCCTCTGATAATCTCACCAGACTTTTTACGAAATTTCTAGGATTTGCTCGCTAGAAATGTAGTTGCATAGTAAATAGTGTATAATCAACAGGTCATGAATCAAGTAGATATATCTAAAATTAGAAACATAGCTATTATTGCCCATGTGGACCACGGGAAGACAACGCTTGTTGATGCTTTTCTTAAACAATCACATTTGTTCCGTGACAATCAGCAGGAAATGAGTCAAGAACAAATTCTTGATACAGGTGAATTGGAAAGAGAAAAGGGAATTACAATCAAGGCGAAAAATGTTTCGGTTAGATACAAAGATTATAAAATTAATATCATCGATACACCGGGACATGCCGATTTTGGCGGAGAAGTTGAAAGAACTTTAAATATGGCTGATGGTTGCCTGCTTATTGTTGATGCACAGGAGGGGCCTATGCCTCAAACAGAATTTGTTCTTAATAAAGCCATGCAACTTGGACTTAAAACAATTGTTGTAATTAATAAAATTGATAAGAAATTTGCAAACGTTCCAAAGGTAATTTCAAAACTTCATGATTTATTTTTAAAACTTGCTACAGAAGTCGAACAGCTTGATTTCCCAATTTTATATGCCATAGCTCGGGAAGGAAAAGTTTTTGAAGAGTTGCCTTCAGGTGATTTGACACAGGCAAATATAACAAAAGGGGATTTAGTTATTTTATTTCAAACAATTATTGACTTTATTCCAAGTCCAAAAGGTGATATGAACGCTCCCTTACAAATACAAATCAGTTCGCTCGATTATGATAATCATCGCGGAAGAATATTGATAGGTAGGGTGTTTCAAGGAACAGTGAAAATAAATGAAAGTATTGTTATTGTAAGTGGTCAAGAAGAAAATGCCACCAAACAGTTTGGAAGGATAAAGAAATTGATGGTAAAAGAGGGGTTAGATTTTGTTGAAGTTGAGGCTGCACATGCCGGGGAAATAATAGGAATTATTGGCCTTGATTCGAATGCAATTGGAGGAACAATTTGTCATGTAGGAGAAGAAAATCCAATGTCTCAAATCAAAATTTCTCCTCCAACTGTAAAAATTGAATTTGAAGCTAACAGTTCACCTCTTGTCGGAAAGGATGGCAAGTTTGTTACAGCGACGCAATTAGCGGGAAGACTAGAAACAGAGAGTGTAAATAATATAAGTTTAAAAATATCCAAAGCAAAAGGTAGCGGGTACTACGTTTCAGGAAGAGGAGAACTGCAG
>Ga0182027_10005739_pt1 | contig 18764 bp, 13 predicted proteins | sample 712E1DmetaG_FD_121300 | JGI IMG/M metagenome (GOLD analysis project Ga0182027, IMG submission 121300) | Permafrost microbial communities from Stordalen Mire, Sweden - 712E1D metaG (Illumina Assembly) | ecosystem: Environmental > Terrestrial > Soil > Wetlands > Permafrost | place: Sweden...
ATAATTATTCGAAAACAACTGTAAATTCTCATTGAATACATAATTCCATGATTACAGATTTAAAACCTTAGCACTAACTATTAAAAACTCAACATGTTATGATCTTAAAACCCACTTCATTCAAGTTTACATTGATACAGAAGTCTTTGCATACTTTGTTCTTTCTGGTATTAACTCTTTGTATGCTTCCTGTATATGGTCAGGCAAATAAATTTCAGATCCCGGCCTCGCCACGTATAACCTATAACTTCAATCCTGGCTGGAGATTTGCCTTTGGAGACACTACCGGAGCTGATCAACCCGGCTTCAATGATTCAGCATGGGCCAGTGTCAGCCTTCCGCATACGTGGAATGAGACCGATAGTTATAGAGCTTTTATTAGTCATAGCGGAGGCGATCAGAGCGAGAAAATGTTAGGCATCGGCTGGTATCGTAAACACTTTAAACTGCCTGTTAGCGCTGATGGTCAGAAGGTATTCCTTCAATTTGACGGATTGAGGCAGGCTGCCCGTTTCTTCCTGAACGGACAACCGATCGGTAAATACGAAAATGGAATTACTCCTCTGGGATTAGATATAACAAAATCTGTCAAGTTTGGCAATCAGGACAATATCCTGGCAGTTCAGGTTGATAACAATCCTGATTATAAGGAAGAGGCCACGGGCACACCATTCCTATGGAACGCAAAGGATTTCAACCCGAATTTCGGTGGACTCAATCGGGATGCCAGGCTCATTGTGACCGGCAAGATATACCAGACGTTACAGCTTTACGAAAATCTTAAAACCACAGGTATATATATTTATCCGGAGAAAATTGACCTTAAGAATAAAACTACAGATTTAAAGGTTGAAGCTGAGGTCGCAAATGAAACAGGAGACTATGCTTCGATTACACTTTCAGCTGTAGTGGTTGATGCCGAAGGTATCGTACGTGCAAAACTGGAAGGTAACTCCTCTGATCTTGTTGCAAATCAGTCGGAGATTTTTACGGCTTACGGGACTTTGACAGGCGCTCGTTTCTGGGATGTAAATGATCCATATCTTTACCATGTTTATTCCATGCTCAGTGTGAACGGTAAAGTGGTTGACGTTTGTGAGACGCTAACCGGCTTTCGGCAAACCGAGTTCAAAGGTGGTACAGGAACGGGTGGTGTCTGGCTGAATGGCCGGTTTGTCTGGCTAACTGGCTATGCACAGCGCTCAGCCAACGACTGGGCAGGTCTGGGTGGAGCTTATCCTGACTGGATGCATGACTTCACTATTGCAATGTTACGGAAGAGCAATGCCAACTATATTCGCTGGATGCATGTTGCACCTCAACTTGCCGATGTTTCAGCATGCGACAGATATGGTATCATTGAGGTCTGTCCGGCAGGTGATAAGGAAAGGCTGGTGACCGGCCGTCAATGGGATCAGCGTGCTGAAGTAATGCATGCCACTATGATTTTTTACAGAAATAACCCAAGTATACTTTTATGGGAAGCTGGTAATACAATTGTCACACCTGATGAGATGACACAAATGGTTGCAATGCGTAAGGAGCTTGATCCCCACGGAGGTCGTGTCATGGGTACGCGCGACAATGATCTGGCAGATGCCAACAAGGCACTTACTCCTCTTTGCGAATGGTATGGAATAATGATCGGACAGGCACCCCAGACTGACAAAATTGCCGACAACGATATCTTTCGAGGATACAGCATTTCACGCCGGGACAAAGCGCCGTTAATTGAAACTGAAGATTTCCGCGATGAAGCCGGACGTAATATCTGGGACGAATACTCACCGCCGCATTTTGGTTTTAAACCAAAAGCTGGAATGATAGGTGGCCGTCCTGTTGACACCTGGCATTGGAATTCTGAGACATTCTGCCTTGCTGCAACTACCCGTTACGCAAGCTACGTCAAAAACCGAATTGACAATACTGATCCTGCTCATTCTAAATGGTCAGGCTATGCTTCTATCTATTTTACTGATTCAGATGCTGACGGGCGCCAGCAGGGCAGTTATGTTCTTCGGGTGAGCGGTAAAGTAGATGGAGTACGATTACCAAAATCACTGTTCTTTGTCTCGCGTGTGATGCAGAACGAAAAACCCGATATACATATAATCGGTCATTGGACTTATCCGGCAAACACAATTAAAACTATCTACGTTGCAGCCACACATTGTGACAAGGTTGAGCTTTTCCTCAATGGGAAATCATTGGGAATGACGAATAAACCTTATGATTTCGTGGATCCATACAAAGGTGGTGAAAGGGTTCAGGGCTCAGAACTTCTTGTTGGTGTAAACACAGGTTATATTTATGCATTTCCCAATATAACTTTTACCCCCGGAACACTGAAAGCTGTGGCTTCAAAGGAAGGTAAAACAGTAGCCCAGCAGGAACTGCAAACTGCAGGGGAGCCGAGGGCTATCAGGCTCACACTTCACACTGGCCCGAAAGGATTACTGGCAGATGGGAGCGACGTTGCCATTATAGACTTTGAAGTCATTGATTCAAAAGGTCATCTTTGTCCGACAGATGAAGCAAGAATTGATTTTTCAGTTACCGGACCGGCCATCTGGCGCGGAGGTTTCAACGCCGGTAAACTCAATACTACAAACAACCTTTACCTGGATACAGAATGTGGTATTAACAGGGTAGCTATTCGTTCAACACTTACACCGGGAATTATCACAGTTACTGCTACCAGGAAGGGACTCACGCAAGCCACAATAAAAATTGAGTCAAAACCAGTGGAGATAAATGATGGGCTTACACTCATTCCACCCCAAAAGTTAACTAATCTTAAATAATAAATGATTAAATAAACAAAACAACATTAATTAGTATGAAAAACAATGTTAAAATGATTCGGATTATGACAGTTGGATTTGTAATGGGTTTGCTGTTGGTTAGTAATATTTATGGTCAGACAGGTACCGGAACAATACCAAAAATTGTCGAGAAAAACGGACGTCACGCTCTTCTGGTTGACGGTCAACCGTTCATTATGCTGGGTGGCCAGGCACATAACTCGAGTGGCTGGCCGGGAATGTTGCCTCAGGTCTGGATGGCAATTAAAACTATGCATGCCAATACCCTCGAAGTTCCAATTTATTGGGAACAGATTGAGGCTCAACCTGGAAAGTTCAATTTTTCTCTGGTGGACACTCTTCTTAAACAAGGGCGTGAACATAAAGTACATCTCGTCCTTCTCTGGTTCGCCACCTGGAAAAACGGAAGTAGTCACTATATGCCTGAATGGATGAAGCGCGAAGCCTCGAAGTATCCTAATCTCACAGGCCGAAACGGTCAGCCGGTTGATTCGCCTTCACCGCATATTCAGGCTGCGATGGAAGCTGACGCAAAAGCATTCGCAGCAGTGATGGGTTTTTTGAAGAAGTCAGATACACAGCATACAGTATTGATGGTGCAGGTGGAAAATGAGCCAGGATCCTGGGGAAGTGTACGGGATTATTCCCCTGAAGCACAAAAGCTATTTGAGGGTCAGGTTCCTTCTGAACTGCTCAAACCCGATGTGCTCAAATCATTGAACAAGCCCGCTGATTCAAAAGGAACATGGCATGATGTATTCGGAGAAAATGCAGATGAATATTTTCATGCATGGTCCGTCGCGCGGTACATTGGGTATGTTGCTGCGGCAGGAAAAGCGGTCTATCCGCTACCATTATATGTTAATGCATCATTACGGGATCCACTTAAAAATCCTCCTGCTTCAACTTATGAAAGCGGTGGGGCAACTGATAATGTAATCCCGATATGGAAGGTCGCGGCTCCAGCAATTGACCTTGTGGCTCCGGATATTTATATGCCAGGCAGCGAACAGGCATTAAAGGTGATCGAGTTATATGATCGGCCCGATAACCCTTTGTTTGTCCCAGAGACAGGATCAAGCCAGGAATATGCCAGATACATGTATGATGTGTTTGCGCGTGGAGGTTTAGGCTTTTCTCCGTTTGGAATAGATGATAATGGACAGGGAGCAAGTGAAGCTGAAATAACAGCTCGCCTGGAGCCGATTGCTCAGGAATACACCATGATTGAACCAATGATGAGAGAGCTTGCAAAATGGGGATTTGACGGAAAGATCAAAGCTGTTGTTGAGCGTGATGACCATGCTGAGCAGACAATTGACCTTGGTTCATGGCAAGCTGTAGTGTCGTTTGGAACTTCAGGCAGACGTTCCGAACAAACTAATACCCGTCCAATCGGAAAAGCTATGGTAGTGAAGCTGGGAGAGAACGAGTTTGTTTTGATTGGTTCTCTCTGCCATTTTACTTTTCATCCTTTAGGTTCCAATACCGGGAAAGCCTGGCAGTACCTGAAGGTCGAAGAAGGTAAATATGAGAACGGAACATTTAATCTTCTACGTATCAGGAATGGTGATGAGACAGATTGGGGCGGACCACGTTTTGGCGCTTTACCGGCAGTACTGCATACAACACTTATATTAAGGTGAATAATACCTTATATAAGAAAATAACATACATAAATAATCAAATAATTATTGCAATGTGCAGGATGATACCTTCTAAATCTATTTCCCTTGCATTAAAGGTTTTTCTGTTACTTATGTGCCCTTCTTTGATCTATGGTCAAAGTCAATGGCAACAAGTCACAGTACCATCTGTTCATGAAGCAGCCGCCTCTTTTGTAAAACCCCCATCAGAATATGGAGCAATCCATTGGGCAATTTGGGGAGGTCAGCAGACGAAGGAAAAAATAATTGCTGAAATAAAGCAGATCCATGCTAACGGCGGTAGTGTCTATATGATCAATAACTCACGTGGCTTACTTCCAAAGTATTTCACTCCTGAATATCTTGACCTGGTGAAACTGGTTGTGACTGAATGCAAGAAATCCGGCATGAAGGTCTGGATTGAAGGTGACGCAGGATATCCCGACGGTTTTGCAGGCGGCATGATCAGCAGGGACTATCCTGATATAGGAATGCAGGGAATCGTTGCCGATGCAAGATATACAGTCGCTGCCGGACAAACGCTCGATATCCCATTGCCTCCTAATACGCTTGGCATCCTTGTAAATCAGCGCGCTTCAGCTCGTGCAGCTTTACCACCTCCAAAAAGTGAAGCACTTCCACTCCCCGCAGAAGGACAGTTCAAATGGACCGCACCTAACCAGGGGATGTGGGAAGTCGTTTTCATACGTCATGTCTTCCGGAGCTCACCCACGCGTTTCGTTAACCGTGAGGATGGCACCAATGCCAAAGACAGTCGATATTCTCTTATCGACTACCTCAATCCCGAAGCCACCCGCACATATCTTAAGATCATTTTTGATCAGTACGAAAAGATTGTTGGCGACGAATTTGGTAAAACTATATTAGGCTTCCGTGGCGACGAACCGGATTACACAGGTTTTATGCCATGGACACCAAAGCTGTTAGAGACTTTTCAAAAGGAAAAGGGCTATGATTTGAAACCATATATTGCACAGTTTTTTACCAGTGAGCTGACTCCTGAAGCAAAACGTGTTAAGGCAGATTACTGGGATGTCTGGAGCGGAATGTTCCGGGACAATTTCTTCAAACCGATGCAAGAGTGGTGCAAGGCGCGCAAAATGGAATATATGGTCCACTTGAATCACGAAGAGCAAATGATTGACCTTGCACGAGGAGAAGATCTTATCCGCAACGAAGGTTCCTTCTTCCGTGATATGCGTTTCATAGGTGTTCCCGGAATCGATAATCTCAGCCAGATCAAGCCTGGTGTTGTTGCTGATTTTCCCAAGCTCGCATCCTCTGCAGCACATCTTTTTGGCCGTCCCCTTATCTGGACAGAACAAGGTGGTAGTGTTGGGAAGGAAGGAAAATTTGTTACTGATTACCAGTTTGTTCGCGGCATCAATTATATGAATATACGAGGACTGAATGCTGCACCAACAAAAGATTCGAATCCTGCTGCAACAGGCTGGTATGTAAGTCGCGCCAGTTACCTTCTGGCAATCGGGAGACCCGGAGCACGGGTTGCACTCTATCATCCTACGGACAATATGTGGCTCGGAGACCAGGAATCAGATTCGGTAACCATCGCACTTACAAGACAGTTAATGGAGAAGCAGATTGATTTTGATTATATTGATAATGATTCATTTGTTTCAATTTGCACTCTTGAAGATCGGGGGATTAAGAACATGAGTGGTCAGGTTTATACTGCTGTTATCATTCCTTCTTCAATTTTAATCCATAAGCAGATGCTTGAACGTCTTCGTGTCTTTGCTGCAGCAGGAGGTAAGGTCATATTCGCGGGTCGCACGCCTTCAATGGTCATTGATCGTACTTTTCTCAATCCGGAGGGTTCACCTGACTTGAGCTTTGCCACAATTGAATCCAAACCGGAAATCACGCCCAAGGTAGTTGCAGCGCTGCCTGAACCTGAAATAAAACTGGATGGCGCATGTTCATCTGTCAAATATATTCATCGTGCGCTCAGGGATGGTGATATCTATTTCTTTTTTAATGAATCGGACCAGGTTCAATCTCGTACAGCAACATTAGCCGGAAGTGGTAAAGTCCAGATATGGGATGCAATATCAGGAAAGATTACATCAATAACCGGAGCAAAAGCAGGCAAGAACACGGTTAGCTTGCCTATAGTACTGGAGCCCCACGAATCAAGATTCATAGTTATCGGACCTACCCGCTGAAATTAAATGTTTATTAATATTTTCCTGAAAAAACAAATATGAAATCATGAAAAGTCACTTTATCATAAAACCATTAAGAAGATCAGTACTTCTGTTTTTTTCGTTTATTGCAATTATCAGCTATAGTCAAAAGGCTGATCAATCTGCTCAGACTCCAATGAAGGTAGATGCAAAACACCTTCAGGTAGCAAACCAGGCACACTATCCTTTTCAGAATCCGGATATGTCGATAGAAGATAGGGTTACCAATATTATCTCGCTGATGACGCTTGATGAAAAGATCGCGTTTCTCAGTCAGAGTCCAGGCATAGAGCGTCTGGGTATTCAACGTATGGGTCATGTCGAAGGCCTTCACGGACTTGCTCAGGGTCAGCCTGGCGGCTGGGGGCGAAGAGGTCCGATTACCACCACAACATTTCCGCAATCCATTGGTATGGGCGAGACCTGGGATCCGGATATCATTCATCAGGCTGGAGCAATTGAAGGGTATGAAGCCCGGTACGTGTATCAGAGCCCGAAGTACAAAAATCGTGGCGGGCTGATCATCAGGGCTCCCAATGCCGACCTTGGTCGTGATCCGCGCTGGGGCCGGACAGAAGAATGTTTTGGTGAAGATCCTTATTTCAACGGCGTAATGGTGGTAGCGATGATAAAGGGGCTCCAGGGCGAGGATCAGAAATATTGGCTAAGTGCGTCGTTATTAAAACATTTTCTTGCCAACAGCAATGAAGATGGTCGTAACAAAACATCTTCAAATTTTGATACCCGTCAGTTGTATGAGTACTATTCGCTACCATTCCTTATGGGTTTTGTTGAGGGAGGTGCGAAATGCTTCATGACTTCATATAATCTGGTCAACGGTATTCCTTGCACCGTTAATCCTATGATTGAGGCAGTAGTGATAAAGAAATGGGGTGTGGATGGTATTATCTGCACAGATGCCGGGGGATTTGGCAATCTCACCCGATCACAGCATTATTATGAAAATGCTACACAATCAGGTGCCGGTACAGTTAATGCAGGTGTCAATCAATATCTTGACAGGGGTTTTGAGGATCCCGTGAAAAAAGCAATTGAGGAGGGACTTCTCACAGAGAAGCAACTCGACGAGGATATCAAAGGAACACTTCGCGTTTTCATTCGTCTGGGATTGCTCGATCCACCCGATAAGGTTCCCTATGCAAAAATAGGGAAAGACACACTGGAGACTGCACCATGGAATAATCAGAAAAATAAGGATGTTGTTCATCTTGCAACACAAAAATCTATTGTTCTTCTTAAAAATTCGGGAAACCTTCTTCCACTTAATAAAAGTGCAATTAAGTCAATTGCTATGATTGGACCAAGAGCTGATCAGGTTGTATTTGACTGGTACAGCTCGCAGGGACCTTATGCAGTTACCCCGCTGGCAGGAGTTAAAAACAAAGTTGGTGCCCGTGTGAAAGTAGGGTATGCATCAGGTGATGACATTACTGCAGCCGTAAACCTGGCAAAATCATCTGACATTGCTATAGTATGTGTGGGCAACAATCCCAATCTGGACAATGGTTGGAAGAAAATATCAAGTCCAAGTGAAGGAAGGGAAGACCTGGATCGCAAAACCATCACGCTTGATGAACAGGAAGAACTTATTAAACAGGTGATAGCTGTCAATCCAAAGACGATTGTTGTACTTAAAAGCAGTTTTCCTTACTCCATCAACTGGACCCAGGAAAATGTGCCGGCTATAGTCCATTTGGCTCATAGCAGTCAGGAGGAAGGAAATGCACTTGCTGATGTTCTTTTTGGGGACTACAACCCCGGAGGACGTTTGGTACACACCTGGCCCAAATCACTTGAACAATTGCCGGAAATGCTGGATTACAATATCCGTAACGGAAGAACCTATATGTACTTTAAAGGTGAACCGCTTTATCCATTCGGTTTCGGTCTGAGTTACACTACGTTTGTCTATTCGAACCTTAATACCAATGTTCCGGTCATACCCAGGGACGGATCTATCACAGTGAGTGTGGATGTCCAAAACACTGGAAAGCGAGCCGGTGATGAAGTGGTACAACTCTATGTCAAACACATCAACTCGCAGGTCAGTAGGCCTGTTCAGGAACTCAAGGGATTCCAGCGTGTAAATCTTAAAGCAGGTGAACGCAAAACAGTTACTATACCTTTAGCTGCTCAACGGCTGGCCTATTGGGACATAAGTAAAAACGACTGGCAGGTGGAGCGAGACAGTATTGAAATCCGATTGGGTTCCTCTTCAGCAGATATCCGCCTGAAACAGATCCTGAGTGTGAAATAGGAGACTATTAAGTCTGGACAATTACATTTTGTTAAACGATTAAACACAACTGAGAAAGTAACTTTAGCTATAGTTGTACAAAGCTAACCTGAAGGGAAAGTGTATGCATCATGGCTCATCGGGTTGTGGGGGCATCAGATTCATTCTGACATAAATTGAATGAACCATTTTATTTAGCTGTGGTAGTTTATATGCAAAAACAGCTGCACCTGCAATACATGATATTCCTCCTATAAGAACGGTATTTGAGACACCAATTATTTTTGCAAGTCCTCCGGCTAAAATGCTGCCAAATGGCGCTGTGCCCATGAAAGCCATAGTATAGAAGCTCATTACACGCCCTCGATGGTCATCGTCGGTGATAGTTTGCAAAATCGTATTGCTTGATGCCATCTGTAACATCATTCCGAGTCCGACTATTACCATCAATGCTAAGGATAATAAAAAAAACTTTGAGAAAGATAATGCGATAAGCCCTGCACCAAAGATTGCAGCAGCCAGTGGAATTATTCTGAACAGACCCTTGGCATTTTTCCTGGAAGCAAGATATAGAGCTCCTGTAAGGGCTCCCAGACCAGAAGCTCCAATCAGGAATCCGAAAGTATGCGAACCTCCATGCATTACTTCCTTGGCAAAAATAGGCATGAGTATTGTGTACTGCATTCCCATCAAACTGACAAGACTTAATAAGAATATAATATGTTTTATAGGCGGAAAGCCGAAGACATATAAATATCCGTCCTTTAGCTCCTTTAATACATGCGTGTCTTTACTCTTTATTTTTCTTGGTTTAACTTTCATCATTAGCAGGGATGCAATTACAAAAAGATAACTTATTCCATTGATAAGGAAGCAGATTCCTTCACCCATAAAAGCAATCAAAAGACCGGCAATTGACGGTCCGAGTAATCTGGCGGCATTGACCATAGATGAGTTTAATGCAATGGCATTTCCAAGATCCTCCTTTTTTTCAACCATTTCTATAACAAATGACTGCCGGGCCGGAACATCAAATGCATTGACACATCCTAGAAAAATATTCAGAAGTACAATGTGCCAGATCTCAAGTCGTCCCCCTAAATAAAGAAGTGCAAGAATAAAAGCCTGAATCATTGCAGCAATCTGTGTTCCGATCAATAGGTAATACCTGTTCCAGCGATCAGTCATGACTCCGGCAAAGGGAGCAATTATAAAAGTAGGTATCTGACCGGCAAAACCGATCACACCGAGTAACAATGGAGAACCTGTAAGATGATATACGAGCCAGGGTGTTGCTATCCTTTGAATCCAGGTTCCTATCAGAGAAATGCTCTGTCCGGAAAAGAATAGACGATAGTTTCTGTATTTAAAGGAACGGAAAATTGCCCTGAAACCGCCGGTTCTCTCTTTCTCAAAATCGGGTGATGCCATTTACTGGGGTGAAAATTAAAGCTTGCTTATTATTTCCTCCATACGGAAAGGTTTGCCATGCCCGGGATAAACAGTTTTTATATTCATATCTTTCAACCTGGCCAGACTATTTTTCAGTTCTTCAGAATTTTCTATATAATTTGCTATGTCTGGCTTCTTGTTATTGGTAAATGTATCTCCCGCAAACAGATTCCCATCATCCGTTAGTATTCCTATTGAACCTTTTGTATGACCAGGAATATGAATCACCATAGCATCAAAACCATATTCATTCAATCGCTGACCGTCTGTCAGATAGATATCGGGTTTGAATTTATCAAATGTGAATCTTTTTCTGAAAAGCCTTCTTATCATGATGAATATCCTGGCCTGTAACGTTCTTACTTTCCGATTCAGCGGGGCACCATTTTCCACCATTGCAGAATCGTCTTTATGAATGGCAATTTTGCATTTATACTTTTCCTGAAGCTTAGCACAATTGCCTGTATGATCAAAGTCACCATGAGTAATAATTATAAGTTTCAGCTTATCCGGTAAACAACCTGAAGACAATAATTCACTTTCAAGTTTTTCCCAATGCATTCCAAGACCTGTATCTATTAAAACAAATCCATCTTTGACCTTTACCTGGAAAGCATTTACAAAGGTCATTCCAATAATTTTAATATCTTCTTTTCCCATTTGTCATAAGTTTTTAAACGACATTGAAGTTTAATCCTATTTCTTAGAAACCAAAACCATTTCGCATTATTTGAAGTCTGAATATTTTTTTCAATGTTACTTACTTCCCGGATTTTTATCTTATCGTGATCCAATGTAAATATATATAACTTTCTGTCACGATTAAAAGTCTGCCGAAAAGAAGATTTTATTCCTTAAAATATCTGATAAGCTCAAGCTTCATGACCAGAATGCCAGTGATAACGGTTTCTGTACCCGTACCCTGATTTTTATTAATTGATCAGTTAATTCCCGGATTAGTCGTAAATTCGTCCGGAATCCGGGAAGTAATTGAAAACTGATTATGGGGAGATACATAAATTAATAAAAGACCATTTGAAAACGACTATAAGTAAATCTTCCTCTCTGATAGAGTTTCTTACGGAACAATATCCGGATTCGCCCAGAACCAGGATAAAAAAGTTGCTCCAAAGCGGTACGATACGGATAAATGACAAACCGGTCACATTGCATTCCTATCCGCTGAACCCTGGCGATGTTGTTGATATTAATCTGCGCGGTGAAAAATCAACAAAAGGTCTGCCTTTTCCTGTTTTATTTGAAGATCAGCATATAATTGTTATAGATAAACCTGCCGGCAAACCGACATCAAGCACCGATGGCAGTCTCAGTATTCAGGATATTCTTACTGAGTTCCTGAAAAAGCAAAGCAAAGAAAGAACCAGGGCGCATGTTGTTCATCGACTGGATAAAGAGGTATCAGGAGTGCTGCTGTTTGCCAAGTCGCGTGAAGCAATGAATACAATAAAAGAAAGATGGGAAGAAACTGAGAAACATTATTATGCTCTTGTTGAAGGAGTCCCTGAGAAAGCTGAAGATTCAATAAAAAGCTGGCTCATTGAAGATAAATCTCAGAAAGTGCATTCAATCCACGAAACACCAAATGCCAAGTTTTCTATCACAAACTACAAGACAATAAAACCTGTAAATGCCAACACGCTTCTTGACGTAAATACAGAGACTGGACGTAAAAACCAGATAAGAGTACACCTTTCAGATATTGGCTGTCCCATCGTAGGAGACAGGAAATATGGAGCCTCATCTGATTTTATACGCCGGATAAGACTTCATGCCTATTCTTTGTCTTTTCCGCATCCTTTCAGGAAGGAAATAATAACAGTTAAATCACCCATGCCTGACGGCTTCCTCTCATTAAAGGCTAAAGACGAACATTATAAGTAAGTGGATCAGACTGAAAATCCGGATAAGAGACATCCTGTGCTCTTTTAATTCATAGTAGCCTTCCTGTTTGAATTGTTTACGCTACCGCCCTTGCCATTAATAATACTCTTGACAATACTGCCCTTGTTCCCGTTAAGCCAGAATATTATTTTATGATGAATTTTATTTTCGATATTCACCGGCGTTTCGATTGCATTGTCAACAATTACCGGCGCATTATAGAAAACATTATAAATACCCATTCCCCATGCTTCATGGCTTTTCACTTTATCCGATACTTTATATGAAGCATAACCATTGACATTATCGTGTCTCCATGCGTCTGCTGTAGGCGGATCATATGGCATCTCACTCTGATAAAAATAAACCCTGCCGTTATTGCCGTTCCATAGAGTCTGATATTCCTGAAAATGCTCAACAAACAAACCATAAATAGTTACAAAGTCACCATTGACAATCAAACCATTTGCACCTTTATTTTTATCCCATCCCACACCATTTCCATGATCAGCTCTCCACAGCCAGGTATGATCCATGCACACATTTTTACTGTTTATTACCAAACAGCAGGAGGCAGAGCCTTCATCCGGTCCGCCTACCCTGAAGAAGATATCGTACAGAAAAGCAGGATCGGAAAGATGAGACTTCCCGGATCCGGGTTCTCCGACCTGAAGCAGTTTTTCGGAAGAGACATGTCCGGCGTCAATTATTAACCCGCAGACTGTAACTCCGCCGACATCGGAGATATCCAAAGCTGAAGTGCCATTTATAGGCATCAGTGTTGCCAGTCCGATACCCATTATTAATGTTCCAGGATGAGTGACTTTGAGACTTTTGTCAAGAGAATATATTCCAGGGGTAAATATCAGATTCTTTCCCTTTGCCAGCGCTTCATTGATTGATTTTGCACTATCGGTACCGGGTCTGACGATATAAAACTTATCCTGATGAAGAGTTCTTTCTTCTTTATTATGATTTAACCAGCCCGGTCCGACAGAATTCTTCTTAAGACTGGGGATTTTAACATTAAATCCTTTTTCATCAAATGTCAGATAAGGCTTTTCACGAATAACAGGAGTCTCCTTTATTGTGGTAAATGGTTTATCCGGCCAGTTTTCAGCAGGTGCCTCAGGAACCCCGACAAACATCATATTCCAGTTTCCGCCTATCCATTTTCCCCATATAGTATTCCTCGAAAACCATTGTTGCTGTGGACCCGAGCTTACTGTTCCATCAATCTTTGAGTCAGCCAGGAAACCTCCGCTTGCATAACCTTTATCGAATAACTGCAAATTTCCTTTTATATGGACTCTCCTCAGTGGAGCTGCTTGTGAAACGCCCCAGATAACTGTCGAATCACTTGTTGGGATAATGGTCAGATTTTCTACTGAGCGCCAGAAATTGGTCAATACACTATTCCCATGAGTGGTATTTGACCTGACAGCCCCAATAATTACAACATCTTCGGGAGATTCTCCCAATCCAAGCACCTGCATGTAATACCCTACCTGCACATCCAGATTATATTTGCCTGGTTTGAACAGAAGTGCATAGCGGTTTTTACTGAATTCGCTTCTCCGTGAGGATTGTAATTTAAAAATAGTATCTATCAGACTCTGAATCTCCTTCATGTTCATTCCGGGTTCAAATACAAATGCATTTTCACCCAGAACCGATTTGTTATACTTTTCAGAATATGCAGGCAGGAATGGCCTGGTAGAAATATTATTCTGTGGAAAACAAAATTGCATTCCCGTAAATGACAAAAGCAATACCTCCAATAACAAATATCTGATTTTCATATTATTTAATAATTGACTAAGATCGGGTGTACAAGAGTCTACAGTCAGCCTCCAACTCTAGTTTCCGAATACCTTTTTAAGCAACTCTGATGTTCTGGCCATTGGATCCTTCCTGATTTTAACCTCTTCCTTTGCAATCATAATAAATAGTCCATTAATAGCCTTTTCGGTAACATATCCGGTAAGATCCGGATTCATTTTTTTTACAAAAGGAATTTTATTATAGATTGAAATTAAATCGCTCCAGTACTTAGTGGCATTTACATTGTCAAGTGAGGTTTTGATTATTGGTTGAAATTTATCCTTCAGCTCCGGTGATGTGGTATTTTTCAGGTACATAGTGGCTGCATCGCTTTGACCTTTTACAATATTAATGGCATCTTTCACTGTCATCCCTTTTATGGCAGCAATGAAAATAGGTTTTGCCTCGTTGGCAGCTTTTTCAGCAGCACGATTCATAGACAAATTGAATTCATCAACTTTTTTACCCATACCGATGGACCTTAGTTTAGACTCCATCTCTTTTGCTTCAGAGGGGAAAGGAATTTTAATTTCCGGATTGCCCCAGTATCCATCAAGTATCGAAACCAGTTTAACACTTTCACCTGTACCATTTACAAGCGCTTCTTTAATACCGTCTGCAGCATCTTTTTCTGTAAGTCCTCTGCCACCGGTGCTTAATAATTTTTTAGCATCCTTAAATAACTGAGCATTTATATTTTGAAAGCAAAGAATTGCTATAAAAACAAGGAAATAATTTTTTTTCATTTTGCCTGATGTGTAAAGTATTGGATTATTTGTTCAAATTCCCTGCCAACTTACTTAAAATGCAGAACAAATCTCAGATAGCTTATAAAATACTTTTTGTCCAGTGTTTGTTTATTAAGCACAACTATATAATAACTAATAGAAAGGGAGAATGGGAGAGGCCCTATATAAACCATTCATAAAATAAATGTCATTTTAAATTCAATTCTGCTTCAATTGGTTATTTTTGCCCGGAAAATAAATTGAAATGAAGTCGTGGTTTTCAGGTGAAGCTTTTGCTGTAATACACATCAGGAATTTTCGTTATTATTTGCTCTGCCGCATTTTTATGACGATGGCCACACTCATGCAATCGGTTATTGTGGGTTGGCAGATTTACGCAATTTCCCATAATGTGCTCTGGCTGGGTTTCATTGGTCTTGCAGAGGTGATTCCGCAAGTCAGCATATCTCTCTTTGCAGGCCATTATATCGATTTATATAATCGTCGTAAGATTGTAAATTACACTACTCTTTTGCTTATTCTTGGTGCAGTAATACTTTTGATTTACAGCTCAAATGCCGTGTACTTTGCAGAGAAATTTGGCATCATTCCAATATTTGTCACTATCTTTTTGACAGGCTTTGCCCGCGGAATATTGGGTCCGGCCCAGGTTGCACTTTTAGGACAGCTGGTCCCGAGGAATTTATATGCAAATGCAGCCACATGGAACAGCGCTACCTGGCAGGTAGCTGCAGTAATGGGACCGGCAATCGGAGGACTGGTCTATGGTTTCCGGGGAATAATACCAGCCTATTCTATGGTTTTGGGTTTGTATATTCTTTCGCTCTTTATGATTATGATGATAAAATCCGGCAGACACGAAGTTACCGAAACTGCCGAAGGTGTTTTTACAAGGATAAGCAGTGGAATAAATTTTGTTTTCAAAACGCCTGAATTACTCGGAGCATTTTCACTCGATATGTTTGCTGTTCTCTTTGGTGGAGCAGTTGCTATGCTTCCGGCATTTGCATCAGATATATTATATATCGGTCCCCAGGGTTTGGGTCTGCTCAGAGCGTGCCCTGCGATTGGAGCTACCTTTATGGCTTTCATCCTTATGTTTCGTCCGCCAATGAAAAATACCGGAAAAATACTTTTCATTTGTGTTATCGGTTTCGGATTGTGCATGATTGGTTTCGGACTTTCCAGGAGTTTCATTCTATCAGGACTGCTATTAATTATCAGCGGTGCTTTTGATAATGTAAGTGTTGTGATCAGAGGTACTATTCTTCAGCTCTTTACTCCCGATGAAATGCGCGGACGGGTAGCCTCTGTAAACGGAATTTTTATCGGTTCTTCAAATGAGTTAGGCGCTTTCGAATCGGGGGTTACTGCTAAATTAATGGGTCTCGTAACTTCAGTAGTTTTTGGGGGAATTATGACTCTTGCAGTTGTTTTTACAACCATTAAATTGAACAAACCACTCCGTAAACTATCGCTCAGGAATAAGATGTAAAATCTAAGGCAAGCATTGGGGTTGAGAAGAAGAAATTGGGAGACTTAGAGACTCAGAGCCTACGCGACTAGGAGCGTAATGGGTAGGTAGCAGATTCATTTTACGTTATGCTTTTGAGCCATTATACCTTTGTACCATGACACCGTTGCACCATTATTTGTATCTTTGAAATAACAATTCCAAAACGATGTATCAACAAGACTATATTCTCAGAATGGTGGATATGTTTGGTGAGATGATAGCTGTAATACTCGGGCTTATTAAGAAAGGAGAATATAAGCAAGCCTCTTTGCGATTAGATAAGATATATTATGATATGCTGAAACAGGATTCCTCTTTTTTCCACAGGATACCTGAAGAAGAGCTGACAAATAAATTGTTAAATGAGCATAATTTCACCAACGGACATCTGGAGATACTTGCCGGACTGTTTGATGCGGAAGCAGAGCTTAAGCTTGCACAGGGCAATAGAACAGAAAGCCTGGAATACTCGCGCAAGTCGCTGATAATCTATGAATTTATTGATAAGGAATTTAAGATATACTCACAGGAACGAATTGACAGGATGTCTGCAATAAGGGAAAGGTTAGAGTCACTTCAGAAGAACTAATGTAGCAATTATCTACTTCTCTTTTGGCCGAAGCCTTGATTGTATTAACTAATTAATTCTAACATAATGAAACTTATTAAAAATGTCCTCATCCCCGTTTTATTAGCAACAATCTGGATAAGTATTTCGGAATTTGTCAGGAATGAATTTATTTTGAAATCCTTTTGGATAGATCACTATCACGGACTTGGTTTAACGTTTCCTTCGGATACAATTAATGGAGCAATATGGGGGATCTGGTCGCTTTTTTTTGCTGTTTTTGTTTTTATCATTGCTGCCAGATTCACTTTAATACAGACCACGTTGATCTCATGGTTTGCTGCATTTGTTCTGATGTGGTTAACAATAGGTAATCTAGGTGTATTACCTTTTGGTTTATTAATATATGCAGTTCCTTTAAGCCTTCTGGAATCGTTTGTAGCCGCTTTGATTCTGAAAAAAGTTCCGAAAGGCAAGCCAACGAGGTAACCTTTCTAGGATGCGATCCTCAGGCGCCAGGTTGCCTGAATTCTTCCTGCTTTGCGTAGTTTAAACAATTGTATCAGGGATGTGCTTTTCAGAAAATATTTCATTGAACTTAACTGGCTGCGACTGACATTTGCTTCTTTGTCAATCACAAAACCCATTCTCCTGAAAAAAGCTTCTGCTTCTTCAAAACTTTCAAATTTATTGTCTTCTGTATGATGCTGTTCAAAAAAATCTTTCGTACGATCATCAAACTTCAGATCAAGCTTTTCATGCCGGTTCTTAAGATAAATATCTGCTGTAATCCAGTAGCCACCACGCTCACTTAATATTTTATGGATAATACCGCAAAGCTTTTCTTTCTCATTTGTATCCAGATACATTAACAATCCTTCATTTACGATAACAATCTTTCCATCCGGAAAACGATTTATTATTTCATCAAACTGTGGCTCATCAAGGGCATTTAAGGGAAGTAATTCTAGTTTCCCTTCTGTATTAAAGCTATCATTTTTCAGGGTAGCTATAATATTCTTTTTCATTTCTATCACATCAGGCAGATCGGTATCAATGTAATAGAACCCTTTTTGTTTTACAGTTTCCAGACCACGGAATGAGAATCCTGATGATAATTCCAGAATATTTTTTATTTCCAGGTCAGCCAATAGCTGGTCAACACTCCTGTATCTGTTTTCAAAATGCATTGTTCTGGCCCAGAAGGTCATGCTTTTCTTATTGAAATCAGGAATGAATTTGTCTGGAAATCCTATTAATTCTGCTGTTTGCCTGGCGAAAGGAATGGTTGTATGTCCCTTCATGAACAGCAATGATTTTGCTGATGGGCTGATTGTATTAAAATTGCGGTCAGTTGAATTCATTTTTTCATTTATATCATTTTATCTGTTTTAAATCAGATTGAATGCTAAATTATTAGTGTCCATTAAAAATCAAATATCATTCTTTAAATTCATAAGAATATCGGGATTATGAAGTTTTTTTGAGGCGTGTCGATATTAACCTCATTTAAATGGACTTTAGTCCTCATGTTGTGGGCTGAAGCCCGCACTTTTAGTGCTTCTTAATCCGTCCCACCCAAACGGGACGGTAATTAAAATCGATTGCAAAATTATTCAAAATGTTAATTCACTCCCTTAATCCATAACCGTCAACTTAAGAGGTAATGAATTCTAAGAATACTGAAAATTAATATAATATGTTTATTAAACCCACTTTTACGGTACTTTGTGTCAGCCGGCCTCTCCCCAAACCCCCCGACAAGCCGGGGCAGGCTCTCCCCCGAAGTGGGAGGGG
>Ga0182027_10005740_pt1 | contig 18763 bp, 19 predicted proteins | sample 712E1DmetaG_FD_121300 | JGI IMG/M metagenome (GOLD analysis project Ga0182027, IMG submission 121300) | Permafrost microbial communities from Stordalen Mire, Sweden - 712E1D metaG (Illumina Assembly) | ecosystem: Environmental > Terrestrial > Soil > Wetlands > Permafrost | place: Sweden...
AAGATCAACCGTAATAATTACAAAAGATGGTCACTTCACATATCAGAGAATCATAGTTGACCAAAGTTATCCGATGCAATTTTCTCCTTTTGTTAGCCTTTATGGACAGCCAGACGAAACAATTAATGGGCCTGTCGGTTATGGACAGGGAATAAAGACTTTTGTTTACGCAAGTTATGGATTCTCCGTAACCGTTAATACACAAACAGATAATGTCCTGGAAGAACAACTATTCCCAAAAACAACAGTTAGCCAATATGCACAAAAATATACACAAGATTTATCCCTAACTCAATAATTACGCCTGAACTCTTATTGGCATTATTAAATGAAGATAAGATGGGTCGTTTTTCAGCTTAAAAACTCCTGGACTTAAAGGACCGGACATTTCAAAGATTATTTCCTCGTCTTCTATGGCAGATAAAAAATCAAGTAGGTATCTGGCGTTAAAGGCAATCTCGTTTTCCTCCCCGGACACTTTTGCATCAACATCTGCCATATCATCTCCAACGGATGGTGTGTTTGCGGAAACAACTATCTTCTCCTTTTTTAAAGACAGCTTAATTATATTTGCTGTTTCCCTTGCAAACACCGAACATGTTTTAACTGCACTTAACATTTCTTGCTTGGAAAATTCTGCTTTAGTAGAAAATCCGTTTGGAATTATTTTTTCATAAACAGGATATTCCGACTCAATAAGTCTTCCCACTAATGTTGTATCTCCTAAAATAAAAATTATTTGGTTGGTTTTTTTAGAAACAAACATTCCTATATCTTCGGTGTCCTCTTTTATCGCCAAAAGTTCCCTTATTACCCTCGAGGGTATAAGAATCTTATCAAGGCCTTGCCCTCCGGCAATAGAAAGACCGTTTTTTAATGACAGCCTGTAACCGTCTGTTGCAACAAGAGAAAAGGATTTCTTTTGTTTCTTTATTAATACCCCCGACAGGCTTGCTCTTCCCTGGTCCTGGCTTGCAGAAAAAACCGTTCTTTGCAGTTCTTTTCCCAAAGCGTCTCTTTTAAACTCCCCTATTTTTTCTCCTTTTTCCTCAAGTATTTTTGGATAGTCTTCCGCAGGTATTGTTTGAAGGTTTGCCTCTACTCCTTTGCCTTTTATCCTTAAGCTTGTGTCTTTCGTTGTTATTTCTATTTTCCCTTCCCCCATGCTTTGTAAAAGGTCTGAAAATGTTTTGGCGGGTACCGTAGTTTCCCCTTCTTCCTCAACGCTTGCGGGTAGAGTTGTAATAATTCCTACCTCAAGGTCTGTTGCGCTTATCTTTATTTTTCCTTTTTTTGTTTCAATTAAAAAATTTCCCAATATTGGCAGCTGACTCCTTGTGGAAACGGCACGTCCTAAAAATGGCAGTTTTTTTTGTAAGTTTTCTATTAAAAAAAAGGCTTTCATTTAGATATATTAATTAATTGTTGTTGTAGTCTATCGGGAAAAGTGGAAAAAAGCAAGAGTCCGAGCCCGTGAAAATGGGGAAAAGCAGTGGATATTTTTGTGGACAACATGTGTATATTATGTTTAATTTTATTTTCCCCATTTTTTTCAACGTAAAGCTTTTGTTATCCCCAGGATATCCTCGGAGATCTGCTTTTCCTCTAAAAGCCCCTCAATTTTACCAACTCCATGCATTACTGTTGTGTGATCCCTTCCTCCTAAAATGTTTCCAATTTCGGAAAATGTTAGCCTAACCTCTTTTTTTAATAAAAACATTGCTACCTGTCTTGCCCTAACAAGAGAAGCGTCTCTTTTTATTCCCTTAACTTGAGTTATTTTTACACCATAAAAGTCGCAAACATTTTTAATAATTTCGTCCGGGTGAATCATTTTTCCGTCTGAATGTGTTTTTTCACCAATAACTTCGTCAATAAGGACTGTCGTTAATTCCTCTCCCCTATTGTTTGATTCGGTAATTAATCTTAATAAAAATCCCTCCAAGCTTCTTCCGTCTCTATCTTTTTCGGCTATTTTTTTTGCTACTTCAATTGGTAATTCAAAGCCAAACTTTTTCGCTTTTATTAAAAGTATGGCTGTTCTTAACTCAAAATCCGGCGGTTCTATGTCTACGGTTAGTCCGCCCGAAAAACGGGAGAGTAGCCTGCTTTCAACCTTCTTCATCTCCTCGGGTGGCTTATCCGAAGAAAGCACTATTTGAGCACCATTATCCACCAAGATATTAAAGGTGTGAAACAGCTCCTCCTGAACCTTCTCTTTTCCCGCTACAAACTGAATGTCGTCAATTATTAAAAGATCTAGGTTTCTAAAACGTTTTTTCATAGAGCCGGTAATGTTAGTTCTTATTGCTTCAACAACTTCATTTGTAAATTCCTCGCTTGTTAAATAAAGAATTTTTTTAGAAGGGTCATTTTTAAAAACTTCGTTTGCGATAGCTTGCATAAGATGGGTTTTCCCAACACCGACTGATCCGTATATAAACAAAGGATTGTAAGCTTTGCCAATTTTCTTTGCTACCGTAGTTGCCGAAACATAAGCGAGCTGATTGCTGGAGGAAACCGCAAGGTTTTCAAAAGTATATTCTTCTCTTACCCTTTGAAGTTTAGATATCTTCTGTTCTTGCTGATGGGCGAAAAGAGGTCCTACTTTTTCATCTTTTATTATTGCTAAAACAGTCTTTGGAACAAACACAATCTCAACGTCCTTTCCCGTGCTTTTGTCTAAAGCCTTTTTAATTACTTGGTAAAAACGTCTTTTTAGAAGATCTATAATCATTGCAGAGGGAGCGGCAACGGTTGCCACGCCTTTTTCAAAAGACAATAAAACAGTTGGTTTAAAAAGGGTTAAAAAATTAGCTCTTGAAACATCAACTTCAATCTCCGCAAGAACAGATTTCCACAATTCGTTGGTTTCTGTGTTCATATAACTTTGGGTTTAAATTTAATAATGTGGATAACTTTTTGTCAATAGTCAAAAGTAGATATAAGTAGGTCGTTATTAAAATGGTCTTCTTTTAAATGGAAAAGAAATTTGATATACTGAATAACTATGGAAAAGCTAATAAAAATTAAAAAACTTAAAAGAAACAGAAAACATGGATTTAGAGCAAGAATGGATGACCACGACGGAAAGCTTGTTTTAAAAAGAAGAAGACAAAGAGGACGAAAAAAACTAACAGTTTAATATGCTGGCAAAGAAACATAGGTTGCCCGCAAAAATAAGTACAAAACACTTTCTAACTTTTTCCGAAGACTTTTTTAGTCTAAGAGTTGGTGAAAATAAAACAAAAGATAGCAGGTTTGGATTTGTTGTTTCAAAAAGCGTAGATAAGCGAGCGGTAGTAAGAAACAGACTTAAAAGGCAGTTTAGAAGGTTTATTGAAGAAAATTATAGTAAAATTAAGCCGGGATATGACTTTTTGTTTAAGCTAAAACCGGTCGTAAAGGGCCAAAGCACGAAAGATATAAACATAAAAATAAAGGAAGGCTTAGAAAAAAAAAGTTTAATAGAATGAAAAAAAGCGCAGTTGTTGTAATAAGTTTTTATCAGAAGTTTCTTAATATCTTTTTAAAAATGTTTCTCGGGACTAACCATTTTTGTAGATACAATCCAACCTGTTCGGATTTTGCAAAAAATGCGATTATTCAATATGGCCTGCTAAAAGGAGGCTTTCTTGCAACTCTCCGAATTTTAAGCTGTCAGCCCATTCAATTTCAAACTGCAAAGATAAAACTTAAAAACTATTTGGTTAGAGTGGGGATTAAACAATGATTGGTTACTATTTTAACGTTATTTTGGTTTGGCCAATAACAAACGTACTAATTGCAATCTATAAAGGATTGCTTTTTATTCATTTTCCGTATCCTCTTGCATTTTCAATAATTGTTTTAACTGTTTTAATCAGGTTAATACTTTATCCTTTAATCGCCTCTCAGCTAAAAGCGTCTAAGAAAATGCAGGAGATAGGGCCTCATTTAAGTAAGCTTAAAGATAAACACAAGGGTGATGCAAAAAAACTTCAGCAGGAAACAATGAGATTATATAAGGAACATGGTGTTAATCCTGCCGCCGGATGCCTTCCTGTTTTAATCCAACTTCCAATTATTTGGGCACTGTATGCTGTTTTAAGACAGATTGTTCAGCTCTCTCCTCACTCGGCTATTTCCTACATGAATAAAATAGTTTATTTTGATTTCTTAAAGTTAACCAGTAATTGGGACCCAACTTTTTTTAATTTACCATTAGGCCAAAATCCTCAGCACATGTTTCATTTATCGACAACGAGTAGCTGGTTAATACTTCTCGTTCCAATTCTCACCGGCGCCTTTCAATTTATTCAATCAAAAATGATGTTTGCCAAGACAGCTCCTGTTGAAAAAAACAAAGAGAAAAAAGAAGATTTTGCCTCCGCCTTTCAATCTCAATCGCTTTATATATTTCCTGTAATGATTGCTTTTTTCTCTTTCACCTTTCCGATTGGCCTTTCTTTGTACTGGAATACTTTCACAATTTTTGGTATTATTCAGCAATACCAAATCTCAGGGTTGGGGGGGTTGAAGAAATAGTCTATGGCAAAAGATAAAAAAACAATTATAGAAACAGCAGAAAAACTCTTTAAACTATTAGGGGTAGATGCAAAGATTGAGGTAGAAGAGGCAGAAGATATTATTAACGTAACATTGGAAACCGAAGATTCAGGGATGATAATCGGATACCACGGAGACACATTAGACTCACTTCAGCTAATCTTGGCTCTTTGCATAGCAAAAGAAACAGGAGAATTTAAAAGAGTTTCAGTGGAGGTTGGAGACTACAAGAAAAATCGATCGGAATGGTTAAATAATTTAGCTATACAAACAAAAGAAAGGGCTCTTCAAGAAAATAAAGAAATTCAATTATATGACTTAAAACCTTGGGAAAGAAGGGTTATTCACTTAATACTTCAAGATGACCAAGAAGTTGTTTCGGAATCAAGCGGCGAAGGTAAAGACAGGGTTTTGGTGGTTAAGCCAAGGGGATAATCTCGAAAAACTAATTTTTTACCTAATTCTTCTTTTTCTACCTACTCAATTTGGTCGTCATTTTTGGCCAACCTTTTCCTACGTTTATGGAATAAGAGTTGACTATCTCTCCCCCACAATTTATGTTACCGATATTTTAATTTTATTTCTTTTTATAACTATTTTTTTTAAAAAATTAAAATTAAAATTAAGTAAGACGTATTTGCTATTTATTCTTTATTTATTTCTTACGCTTCTACTTAGTAAGTATTGGCAAGTCGGAGTTTATGGGTTTATAAAATTTCTGGAACTTTCTTTTTTTGCAATTTGTTGCTCTTTTCTGTCTCTTAGAAAAGAGAGGATAATTACATTGCTTACTATCCCTTATCTATTCGAAGCTTTTCTTTCGATTGGACAATTTCTAAATAAAGGGTCAATTGGATCATTTTTTTATTTTTTAGGTGAGAGAAGTTTTAATGGACAAACACCAAGTGTGGCAAACGCATTAATAAATGGAAGTCTGATTCTGCGTCCATATGGTACATTTTCCCATCCTAATGTATTGGCAGCCTTTTTATTATTGGTTTTTACTTTAATTATTTTTTCACAAAGAAGGTTAAGTATTCTTTATTTTATCTCATTGGCTATTGGTGCAGTTGCAATTTTTTTAACTCTATCCCGTGTCGTAATTTTGCTTTTAGCAATAATTACAATTGCTAGATTTTATTTTTTTATAAAAGAAAAAAAGAATAAGTTTCCTCAGCTTATTTTCGGTATCATAATTCTTATTACATTTTTTTATTTTATTTTTCTCTCCCCTTTTAGCTCTCGGTTTTTAGCTCTTTCACTTGGTGATTTATCTGTGGTTCAAAGAGGCGAATTAATTTCTGCATCTTTTAGAATGTTTTTAAAAAGTCCTCTTTTCGGTCTTGGTATAAATAGTTTTTTACCGAATTTGCCTCGATTTATAAATCAACAATATTCGTTCTTTATTCAACCTGTTCACAATATCTATCTTCTGGTTTTATCCGAGCTGGGAATATTTGGGTTTGCCTTTTTTATTCTTTTATTGGTTAGATCTTTTAGAAAGATTATCAGATTGAAAAATTACTTGGTAGGATTGCTGTTAATAGAAGTATTAATATTAGGATTTTTTGATCATTATTTTTTAACACTTCAGCAGGGCCAACTTCTACTGGCTCTAGTTATCGGGCTTTCTTTCTCAAAACCAAAACTTGGTATAGAATAGTAGCATGCACAAAAAAATTGCCAAGAACACATTTTTCCAAACGTTAGCAAAAATATTTTCTTCGGGAACAGGTTTCATAATCACAGTTTTAATTGCCAGATATTTTGGAGTTACAGGATATGGCGATTTTATAAAAATTACTTCTTTTGTTGCACTTTTTTATCTGGTAGTTGATTTCGGAATTAATGCGATATTCCTAAGGGAAGACGAAAAACTGGCTCATTTCAAAGACGTTTTTTATCTTCGTCTCCTAATGTCGTTGTTAATATTTGTTTTTACAAATTTAATTGCCTTAGCTCTTCCATTCAGCTCAGTTATGGGAATAGGTTTCTCATCAGCTGTCAAATTAGGAATTTTTATTTTTTCTTTTACTTTATTTTTTCAATCAATTATTTATTCAACATCCGCAGTTTTCCAGAAAGAATTAAAATATAACCTTTATTCCTACACGGTTATGTTTGGCTCTTTAATAAATTTAATTCTTGTTTTAAGCATTATCATTTTAAAAGGGACAATCTTAGAAGTTGTACTTTCTTATCTAGCCGGCTGTGCTGCAACGTCAGTATTGGGAGTCGTTCTTGCGAGGAGAAGTATTTTCCCTATATCTTTAAACTTAATTTTTTCAAAGAAAATTATCCTGTCTTCCCTCCCCTTAGGAATTATGCTGATTTTTAATTTAGTTTATTTTAGGGTTGATACAATTCTTTTATCCCTTTTAAAACCTAGTAGTGACGTAGGAATTTATGGGCTTTCATATAAGTTCTTTGATTTTCTTATTGCACTGCCGTTATTTTTATCAAACTCTCTTTATCCTTTTCTTCTGGAACATAAAAAAAATATGCGAAAGTTTTATCTTTTAGTTTGGAATTATCTTTTGATTTTTGCAATTACGGGAGTATTTTTGATAATTCCATTTTTATTTTTATCCCCCTTATTTACTTTTATAAGAAAAGATTATGCGCTGTCAGTCTTGCCGTTTAATTTACTTTTGTTTTCATTACCGGTTTTTTTTGTAACAAGCCTTTTGCAATGGACACTTATTACTTTAGGTAAGCAAAAGCTTTTAATGTGGGTTTATTTTTTCTCAACAATCATCAATGTCATTCTAAATTTAATTTTTATCCCTAAATATTCATATGTCGCGTCTGCTATTATTACCGGCGTAACAGAACTTTTGGTGATGTTTGTTTTGGGAGTTGCGTTGTTCAATCTTAAAATAATATCAGAAAAGGAAGTAGAAAATGAATGAAATAAAGATCTTTACAGACGGTGGATCAAGAGGAAATCCGGGGCCTGCCGGTATAGGTGTATACATTGTTAATGGACAAGGTGCGGTTTTAGCTAAGTTAGCTGATAAGATTGGGCTTGCAACAAACAACGAAGCGGAGTATAGAGCACTTATTAAGGGACTTGGTTGGGTTGTAGAAAATCAAAAAAAATTCGAAAGTGACACAAAAATAATTTTTTATTTAGACTCACAGCTTGTTTATTCACAGGTAATCGGAGTATATAAAGTTAAAAACGAAAACCTAAGAAAGTTTATATTTGAAATTAGAGAGAAAGAAGCAATTATTAAACTGCCCCTATTTTATAATCATATATTAAGAGATAAAAACCACGAAGCGGACAAGCTGGTTAACCTTGCCCTAGACAATCTTTTCTAATCCATTTACAATTATCTTGCATGAATTCTGCCCAGACATTAGAGGAAAAGCTTAGCCCCATTTTAATAGTAGATAAAGTGGGAATAATCGGTAATGCTTTGATAAATAAAGTTAAAGAAGAAGCTCTGGTTATTTTTATAAGCGAAAACAAACCAAAGGAAGAAGAAAATATAATCTTTATCCCATTTAAAAATCATCCTGCAAAAATTCCCGATAACACATATTCCCACATAGTTGTTATTGATGATAAATTTTCTTGGGTCAGGGCAAGTCTCTTTAGTTTTGCAAAAAAAGCCGATGACGACAAGACTTCATTTACTTTTGTTACCGATTTAGACAAAAAGGACAAAAATTTAATAGAAAATGTTAGTAGGTTTCATAGGACAAAAATATTAATATTGGGAGAAATTTTTAATGAGGAAAAATTGTTATTTTCAACAATTCCAAATAAACTTATTCAGCAAGCAAGAGAAGAAGGAAGAATTGATATTCCCGGAGACGGGACGGATTATTTTTATCCGGTGTCATTTGGCGATTCGATAGAGGGAATAATTAACTCAGTCTTCGGGGAAGATAAAAATACATTAAGCTATATTTTTGCAAAAAATCCTTTTTCTTATCTTGCGTTTGCCCATGCAATCCAAAGAGAAAATCCCTCTATAAAAATAGATTTTATAAAAAAAGAAGACGAGAGTAACAATGAACCATTAGTTCAGGAGGGGAAATACCTTCTTGGGGAAAATTATCCGATAAAAGAAAAAATAAAATTAATTAAAATCGGAGACTTTAAATTAAACAAAAGCGACGAGCTTCCGACAGAAACAACGATAAATTATAAAAGAGAAAAAAAGAAAAAATATTTATTTTTAAAATTGACAATCTTTCTTTTGCTTATAGTCTTGATGCCTGTAATTATTACTCTTTCGACATCCCTTGCCGGCCTTAAGGCCCTTGAAGCATCTAAGGGAGAACTGGAGAAGGGGGACTTAAAACAAACAGTGAATTATTCTTCTTTTGCTGCGAATCAGTTTGCTATTGCAGGTTTTTGTTCAAAAGCTCTTTTATTTGAGACTGAGAAGATAGGGCTTTTTAACTATGCATTTTATCTCTCTGAAGAAATTAATCTTGGTAAAAGCATAGCTGAAACTGAGACTTCTATACTAAGAGCCGTTTACATGATAACGTCAGCAAATTCAAGTGACTCCGGAAGTATTTCTGCCTTAATAAATGACGCAAAAAACTCTTTAGAAATTTACAATAAACAAACAGCCTTAAACGGGGCGAATCTTAGTGGAATGGAAAAATACGGAACTCTTCTAAGCTTTGCTTCTGCGACTACAGGTATTTGGGATGATCTTTTGGGATTTAACGGAGAAAGAAAATACTTAATTTTGTTTCAAAACAATATGGAGTTAAGACCGGGAGGGGGATTTATTGGTTCGTATGCGGTTTTAACTTTGGATAAGGGTAAAATAGGGCAATTTACAATCCATGACGTTTATGATGCGGACGGACAGTTAAAAGGTCACGTAGAGCCACCGTTTGCGATAAGAAGGTACCTTGGAAAAGTTCATTGGTATTTTAGAGACAGTAACTTTGATGTTGATTTCCCAAAGGGTGCCGCTACCTCCGCTTATTTTTTGAATCTGGAAACGGGTGAAAAAGTAAACGGTGTATTTGCGGTTGATGTTAGTTTTGTAAAAAACTTAATGGAGGCAATCGGACCTGTTTATGTAAATGATTACAAGGAAACTGTTAACGCCGGAAATCTTTTTTATTTGACTGAATCTCATGCCGAAAAAGATTTTTTCCCGGGCTCAACCCAAAAAAAAGATTTTTTAAGATCTCTTTTTAATAGCATTCTATTTCAGATAACTAGTAGTAAGAAAGTTCCTTTTTTATCTCTTGCAGCGGCTTTAGAAAAATCGTTAACTGAAAAGCATTTGCTTTTTGCATTTGATGACCAAAGTGTGCAAAGCATATTCTCATTAAACAATTGGTCTTCCGCAATTCCTGTTACAAGCTTAAAAAATGGAGAAGTAGTTGATTTCATAGGAATAAATGAAGCAAATATTGGAGCAAACAAAGCAAACTATTTTATTAGCAGGAGTATTTCAAAGGCAGTTACTATTGATGAAAAAGGTGAAATAAATTCCTTATTGACAATTAATTACAAAAACTCAAGTGATGGAAAATGGCCGGGAGGGGATTATATTAACTATTTAAGAATAATTATTCCGGATGGTGCAGAAATTAATGAAATTACAATAGATGAAAAAGCGCAAAATATGACCCCCGCCGTAACTAATTTTATTCAGTATGAGTCAAAAACATTTAAACCGCCTACAGGACTTGAAATAGAAAAATATTCCGAAGAAGGAAAAACCGTTTACGGATTTTTAGTTAATATTCCGGCAGGTAAACTTAAAACAATAAAAATAAACTATAGTTTAGGAAGTACGATTAGCCTTTCTAACGAAGAAAATAATTACACTTTTTATTTCTATAAGCAGCCGGGAACAGAGAGTTTTCCGGTCAGTTTCTCTTTAAATTTACCAAATAATCTTAAATTTGTTGGCGTTCCTAAAAATATCAGCATAAAGAGAAATCAAATTACCTTAAGTACTGATGCAACAGAAGATATCAGCACAAGCGTTAGGATTGACAGAAATTAATTGCTCAGGATATGGCGCTATGTTAAAATAAGGCTGCGAATGGATAAAATATATAACCACGAAAAAGTTGAAGAAAAAATATACAAAAATTGGGAAGAAAAGGGATATTTTTCACCGGAAGTAAATCCAAACGGTGAACCATACTCGATAATTTTACCGCCTCCAAATGCAAATGCGCCTCTGCATTTTGGCCACGCAATGTATGTTATTGAAGACATCTTAATAAGATATAAACGCATGCAAGGATTTAAGTCTCTTTGGGTGCCGGGAGCAGATCATGCAGGATTTGAAACACAATTTGTATTTGAGAAAAAACTTCAAGCCGAAGGAAAAACAAGGTTTTTATTTAAAAGAGAAGATTTGTATAAAGAGATATGGAGTTTTGTTCAAGGAAACAGACCAATAATGGAGGATCAACTAAGAAGACTCGGTTTTTCCTTGGATTGGAAAAGGAAGAAGTTTACCTTAGACGAAGACATTGTAAAAATTGTTTATGAAACATTTAAAAAGTTATCCGACGATGGCTTGCTATACAGGGAAAAGAAGTTGGTTAACTATTGCACTTTTGACGGAACAAGCTTTTCCGACCTAGAAGTTGTTTATGAAGAAAAACAAAATCCCCTTTATTACATAAAGTATGGCCCCTTGGTTTTAGCGACAACCAGGCCTGAGACTAAATTTGGAGATACGGCAGTTGCTGTTCATCCTGATGATGAAAGATATAAGCAGTATGTTGGCAAAGAAATTGAATTTGAGACAGTTCTTGGAAAATCGAAAATAAAGGTAATCGCCGACAAATCCGTTGATCGTGAATTTGGAACAGGAGTAGTTAAAATAACTCCGGCTCACGATTTTAATGACTATGAAACAGGAAAAAGACACAACTTGCCAATGGTTCAGGTTATCGGCCTTGATGGGAAAATGAATGAAAAGGCAGGTAAGTTTGCCGGAATGTATGCCAAGCAAGCAAGAAAAGCAATCATTGAGGAAATGCAGAAAAAAGGCTTAGTTGAAAAAATAGATGAGAATTATGTTCACAGAATTGGGCTTTGCTATAAATGTAAAAATCCAATTGAGCCCCTTCCTCTTGATCAGTGGTTTATAAAAATGGCGCCATTAGCAAAAGAAGCAATAAAAGCAGTAAAAGATAAGAAGATTAAATTTTACCCTGATAGACATGAGAAAATGTTTTTACAATTCTTGGGAAATATTCGTGATTGGAATATCTCAAGACAAATCGTTTGGGGAATTAGAATTCCCGCATGGCAATGTGAGGATTGTAAAGAATGGGTGGTTACAGAAGGGGAGGAACCTACGCAGTGTAAGTGTGGATCTAAGAAACTTAAGCAAGATGATGACACTTTTGATACTTGGTTTTCTTCTTCTCAATGGCCCTTTGTCACTCTAAAGACCGGAAAAGAGAAAGATTTTGACACTTTTTACCCAACTTCTGTTATGGAAACAATGTATGACATTCTTTTCTTTTGGGTAGCAAGGATGGCAATGATGGGTATTTATAAAACGGGGCAGATTCCATTCAAAGATGTTGTATTACATGGAATGGTCAAGGACCCACTTGGCAAAAAAATGAGTAAGAGTAAAGGAAATGCCGTTGACCCCTTAGAAATTATTAATACATATGGAGCAGATGCGGTTAGATTTGCGCTTGTTTATGGAACTGCTTTTGGCAACGATCAGTCCTTAGCATATCCTAAGCTTCAGGCAATGCGAAACTTTACCAACAAGCTTTGGAATATGGGTAGATTTATAGAAATGCAATTTAATTCGGAGCCATTTAAAGAGAAGGAAGTTCCATTTTATTCAAATGACATGGACAAAGAACTTTTAAATGACGATCTTCAAATACTTAAGGAGTTAAATGAACTCATTAGAAGTGTATCTCAATCGCTTGATTTATACAGATTTCATGATGGATCGACTCAGTTATATGATTTTATTTGGCATAGAATGGCCGATATTTACATAGAACAAGTAAAGGAACGATTAAAAAACGGAGACATGAACCCGCTTAGTGTGCTAAGACATGTTTGGGTAACATCTTTAAAACTACTTCATCCATTTATGCCTTTTATTACTGAAGAGCTATGGACTAAACTGCCAAGAAAGACACAGACGGAATTAATTATTAGTCCGTGGCCCCGTCAAACGGGGTAAACCAAAAAAGGGATAATTCCCGAATAATTACCGAGGGATTACCGAAGAATTTACATGAATCAAAAAGTACTTTTAACTTCAGCTACCGCCTTAGTTTGCTTAATTATTCTTTTTTTAATTGCTTATTTTAGCCTTGATTTGTCAAAAACCTTAAAAGCATATTCGTATCAATCCTCGGAAAGAGCAAAAGTTGAAAGCCAAATTAAAACTTGGCAATCAATTACAGATAAATATAAAGGATATAAAGATGGTTATTTACAGCTAGCGGTTTTAGAATATCGACTGGGGGAGTTTGAAAAGGCAAAAAACTATACAAATCAGGCTTTAAGTTTAGATCCGGGATACAAAGAAGCATTGGAGTTTCAGAAAAAACTAAAAAACTATTAGTTTTCTTTTGTTTTGGTTTCTTCAGTGGGTTTTTCTTCTGTTTTGGCCTCCCCTTCGGCAGCCGGTGTTTCTCCTTCAACTTCTGTTCCTGATTCTGCCGCTGCAGCTGCTGCCGCCGCAGCTTCCTCCTCTGCTTGAGCCTGAGCTTCCTTGGAAATAAGCTCTCCGATTTTAACTACAACCTGAGTTTGGTCTGTTAGGATTTCTACTCCTTCAGGTGCTTTTAAATCGCCAACAGTTATTTGTTCGTCCACTAATGCTAAAGGTTCGACATTAACCTCAAGCTTTTCAGGAAGTTCGGTGGGTAGCGCTTCAACCTCAACTTCTGAAATAATTTGCATTAAAAGTCCAACTTTGTCAGTCTCAGCTTTTGGTTCACCGATTAATTCAAGAGGAACCATAGCTTTAACTTTCTCTTTAAGATTTACTTTGTAGAACTCAGCGTGAAGAGGCGTTTTTTTGTAATCTGATTGAACGCCGTGGATTAAAACCGGAATAACTTGTCCGTCTACGTGAATGTCAACAACTCCTGTTTCTCCTGCTTCTTTGTAGACCGGCTCAAATTCTTTATAGGGGGTTTCAATTGCTAAGGATTTAAAGTCTTTGCCATAAATGTTTCCCGGTAAAATTCCCTCTCTTCGAAGTTTATTAACTTTTTTACCGAGAACTTTTCTTTTCGTAGCCTCAAGCTCTATGCGCTTCATAAGAGAATATTTTACATGAAATAGACACTTAATACAAGCAACAGTGTATAATTTAACAAATGAGAGTTTTAGGAATTGATCCCGGAATTGCCAGAACCGGTTGGGCAATTTTAGACGAAAAGAATGGCAAAATTGAAGCTCTGGCTTTTAATTGTTTTGAGACAAAATCAACGGAAAAAACCGAAGTAAGACTGGAAAAAATTCATAAGCAAATCCAAAGTTTAATTAAAAAATATTCTCCGGAGGTAATTGCAATTGAGGAGCTTTTCTTTAATACTAATGCAAAAACAGCCTTTGTAGTTGGCCAGGCAAGAGGAGTGGTTCTTTTAGCTTGCGCCCAAAAAAAAATTCAAAGCTTTTGCTATACTCCACTGCAGGTTAAGCTTGCAGTTTCAGGTTTTGGTAGGGCAGAAAAAGATCAAGTCGCCAAGATGGTTATGGCAATATTAAGATTAAAAGAGATTCCAAAACTGGATGATACTTCCGATGCTATGGCAGTTGGCTTAACCCATCTATTCTCAAGAAAAATAAAGGCGCAAACGGATTTATAGCTCCTGCTAATTTATTCTGTTATAATCAAAAAGATTTAACTTTAGACTAGTTAGTTTCGTATATGATTGGTTCCTTGGAAGGTATAATAGAATATTTAGAAAGTCCTTTTGTAATCGTAAAAGTCGGAGGGGTAGGCTATAGAGTTCTTCTTCCACAAAGTATTCTTCAAAAACTTAAAATAAACCAAAAAATTAAATTATTTACATATACTTATGTCAGGGAAGACGCACTGGATTTGTTTGGTTTTGAAGCCCTTGAAAATTTAAAAATGTTTGAAAATTTAATTGGAGTTTCCGGAATAGGTCCAAAGACAGCCATAAACATTTTTTCTTTTGGCGACCAAAATTTAATAACGGAAGCGATTATTAAAGGAGACGTTGATTTTTTTACTAAAGTACCAAGGTTAGGAAGAAAGAATGCTCAAAAAATTATAATAGAGCTAAGAAGCAAAATGGGAAGCGAGCAGGATTTAGATTTAAGCGAGGAAGATAAAAAGAGTCAACTTGAAATAACACAAGCTTTAAAGGTTTTTGGTTTTTCGACTCAGGAAGCAAAAGAAGCAATAAAAGGAATCAAAAACCAGGGAAAAACAACCGAAGAAAAAATTCGTCTTACTTTAAAATATCTCGGTAAATAAGATGGCAGATAAAATTAAAAAGGTTAAAGAGGATGTCCGGGAGGAAGAAATATTATTTAATTCACTTCGGGCAAAAGCGTGGAGCGAATTTTCAGGGCAAGAAAATGTAAAAGAGAGCTTGAGGATTTCAATTACTGCTGCAAAAAAAAGGAAAGAAGCAATAGAGCATATTCTTCTTTATGGGCCCCCGGGACTTGGAAAAACTACACTTTCCCACCTTATTGCAAAAGAAATGGAAAGTAATATTCGAATAACCTCTGGTCCTGCCATAGAAAGAGCCGGAGATTTGGCGGCAATTTTAACTAATCTGGAAAAGGGAGACATTCTGTTTATAGATGAAATTCACAGGCTTAATAAAGTAGTCGAAGAGACTCTTTATCCGGCAATGGAGGACTATGCCCTGGACGTAGTAATTGGCAAGGGTCCTTCGGCCAGAACCTTAAGACTTGATCTTCCGCAATTTACAATTATTGGTGCAACTACAAGAATAGGTCTTTTATCGGCTCCCCTTAGGGACCGTTTCGGAGTTGTTCATCGCTTAAGCTTCTATTCTCCATTAGAGCTTGAAAAAATTCTTGAAAATGCCGCAAAAAAACTTGCAGTGCCAATAGATAAAGAATCAGTAAGAGAACTCTCAAAAAGAGCAAGAGGTACTCCAAGAATTGCCTTAAAACTTCTTAAAAGAGCCAGGGACTTTGTTCAGGTAAAAGGAGAAGGGAAAATAAATAGCCAAATGGTTAAAGAGGCGCTTAAAATGCTGGAAATAGATGAGCTTGGCTTGGATAGTTCCGATAGAAGATTTGTAAAGGCAATTATAGAGAAACATGCCGGAGGACCTGTTGGAGTAGAAACAATTGCCTCAACAATATCCGAAGATCCGGGGACTATAGAAGAAGTAATAGAGCCGTATTTACTTCAGTTGGGATTTTTAAAAAAAACAAGCAGGGGGAGAATAGCAACAAAAGCAGCTTATCATCATTTTGGGATTGAGGCTCCCAAAGAAAATAAACAGCAAAAACTGCTATAATATTATTCATGTCAAAATTTAAGATTATTAATTTGTTTTTATGGCTTTTATTTGCAATTCTATTTGTTTTTCCCGATAGGGCTTTTGCCTTTTGTCCCGTTTGCACAATCGCAGTCGGAGCCGGAGTGGGCCTATCCAGGTATTTTGGTGTTGACGATACAATAACAGGTCTTTGGGTAGGCGCTTTAGTTGTGTCAATGATTATGTGGACAATAAATTGGTTAAACACCAAAAAAATTAAGTTTATCGGAAGAAAAATTATTATAACTCTTGCTTATTATGGATTTATTGTTATTCCGTTTTTCTATACAGGGATAATGGGTCATCCTTTAAACAAAATTTGGGGAGTAGATAAGCTTTTAGTAGGAATAATTATTGGGAGTATCTTCTTTTTTATCTTCGGTCAAGGATATCAGTATATGAAAAAAAGAAATAACGATAAGGCTTATTTTCCGTTCCAAAAAGTAGTCATGCCTGTTTCTCCTTTGATAATTTTAACTATTATTTTTTATTTTATAACCAGAAAGTAATCCGCCTTCGCAATTTTGCCTTGGTGGATTTCAAAAATTAATATATTTAAAACTAAGGAGTTTAATATGGCAAAAGATAAAGACATAAACGAGTTTATAAATAAAGTTAGTAAAAGTACTAAAGGAAAGCTTGATTTGTCTTCCGACGAAGACCTTTCGATTGCGATTATGAACTTGGTTTCAATCGAGGAACACCTTTTTTTTACACAACAAAAAACCGGTAAAAATGAGTATCTCGATTTATTAAAAGAAGTTAGGGAAATGAGAAAAGAGCTTCTAAAAAAGATCATCAGGGAATACGAAGGTGAAGTGTGGTGTATTTCAAAACATTTGCTTGCCGCCTCAATGCGGTTAATGGAAGTTGGAACAAAACAGTTGGGGCAAGGGAAAGATAAGGAAGCAAGAGACTTGTTTGAAAAGTCTTATAACTTATATTCTTATTTTTGGGGATTAAATTTAAAATTAATTAACGTAGGAGATGTTAAAAAAATTGACGGAAATGCAATAAACAGGCATGATCAAGAAAAGAAGGGCTTTAAAGGAAGACTGGGAGATTTGGTAAAAAAAGCTATAGACTGCTGCATAGAATAATCTACTTACAAAAGCTTTGCCAACGGCTAAAGTAAATTGGAACAGTTGGATCATTTTTAGCCTGCAAGATCGAAATATACCCCGAAAGAGCATCACAATTGTTTGGATCTAAAACTAGTAACTGTTTAAGACTTTCTTCTTCTAAATTAACCCAGCCAACTTTAGATGAAAAAACTGCCAATCGAAGTAACTGATCCTTGTTTTTCGTATCTAGATTACTAATCTTAAAGTTGCTACTGTCAAAGCCGTATTTTTTAATGATTCCGGAATTTTGAGGATTATCCTTTACTAGAATTAAGACAAAATCATCCAAATATACTATTTTCCAAGAAGGATTGTTGACGATGTTTTTTACAAAAACATCAGCCCAGGGTGTTTGATCTAAGTAATTTATAAAAATTGAATTAAAGTTGTATTTTTTGTCGACTTCCTTAAAAATTGCCGGGTCTGATTCCATTGGAATATAAACGTCCCTAAAAAAACTCACCGGATATTCTCCGGGTCTTCCGTCAACAAAAACTCCCTCTTTTGGATAAAAACGGTAATCCAGATAGCTGCCGATATCAAAATTATTGAAAAGTGGTCCTTTCAGATTGTTTTTAAGAAAAAAGTCTGCTCCGTTTTTTGCGTTTTCATCAACCCCAAATCCAACAGCTTTTGTTTCGGCAACCGAGGATATTTGAAAAATCAAAGCTATTAAAACAATAAAAACAATATACCTTTCTATTTTATGCGGCACTTTTTTGTAAATAGCAGAGAAATTATAAACGAAAATAATAAAGGTCCCAAAAACAAAAAGGGGAAGATTTCGTATTGCAATTGCGCCTACTACAACAAAAAAAGCAGAAAGAAGCCAGTCTATTAACCGGCTTTTATGAATATTTATAAATAGAAATATGAAAAGAAGTAAGGAGGAAACTGCAAAATAAACTATTGTAGGAAGTTGAAAAAGCTGCCATAGAAAAAGGATATTTTGATTTTCTTCTATTGGATATCCGTAATTTTGTGAAAAATACAACGGATAAAGCATTCCCTTTAATCCGTTTGGGTTAATATTTGCAGCAATAACTGAGAGAATTAAAACAGTTAACAGATAAAATGTGTTTTTCGGGAAAATCCCTTTTTTCTTAAAGAAAGCATTAATTTCTTTTCTTCTTATAATTAATGATTCGACTAAGAAAATCCCAATTACGGAAAGTCCGATAGCAAAATAAATATGCATATTTACCCAAAAAAACTCTACTAGCGGCAGTAAAAATATTATTTTTGTTGCTTTCTCTCTATTTTTATAAAGCAAAACAATAAAAATGGATAAAAATAAAAAGCTAAAAATTTCAGGTCTTATTTCCGTACGTTCAAATAAAACGCCAAAATAAAGGATAGAACTTATAGTAATAGGAATAAGGTTGTTTTTGAAAGCCCTTTTAAAAACTATATAAAAAGCAAGAAGAATAATAAAAGTAGAAAAAATTAAAAGACCATTAAAGCCGACGGTTTTAAAGAGTAAGTAGAAAATTACCTCTGAAAACCAATGTAAGTTTATGAATGGGAAATTGGGGTATGTATAAGAAAATAGGTTTGTTTTGGGAACATTTAAAGTTTTTAATACA
>Ga0182027_10005741_pt1 | contig 18752 bp, 16 predicted proteins | sample 712E1DmetaG_FD_121300 | JGI IMG/M metagenome (GOLD analysis project Ga0182027, IMG submission 121300) | Permafrost microbial communities from Stordalen Mire, Sweden - 712E1D metaG (Illumina Assembly) | ecosystem: Environmental > Terrestrial > Soil > Wetlands > Permafrost | place: Sweden...
CTCACCCTGACCGTCAGTGCTGATCAGAAAATCGCCCAACTTTTTACCTCCCATCTCGAATCTTTGACAAAAGCTGCTTGACTCTCCTATAAGTTGCATCACATTTTTATGCAACGCTGGGGTACTATGAGCGTATCCGACTCCCTGTGCACAGTCAACCGTCCTTCTTTGTTGTTGTCCGGTTTACCCTTGGAAATCAAGGGAGTGCATCGGGCCTCTCAAGTTCCTGACATCTTCTCTCCATGCATGCCACGTTCTATAACCCCGGCGGACTCTCCGCACCTCGCCAAAAGCGGTGCTTCGGTGATGGCTTCCACGACGTTGACCGTGTCGCCGTCCGCATTAACGTTATATCGGGGCTGAATGTTCTTCAGGAGTCACGACCCTCCCTGTGGCCTGCATAGTTCCCTGTCTACACTTCATGCGTCTCGTTCTGCGATGATGGTTGGGCGACGCCTTTACTATGGCGAAGACCACCTGTGCGCTACCTGCTCGCACGCAAGACTCGGTACCGGCGGGTGGCTGACCCTTACCGGATAAAGACTTCTGTTCTGTCCGTGCCCGGTTGTCGGTTGCACATCGAAAACAGTCACTCTATAAAAAGACGTCAAGCTTGGCTTGACGTACCAACGTTCCGCGCAATGCCGAAGTTGCCGCCTATAATTTAGGCTCGTAGGCTTACGACGAGCCTGCAATTATTCCGGAGCGCCCATAATGAAACCTGTTGTCAAGCCTTTTGATTTAAACCATTCCTCCAAAATACGGTGGATAAAAAGTGCGAAAGACCTGTATAAATATTTTTTAAAAAATATGATGTTTATTGGACGGAATAATTGATATAATAGAATTGTCAGTCCGCGCTCTTTTCAAGGGCCCGGCAAAACCCCGCCATGCAAGGACCATTATGACCTCGGCGACAAAAAAATATTTTTCCAAAAAAAACATCCAAAGCAACAAGTTCGACGCCTCCGAAGTCCTTGCGGAGCAAGCGGTGCATTGCCTCGAACTGGTTTCGGAGCTTGTCGAAGCGGGTCTCTCGTTCCAATTCAAAGGGGGCAATTCGCTCTTGCTTATCCTGGAAAAGCCACGGCGTTTTTCCATCGACGTCGACATCGCCACCGACGAAACGAAGGAACGCATAGAAGCGTGCCTCAACGCGATCATCAAAAAAGGGACCTTTACCAAATGGACAAAACGGCAGCATAAAACCAAGCCCTGGCTTTCGCTTTCAAGTTATTATTGTTTTTATAAATCGCAGTGGCCGGGCCCCGAAGAGGCCTTCGTCATGCTCGACGCGCAGCTCACGCGAAGCCCCTACGAAACGCGGCTTGCGCCGGTTGAATGCGGAAACCTTTATAAATCGAAAGTAAAGGCGGAAATTCCTTTGGCGTCAAGCATCATCGGCGACAAGCTCCTGACCCTTGGCCCGTCGACGCTTGGGATCCCGGTAGGCAAGGGCAAGGAGGCGCAGCGGCTCAAACACGTGTACGATATCGCGTTGCTTTTAACCACCCTTCCGCCGCTCCATGAAATCAGGGAAAGCTTCATTGCCTGCGTTCGGCATGAAAACAAGCTCCAGGGCGCGGCAATCACGACCGAAGCGCTTTTGTCCGACACGCTTTCGTTTTGCAGCACGGTCAAGGATTTTCAGGACATTCCCGAAATAAGCCGCGCCATGCCGCCCGTGTGCGTCGAAAACATAAAGGGCCTTCGGCCGTTCGCCGCGCATTTGTTCGAAAAAGACTATTCATGGAAAAACCTGAAAGTCGACATGGCGAAAGTCGCCCTGGTCATGAGCGCCGTGTGCAAGGAGTCGGTTACCGACGAAACATTCAAGGACATTTTAAGCGTGGTCGATAATTATGCCGATACCCAATTTTACTGGAACAAATTAGGTGCTTGGATCGGCAGTTAGTACCCTTACGGTCGATGCCCCATGATTGAAAAACAAAACACCTTCCGGGAAAAACTCAGGATTGCCAAGGAAAAAATGGGGAAGGCCCCGCTTTCCGACGAAGAAATCATGGCGCTCGCGTGCGAAGAAATCTTCTCGTCTTATTCGCGCGATGAAAAAAATTACAGGTAAGCTTCATGGTCGATAGTCCGGGCAAAATCCTTGTTCTTCTCCCCAATAACCTCGGCGACGTCATCATGGCCACGCCGGTATTGGAAGGCCTGAAAAAAAAATATCCCCACTGTTTTTGCGCTTTCTTTGTTGAAGACGGTTTTGAAGCGGGCCTTGAACATAATCCTCATTGCGACGAAATAATAACGTTTCCCCGGAAGAAAATCAAAGCCGCTTTGGCCCCCGGCTCGGACGACCGGGGCTTCGGCATATTTACCGAATGCATTACTAGTTTACGCGCAAGGAAGTTCGATCGGATCGTTAATTTGTCTCAAACCCCGTATGTGTCGTTTATAGCGGGCCTCCTTGAAAGCGGCGATAGCATGGGCAGGCGGTTCCTCGCGCAGGGCAATCACGCGATCGACGACGGCTGGAGCGCCTATTTATACGCGGTCGCGTTCGCCCGGTCGTGCAATAACCTTCATGCGGTCGACATCTATCGAAGGATAGCGGGAGTTACCGGCCACCGGGGCGGCTATACCGTAGTCGTTACATCCCAGGAAACACGGTGGGCGCATGCTTTTTTACAAGAAAAAAACGTTGACATGCAAAAAAAAATCATGATATTCCAACCCGGAGCGGCCTTTGCATCCAAGAGGTGGCCCCTGGAAAACTTTGTTAGGTTGGGCCGATTATTGGTTTCGGACGATTGGCAAATCGTCGTGACCGGAGCGCCCCCGGAGAAAGACCTGGCGCTCGGTATCGCTCGGGCCATCGGACAGAATTGCATGAGTGTGGCCGGAGAAACGTCATTCAGGCAATCCATGGCGATGTGCTCCATCGCTATCGGATGTGTTACCGGCGACACCGCCCAAATGCATGTGGCCGCGGCCTGCGATGTGAAAACCTACGCAATATTCGGTCCCACGAACCCGGTTGAGACCGGGCCTTATGGAAACGGGCATTTCGTGTTTTGCGCCCGATGCCCGGAAAGACCCTGTTTTGAGACGAACTGCAAAACCGGCATTTGCATGCGATCGGTTTTGCCCGAAACCGTTTTTGCATGTATCAAGGAACGGGGGCCGGGCGCACATCCCCGGTGCGACGTGTATACGACCGAGGTTGAAAAAGACGGGGACTATCGGCTGATTGCGGTATCCGCAAACGCCGAAAAGTATTTTTCTTCACCCATGGCCCAAATAACGAGGCGGGCCTTCGAACAAACTCCCACTGAGCCCGAAATGCTTGGGCCGGAGCATGAAATTGCGATGAGTAGTTCACGGCAATGGCTTGAGGAGCTTGACGCAATGAATAAGGCGCTCGATGATTTTCAAAAAACCGGCAACGCAGGCTTCGTCCGCTTTTTCGAGGAGAAAAAATCCGGCTTGACAAAAATAAAAGGCCCCGCCGAATTCTGGACAGCATTGCTTAATATCGGACTCAACGGCATTCCCCTCATTAACGCGCGCGAAGCCGTGGTCCGCTCTCGCGAGGTTTGCGCCGCCTTGGACCGTCGCATTCGAAACGCCATAAATCCTCATGCAATGTAACTTGTGCAAAACAAAGGGGGCGATTTCACTTGGCGCAAACGGTACAAGGGAATTTTACCGTTGCCCGCACTGTAAATTAATATTCGTTTCGCCCGAATCCCGGCTTTCACCGGAGGATGAGAAATCGCGCTATGCCAATCACGACAATGGCGCGGACAATCCGGAATATAGGGCGTATTTGACGGCCGTTTCGCATGAAATAGACAGGATTCCCCTCAAAGACCCAATCATCCTGGATTTCGGTTGCGGCAAGGAATACGTGCTTACCCGAATACTGCGCGACCGGGGATTTTCCAGCTTCGCCTATGATCCGACCTATGCCATAGGCATGGAAAATTTGTCAAGACGCTTTGACGTCATAATCCTTTGCGAAACCATCGAGCATTTGAGGAACATCGACGAAGAACTGAGGCTTCTTAGAAAACTTTGCAAATCCGACGGGTATATTTTTATCAGGACCCGCCTGGTCCCGCGCGAATGCGATATTTTAAAATGGTGGTATGCAATCGATCCGACGCACGTTATTTTTTTTAGCGAGGAAACGCTTTCGTACATGGCCGCCATCCTAGGCGCAAGCGTCTTTTATTCCTACGGCATTTGTTCGGTGATTATCGGGCCCTGCCGAGTTTGATGAGGCATTGCGCCCGCGCAAATTGGGCGGCCTCGGCATAGGCGCTGTGCGGCCGCTCGTTTAAGAGTCTGCCGTAAAGGTTCAAAGCCTCCTGGCGCCCGTGCAAATCGTTATCGACGATGTCGGCAAGGCTGAAAAGCGTTTTGTCGAAATCCGGGTCTGAAGGATATTGTTTCAGGAATTTCCTATACGTCGCTGCCGCGCAATCGAATTTGCCGAGCATGTATTGGATTTCCGCAAGCTTGACAAGCGCCTCTTTTGCGCGTTTTCCCGATGGGCTTACCCTAAGCAGCTCCGTGAGCGCCCGTTCGGCGTTTTGATAATCCCCCAGGCAGTTCGCCAGAATGTTCGCTTTTTCCCAGAGCAGACCTTCTTTTACCGAATTATCGGCGGATCTGCCGCACGCGCTGTCAAGCTTTCCAAGGACATTTGAAAAATTGCCCAGCTTCAAATAACTTTCGTTGATTTTCCGCATGATGCTCATGCGGCTTTTCATGTCGAGGGGCTGCGTGTTCTTAAGCGAGTCCAGGATGCCGATGGCCTTTTGGTATTCACCGATTGTCAATTGGACCATGGCCTCCACGTATTCGGGCGCCGCAACGAGCCTGGATTCGGGTTTCACGACGGCAGGGGCCAAGCGCCGCTGCGGCTTTTGCAAGGCCCGGCCGACCGAGGCCGGGCTTATAAGTTTTTTTTGCAGATCGACATTCACCGCGGTTATTGAATCTTGGGGGGCGCTTTGCGGATTTTGCCGATCCAGGAGCAGTTTCAGAAAGGAAATGTTTTTAAGCGGGGTTTCGGCTTCCGCAATGCTCCGGACCTCTCCAAAAACGCCGTTTTCCTCAATGCAGGTTTGTCCTGATGCAATATACACCGCTTGCCGGGCGCCTTCCGGGCATGCGGCAATGAATTTTACCTTTCCTTCATATACGGATAGCGCGGTTTTCCGGCCGTTTGTTTCAAATGCATCGACTTTAAAAATCGTTCCCACGACAACGCATGATGCGCAAGCCGTTTCAACCAAAAAGCGTTGGTTTGTCGACCGCTTGCCGACTTTCAGCAAAATGCTTCCTTTGCTTAAACTAAAAACCATGCTTCGGCCGGTGATTTCTTTAATCGTAAGCATGGAATTTTCCGACAACTCGAATGCCGAGCTCTGGTCGATTTGCATGACAAAGGAGCTGTTACCGAGCGTTGAAAATGAGCTATGAACGCCGAGACGCGGGATTTTATTGAAACCATGAAGGTCAATAAGCGTGTCGGATCGCTTTGCATTAGGAGAAAGCGCCACGATGGTCCCGCGTACGCTCAGGGCGCGGGCGCACGGCGCCGCGGGCGGGACGACCATCCGATAAGTCAACGAGAAAACAAGGAGCGCAATTCCCAAGGCCGGGCCCCAAACAGAGGCCTTGAAAAAGTAAGGGGGAAAGGCAAATCCCGGCGCCGGCTTCCGACGCGTCGGCGCTTCCAATTTTGAAAACAATTCGTTTTCAAGCGTAATCCATGCCTGCGCGTCTTTGGGGGGCGGCGTTACGCGGCCAAGCACGGCCCGTATCGGTTCAAACGATTTGTCGTTTTCAAGGTCCGGTGAATATTTCATTATTCCATACATCCCGAAAGGTGTTTTTTAAGGGCCTTCCTCCCGTGAAAAAGCCTGGATTTGACCGTACCTAAGGGCTTTTTGAGAATGAGCGCGATTTCCTCAAGCGTCCGGCCTTCCATTTCATAGAGAATGACGATCATCCTTTTGTCGGGGCTGAGCTTATTGAACGCCCGATAAATCGATTTGGTAAGCTCTTTGCGTTCAAGTACGGCCAGCGCGTCGCCTGAAAAGTCTCCCCGGTCGTTTTCGACAATCGCCGAATCATAAGAAATTTGCGGCTGCCGTTTTCTATATTTTTTTCTCAATTGCGTGGTACAGATTTTAACGGTAATTCGATAGACCCAGGTATCAAAGGACGACATGCCTTTGAACTGCCCGAGGCTGCCGAAAATCGCTATGAATATTTGCTGAACCACGTCGTCGATATCAAAATTCCCTCCCAGCGAGCGATACGATAAATCATAAACTTTTTGCTTATAGGCATTAAAGAGTTCATGTTGGGCCATTTTGTCGTTTTCTTTGCATTTCTGCAAGAGAACGGAAATCCGGTTACTGTCCATCTCCGGCCCTCATCCGTTGTGTTTGTGAATATAGTCGCTTAAGGAGGCAATTTAGTTTAAAATAAAATAGGAGTTTAGACCCTGAAAGTCTTTTTTCTACTGCGCGGGGTCAACAAAGGTATCGACGAATTCCCTGAGCGCCTTTTGCTCCACGCTACCCATCGGACCGAATTCAACGCCAACATACACCGAAAGATCGGTTTCCCGCACATGGACGATTTTGGCGTCGGTCCTGATTATAACGTTATTATCGGGGATGACGAAGGTAAGCCGCAGGGTGGCGTCGGAAGCGTATTTTTTTCCAAGGTCCGTTTTAAACAGCAAACCGTTTTCACTGACATTAATGATGAAACAAAATTCCGGATTATCGGGCACTCCCGTTGTGGAATATACTTCAACGGTCACATGATTGAGACTTACTCGGGGGTATCGGCGCCGTTCTTCGGATGGTGTCATGGATTCACGACAATCGTTTCTATTGGCTTTAACGGTGATTATTGAGCGGCAATCGAAGCCGGGTTTGCCATCATTGGAAACGGTTGATAATAAAACGGGGAATACATTCCCGAAAAATAGTCATATTGCGGATTACGGACCACGTTCAATTGAAAAAAAAGATTGTTAAGGGGCTTCCACGAAAGCGAAAGATCGATGGGCATGTTTTTAAAATATTCGGCCGACGTTAAATTACTCGCCGTGAGGTTTTGCGATGGAGAAAAAGATGAATAAATAGGGAGCCCGAAATTCAAGGTTACGGTGACGGGAAGCGCGAACTGATAGGCAAGCATGGTGTTATACATGCTTTGAGACTGCAAGCTGGAGCCGAAGGATGATCCCATGCCAAAGGTAAGACTATGGCTTACCAAGAGTTTCGAGACGTCGATGGGCCCGTTTTTTTGCTCGCTTTCGCCTGAAGAATAGGCGCTTTTGTCCTGAGCGCTAACGCACAATGCGGCAAAAAGCGCCGCCAGAATGAACTTTTTTAAAACCATACTTTTCTCCGCCCTATCACCAAGTATACCTTACAATTACGCTATTGTCATGGACTTTATTTCTTTATCGACATGAGGTTTTTAATCGCTTGGCCGATGATTTTAATTCCCAATTCGATTTTGTCTTCCGGAGTATGTGAAAAGGCGAGTCTGAAACAATTGTTTCTTTTTCCTTCAGGGTCGAATGCGCTGCCGATAACGAATGCGGCCCCGTTCTTTATTGATGCGCTGAAAACCGCGGAGGCGTCCATGGCCTCCGGCATGGTGACCCATATATAAAACCCTCCCTTGGGCCGGGTCCACGAAATTTCCGAAGGCATATGCGCCTTAAGCGCGCTGAGCATGATATCGGCCCGTTTCGCGCAGGATTTACGTAGGATGGAAACATAGCCGGGGAGCTTGTTTTTCGAAAGGAATTCGGCGGCAAGCACTTGCGTAAACGTGGAGGAACAGGCGTCCATGGATTGTTTGGCCATTTCGCACTTATCAACAATTTCCTTTGGGGCCAAGAGCCACCCAAGTCGCATGCCGGGCCCGAAAATCTTGGCGAACGACCCGACGTAGCAAATGGGGAAGCGTTCCTTTGCAAGGGCCTTGATCGGGACGGTGAGTTCCTTGTCGTTGTCGTTAAAATACAGCTCGCAATACGGGTCGTCTTCAAGAAGGCAAACGCTATTTTCCAAAAGCAGTTCAAGCAGCGCTTTTTTGCGTTCTTTACTGTAAATAATACCCGCCGGATTATGAAAATAGGGACTGATGTAGAGCATTTTCGGCTTCAGCCATTTGTCGGCCAGGGCATTTTTAAGCTCGTCGATATTTATTCCTTCGTCATCGAGCGCGATCCCCTTAAGAATGGCCCCGTAGGATGAAAATGCCGCGAGCGCGCCGATAAAACTCGGATATTCCGTAATGATGCGGTCGCCCGGATTGATCAGCACCTTGGTGACCAAATTGATTGCCTGCTGCGCACCGGTGGTTATGAGCAGGTCCTGGCTTTCATCAACGGGCAGTCCTTTTGAGCCAAGGTAGTCCTTGAGCGCCGCGATCAGCGGCGGGTAGCCGGAGGTCGGGCCGTATTGAAATGCCGCTTCTTTTATGGAACGGGGAAGCTTGCTCCAAAGCTCTTCAACGGTTTCGATGGGAAAAATGGAATTATTGGGCATGCCGCCGCCGAATGAAATAATGTTCGGGTCGGCGGCCATTTTCATGAGCCTGCGGATTTCGGAAGACCGAAGGCTTTTAATGCTATCGGAGAATTCAATCATGGTGGGGGCCTTTTTAAATCTGGTTTATTTATAGTGCGAAGCCGATAAATAATAATATAAATTATTCCTTGAGCGTAGTTATGGGTCCGGGCTCTTTGTATTTTATTGAGCAAATACGATGGTTATAAAATGGAGGGGCATGATTTGATGAACGGCATACTTGAAATACGCCGATATGTTTTTTCCCTTTCGGGAGCGGTTTTCGCGGTCCTGGGAATTGGGTGTTCGGCCTTTGCCATGGAAAACGTCGACGTTGGAAATGAAATCAGCCGCATAAAAAAAGAACTATCCCAGGCGCGCGTCGAACGGCAAAAAGTCGCCGAAGATATTTCCAAGGACGCCCGCGAATTCGCGGACTATGAGCGGCGCGCGGCAACGCGCAAAAGCGGGTGCATTGCGGAAACCGATTCCATCAAGCGCCAGACGGCGCTTACGGTCAAGAAAAGCGATTCGCTTGCGGCAGTGATAAGCGGCCTGCAATTGAAACGTAAACAATACGAGCTTATGCAGGAGGCCTTTCGCCAAAGCGTCATGGCGGCATGCGCCCGGATACAGGCCTTCGCGAAAACAACGCCCGACGCCGCTTCAAACCAAAGTATCGGTCCGTTGACGTTTCTTATGAACGACTGTTCCTCCAAAGCAATTGATAACGTAGAAGCGGTGCGCCGTCTCATGCAAATCATCCAAAACCTCGACGAGGCGTCGGCGGCAATCCGTGTGGGGCAGGAAACCGCGGCCGTGCCGGAAATCCGCGGTGCGGGTTCGATGCTTCGGATCGGCGACATTTTCGAGGCCGTTACCGACGATGACGGAAAGGTCTGCGCCTTTTGGCGCGGCCCCGACGCTTTCGGCCAAGGCCGATGGGGCGTGGTCCACGACCCGGCTGTCGCCGCGGTCGTGCTTAAGGCCATAAACGTCCGGCAAGGCAAGGCGCTTCCTTCTTTCGTCGATCTGCCGTATAATGTTTCTTCGGTCAAGGAGGCCAAAAAGTGAGCCTCTTTAAAACACTCGCCGTAGCCGGCGTCTTTTTTTTCGCGCTGTCCGCACCGCGCTATTGCGCCCAGAACAAAGACCAAAAAACCAAAGACGCCGCGTCTGTCGAGCTTGCCGCGCTTCGTCAAGCGCTCGACGCCGCGCGCGATTCGCTGCAAAACGATATTGCCGGGCGATGGCGCGCTAAGCAGCGCTTCGTCGAGCAGCGCGAGACGGACAAGGAGGAACTGTCACGGCTCAAGGAACTCCAGGAACGGGCGTTTAACGAAGCGTCACGGGTCAAAGAGGAATGCTTTTCACGGGAAAAAACCGCGGAAGACGAGGCTGCGGCAACGCTTGCAAAGCAGGAAGAATGGAAATCGGCGGCTTCAACGCTGGACGATGCGCTGGGAAAAGAATCCTCAATCGTCATGGAAGGCTTTCCCCTTGATTGCGAAAACCGCAGGCAGGACCTGGAAAGCGTGCGAAGCCGGTTTCAAAAGAAGCCGGACGCGCCGTCGGCTTTAACCGATCTGGTCGATTATAAATTGAAATACCTTGGCCTTGGCGCCCGGTTGAATATTGCCCGCCAAACCGTGCTTACCGACGAGGGAAAACCCCGCTTGCTTACCATTGCCCGGTTCGGTAATGTGTTCGCCTACGGCATGGACGAGCGGGGAGGATTTTATTTTATCGGACAAAGCGGCAAATTGGGCGGCGACCGGTACCGCGTTAACCCTATCGACGAGCGGGGAGTGGTCGCCGCGCTTGTCAAGGAATTTCCCTCGTGGGTAGCCTCCGGCGGCATTGAGGGATTAGTCCCGACGGATGTTTTACAAAACGACCAAACCAAATCGCTGATTGCCGGAAAGAAAATGGGACGTTTTCAACAATTCGTCGCCTCGATCAAGGCCGGCGGGGCGGTCATGGCGCCGCTTCTGCTCTTGCCCTTGTGGGCGCTTGTGCTCATTGTTTTAAAATTTATTCAGTTCGGCGCCCAAAAAAGCCGCGGCGCGCGGCAATTTAAAAAAGTCATGGGCCTCGTTGAAAACAAGGAACATGCCGAGGCGCTGGCGTATATTAAAAAATCGAAGGGCGCGCTGGCCAGAATCCTTGAGTCGTGTCTGAGCCGCCCGAATTCCTCGCGCGGCGCCATTGAAAAGTCCATCCGCGAAATTCTGATGGGCGAAATTCCGCGGCTCAGCCGTTATCTCAACACCTTGGCGGTCATAGCCGGGGCGGCGCCCCTGCTCGGTCTGTTGGGAACGATCAGTGGGATGATAAGCCTTTTCGCGGCGGTTACGCACTACGGAACAGGCGACCCTAAATTTCTGGCCGGCGGCATTTCCGAGGCGCTTATCACCGCAAAAACCGGTTTGGCCGTGGCCATTCCCGTTTTGTTCGTTCATGATTATTTGAGGAATAAAAAGGACCAGCTCCAAGCGGACATTGAAAAGTATTCGTTCCGCATTTTAAACACGCTGTGGCCCGAGGGTTGATCGATCGTGCTGCAAACTTTTTTTACGCTCATCGATGAGGGCGGATGGGTGCTGTGGCCCATTTTCGCGGCGTCGGTTTTGGCCTGGTATGTGGGCATCGGTAAACTAATTTTGCTGAGGAAAATATTCCACGCGCGTAAGGAATTTGTCGCGGCGCTCGGCGACGCAAGCTTTGGTTGGGAACATCATAAGCCCCAGGGCCCTTACGAAGTTCTTATGAGCGGGCTTGTAAACGGGAAAAGCGCGGGGACGAAAAAACGTGAATACATGTTCAGGGAGTTTCTTGCGAATGTCGTGCCGGACCTTGAAAAAGGGCTTTCAACCATGTCGGTCTGCGTTTCGGCTGCGCCTTTATTAGGGCTTCTCGGCACGATTACGGGAATGAACAGGATGTTCGCGGTGATTACGGATTTCGGGCTCGGCAGTCCGAGCCTCATGGCCGGGTGCATTAGCGTGGCCTTGGAATCGGCGCTGACAGGACTGACCGTGGCAGTGGCGGCGATGTTTTTTCATAATTATATTTTCAATAAAAAAAACGCCTGTATTCGGCTTTTAATGAAAGACGGTGAAATGTTCTGCGCCGATACGCGGAAATAATATCGGGATAAAAGAACCTATGTTTGAAAATTACGGCCTTGTGGAGCATGAGGCCCAAAAACCGGAAATCAATCTCGCGCCGTTTGTCGACACGATCATGATCCTTTTGATTTTTTTCGTGGTCACCGCCAATTTATACGTGGTGACGGGCGTTGACGTTTCGAAACCCAAGGCGCAAAGCGCCAGGACCGTGGGTCAAAAGGCGGTCATGATCGGCATTACGCGGGAAGGGACGGTGCATATTTACGGAAGGCAAGTTTCCCTAGAGCGGCTCCAGAACATCATGGAACAGGAAACGGCCAAAATGCCCGATTTGTCGGTGCTCATCATCGCCGACAAGGACGCCGCCATCGGCAAGGCCGTGCAGGTGATGGACAAATGCGCCTTGGCCGGGGCGGCCAAGGTCTCCCTGGCCGCTGAAAAAGATTAGACCCCATTTACACCATGAAAATTATTTCGAACATCGGCGCTTTTATCGGCGCGATAGGCGTAAGCTTTTTGCTGTTTATTTCCATTCCCTTCATGCGAAACATTATCGGCTTTCATAAACCGGACGCACCCGCGCGCGAAAATAGGCATATAATAGCCGAAATCGTGAGGTCGATTCCTAAAAAGCAACAAACCGAAATCCAAACGGTTCGCCAGGTAAAAACCTCCTCGGCTTCATCGTCGGGGCCGTCGTCGGCTTCGAATGGAATCGCTTTCAAATTCACGCCGGATCTGGGCGTGGAAGGGGCGGGCGGGGTGGAGGTCGCCATGCAGAACCAGGATTTGGAAGCCATGGTTTTTGACGAAGCTCAGACCGACGAAGACATCGTGCCCGTTTTTACACCATCCATACCGTATCCCGAACGGGCAAAGGACGTGGGCGCGCAGGGGACCCTGGAAGCGGTGCTTGTCATTGGGCGCGACGGCTTGGTTGAAAAGGTCGATATCGTGCGATCACCCCACGAAAGCATCACCATTGAGGCGAGGCGGACCTTATCGAAATGGAAATTCAAGCCGGGAAAAAATAAAGGAATACCCGTAAAGGTGCGGGCAAAACAAGTGATTGATTTTAATTTGGAATGATCATGATACTAAAAATATTACCGGTAATCCTTTTCGCCTGCGGTGTTTTTGGCGCCGTGCTCGACGAGGCGAATAATTTGTATACAAAGGGTGATATGCGGGGGGCGGCCGCGCTGTATAAAAAGGCTGCCCGCGAGGGCGAAAACCCGACGCTCTGCTATTTTAACCTCGCCAACGCCTATTTTCAGTCCGATAGCCTTGCCCAGGCCCTTGTTTATTACAAGGCGTGCGTCGAAACCGCGCCGGAATTTTTCAGGGGCCATTTGAACCTGGCCATTGCCTATTATACCCTGGATGATCTTGGCGAATGCATCGCGGAGGCGAAAAGGGCCGTAGAGCTGGACGGGAAAAACCAAAAAGCGTTGTTCATACTGGCCGCCGCCTATCGCAAGGCAAACGCGCTGCCGGAGGCGATCGTGGCCTTTGAACAACTGGCCCAGGCCTTCCCCGACATGGAAGAGCCCTGCGTTGCGCTCGGCGAAATGTATCGCGATCTCGGCGATCCCATCGTTGCCCTCAAATGGTTCGCGCAATATCCCCAAGGCGGGAAAAACGGCGCGTATGTGCAGCGGGCGATGGCCGAAATTTACGAATCGGAAAACGACCCGGTCCGCGCGCTTTTTTGCCTGCAAAAATCCCTTGAAAAAGACCCAGGTCAGCCGTGGGTGTATTACCGGACGGTCGAGCTCAATGAAAAAAGCGGCAACGCGCTCGTTGCCTTGGAAAGCGCAGAGGAGGGCGTTGGGTTGTTTCCGAAGTTTTCCGACCTTGCGCTTCTTGCCGGAACAATCGCCTTTAAGCTTGAACGCTTCGACGAAGCCCGGCGGTATTACGAAATTGCGCTGAAAAACGGAAGCGGCGCGGCGATCGTTGGGCTCGACAATGTTAGAATGATGAAAAAGGGGAAGCTTAAAAACCCCGGCAATGGGGCGAGTAATCCTTAAGCAGAACGTCAACGCCCGCCGGTCGCGGGCCCGACGTTTCGAAAACGATCGTCGTATTGACGTTTCCCCTCGGAAAAAAATCCCCGACAAGTAAGGCCCATGCCGGCGCCAGGGTTTTTGTGACGGTCTCGAAAAGAAACGAGCCGACCGTTTCATGAAACGTGCCGATCATACGAAACGAATTCAGATAGAGCTTCCAGGATTTTAGTTCAATACAGAGTTTGCTAGGAAGATAATACAAATCGATCGATCCGAAATCGGGATAGCCGGTTTTGGGGCATACGCAGGTAAATTCGGGAAAAATGATCCTGATGACGCCGCTTTGGTTCGCGGTGGCGGGAAACGGGCAAGGAAACGTTTCAATGTCCGGAAGCGTTTTATTTGCCAGCGCGTCATCGAGCGAGGTTACATTTTGGGAGAACATCGAAAGCATCCCCGGTTAGTTATGCGGACAGCATCCACCGGCCCCGCAGGACACCGCGCCAGGACAAGGAGCTCCGGAAGAACAGGCAAAATCCCCTCCGCCTTTTCCCATGGATATTGCGCCGATGCGCGAAATGAGCTTCTCGGTTTTTTTCGAGGCGCAGACCGGGCATGGCAGAGCTTCGGATTGATTGCTTGATACGATTTCTTCGAATGCGTTTCCGCATTCTTCGCAGCGATATTCAAAAATCGGCATAGCTGTCGGTCCTTTCATTGTATATTATCTAACCTGCCTAAGGGCAGGTAAGTGTCTGTACGCAGGAATTATCTACGCGGGTCGCGTAGATAATTCAGCTACACACACTAAAAATACTTCAGAAATGACATGGAGAATTATAAAAAATTAATTATGTTATTAGACGCTGTATCTGATTTATCTATGCGGGAAGCGTAGATAAATCCTGATAACAGCGTCTTATCCACCTTGTGGGTTGGCCTATGGATCAAAAACAACTCTATCTTATTGACGGTCATGCCCTAGCTTACCGGGCGTATTTCGCGCTCATTAAAACCCCGCTTACCAATTCAAAAGGCCAACCCACGGGCGCGGTGCTGGGGTTTGCCAATTATTTGTTAAAGCTCATCGAGGAGTTTAAATGTCCGTATATGGCCGTGGTCATGGACAGTCCGGCCCCCACGTTTCGCCATGCGCTGTATGAACACTATAAGGCCAATCGCGTCGAAATGCCCGACGACATGAAATCGCAGATGCCGCTTATCCACAAACTTATCGACGTGCTGAACCTTCCAAAGCTCCAAAAAGACGGTTTGGAGGCCGACGATATCATTGCCTATCTTTCAAAAAAAGCCGCGTCCGAAGGTTTCCTGGTTTCCCTGGTCACCAAAGACAAGGACCTGATGCAACTGATCGGTCCAAATGTGCGGATGCTGGTTCCGGAAAGCGGGGGGAAGCTTGACATTGTAGGGGCCCAGGAAGTTAAAAATAAAATGGGCGTGTTTCCCGAACAGATACGCGACTTGCTGGCGCTTATGGGAGACTCGTCCGATAATATACCCGGCGTTCCCGGGGTGGGGCCCAAAACCGCGCAAAAAATCCTCGAAAAAGCCGGCAGCGTCGATAGGCTCATAGACGACCCGTCGCTTGCGGGCAATCCTAAGCTCGAAACCAAGATCGTCGACAATAAACAGTCGCTTATTTTGAGCAAAGAGCTGGCCACGCTTAAAATCGACGTCGGCATGAACATCGATTTGGAATCGCTTAAAGCGCGGCAGGTACATACGCAGGAATGCATCGAGTTTTTTAAGGAGCTGGATTTCCATTCGCTCCTTAAACATCCGATGTTTGCAAATAAGAAGCGGCTCGATTATTCCGTGCATATACCGGCAACGCTCGAAGAAGTGCGCGAAATCGCCGCGAAAATTTCCGCGGCCGGTTTTGTTTCCATCGACGCCGAAACCACCGGCCTCGTGCCGCGGCAAGCCAAACTGGTAGGAATTTCCCTGGCCATCGATAAAAAAGAAGCCTTTTATATTCCCGTGGGTCACGACGGCGAAGCGGAGGGAAAGGGGGCCGGAAATTTGCCCCTCGGCGAAACCGTGAGCATTTTAAAGGGAATCGTCGAATCTTCCGCGGTCGCCAAAATCGGCCAGAACCTCAAATACGATTACCAGATTTTCAAGAATTACGGTTTGACTCTTGCAAATATTTCCTTCGACACCATGGTGGCGGCTTATCTTATCGATCCGGGGACCCGGTCGTATAACCTTGATGCGCTCGCGCAGCAATGGCTTGGGGTCTCCGTGATTTCCATCGAATCGCTCATCGGCAAGGGGAAAAGCCAGAGGAGCTTTGCGTCGGTCCCCGTGGGCGAGGCGGCCCGGTATTCCGGCGAAGACGCGGTTTTGCCGCTTTATTTAAAGGAGATTTTTTGGCCCATCATCGAGCAGCGCAACCAGGCCTCCTTGTTTCACAATGTCGAAATGCCGCTTATCGGCGCATTGGCCGAAATGGAATGGCACGGCATGCGCATCGACCGCGACCTGCTTAAAAAACTCTCCGAAACCTATACGCTTCGATTGAACGCGATTTCTCGGGAAATCCACGAACTTGCCGGTATGGAATTCAACTTGAATTCCCCCAAGCAAATAAGCGACGTGCTGTTCCAAAAGCTCGGATTGCCGAAGTCAAAAAAGACGAAAACCGGCCTTTCCACCGACGTGGACGCGCTCGATAAACTGGCGGCATTGCACCCAATCGTCCCCAAATTACTGGAATATCGCGAAGTCCAAAAACTCCTTTCAACCTATATAGACGCTTTTCCGGCGCTCGTCCTGCCCGAGTCGGGGCGGCTCCATTCGTCCTTCAACCAAACGATCGCGGCAACGGGCAGGCTATCGAGCACGAACCCGAATTTGCAGAACATCCCCATCCGCACCGATGCGGGACGCAAAATTCGCGAGGCCTTTATCGCCCCGAAACACGGCGTGATCATCGCCGCGGATTATTCCCAAATCGAGCTGCGCATGCTTGCGCACGTTTCAAAAGACAAGTTTCTTATACAGGCGTTTCTTGACTGCCAAGATATTCACACCCAAACCGCCTCGGCCATTTACGGGGTGTTTCCGGAACTGGTGACCCCGGAAATGCGGCGATCGGCGAAGACCATCAATTTCGGCCTGATTTACGGCATGGGCCCCATTAACCTTTCCCGTCAATTGGCGATTTCTTTTACCGAGGCCCAGGCCTTTATCGATTCTTATTTCAAGCAATTTCCGTCCATTGAAGCGTACATGAAATCGAGCGTTGAACAGGCGAGGGCCGCGGGGTTTTCGGAAACGCTCTTGGGTAGACGGCGCTACCTTCCGGACCTCAATTCCGACAACCGGCAAATACGCGAAGCGGCCGAACGCACGGCCCTCAATACGCCGATCCAGGGAAGCGCGGCCGACATCATCAAAATGGCCATGGTAAAAATCCACGAGGCCCTTCCCCGGGAATTTCCGGAGGCAAAAATGATTCTGCAGGTCCACGATGAACTGGTCTTCGAGGCACCGCTTGACAAAGCCGACGATGTTAAAAAGTTGGTGACGTCGATGATGGAAAACGCCTATACGCTTGATGTTCCACTCAAAGTAGACGCCGGAATCGGGGAAAATTGGAGCCAGGCCCATTAACCTGCCCCACCTGCCCGCGCTGTCGCTTCAAGAGCGCTTATTTGACAAACCCCCGGTTGCGACCTATATTCCAGGAATTACGACTGCATTCGTTACCTTTTCCCCAGCGTTCGTTTTCCCAACCCAATCGGACCACGACGGAATTTTAAAGGAGCTCTCTTTTGAAAATACTTCTCATTTCTCCCATCGTCTGCCCTGATGAAAAAACCCCTTCGGGCCTGATGATCCCGCAGCTTGCGCTTCACATTCTTGAAGGCCTTACTCCGGTAGCTCATTCGGTCAAAACCGTCGAAGAAGAAAATGAAAAGGTCGATTGTGAAGAAGATTGCGATGTGGTGGGCATCAGTTGCATGACTTCAAATGCCCCGCGCGCCTATGAGCTGGCGCGGGAATTTAGAAAAAGGGGAAAGAAAGTTATTCTTGGCGGCGTTCATCCCACGATATTGCCCGAGGAGGCGGTCCTGCACGCCGACGCCGTTGTGGAGGGCGAAGCCGAAGGCGTTTGGGAAACGGTCCTTAGCGACATCGAAAACAATCGTTTGAAACGGATCTACAAACAACCCCCGCCGCCGCTTGACCGTTATATACACATGCAATATCGAAAAACTTCAAAAAAACGGCTGTTCGACGTGGTCCCGATCATGACGACGCGCGGATGCCCGTATAATTGCGATTTCTGCTGCGTTTCGAATTTATATGGGAGCAAAATCCGGCATGCCCCCATCGCGAATGTTGTCCGCGACATCGAAGAGTCCGGGCACAAGGTTTTTATTTTCCTCGACGATAATATCGTGGGCGAACCCCGATACGCAAAGGAGCTCTTCAAGGCGATCAAACCGTACCGCATTAAATGGGTAGGCCAGTCCTCAATATCGTTCGTTAACGACGTGGAACTTATGAAGCTTGCCGCCGAAAGCGGATGCACCGCCCTTTTCTTCGGCCTCGAAAGCGTTTCGAAGGAACAGCTCAAAACCATGCGAAAGTCGATCAAAGACATCGGCAAAATGGGGGAGGCGGTCAGAAAAGTAAAGGACCTGGGTATCCATTTCCATGCGTCTTTCGTGTTCGGTTTCGATAACGACACGAAATCCGTTTTTCCCGACACTTTGGAATTCATGCAGAAAAATAAAATTAGCACCGCATCCTATAACATTTTGACCCCCTATCCGGGAACAAAAGTGTATAAACAATTCAAGGAGGAAGGCCGGCTACTGACCGATAACTGGAAGTACTACGATCATTCGACCGTAGTATTCAAACCTAAAAACATGACCCCCCACGAGTTGCAGGCAGGGGCGTTGTGGGTAAAAAAAGAATATAGCAGTATGTTTACGATCGTAAAGAACCTTCCCTGGAACCTATCGCATCCGCTTTTATATCTTGCC
>Ga0182027_10005742_pt1 | contig 18751 bp, 18 predicted proteins | sample 712E1DmetaG_FD_121300 | JGI IMG/M metagenome (GOLD analysis project Ga0182027, IMG submission 121300) | Permafrost microbial communities from Stordalen Mire, Sweden - 712E1D metaG (Illumina Assembly) | ecosystem: Environmental > Terrestrial > Soil > Wetlands > Permafrost | place: Sweden...
GAAATATCCCATCGAACGCCGCGTGGGGGCACGCGGCCTACATTATTTCCTCGGAAATCACGGGTCATGTAGGCCCGGTGCCCTCACCGGGCGAGTTTTTCAACAGGCTGCTAAGGCGGATCATCCCAGATGGTTGCGTATCCTGCTGCTCCAATCTTCTCCGCCTTGGCGATGGTTTTGAGAGCAACCAGAATGTCCTTGAAGATCGCATGCTGAATGGCGCCCTTCTTGGGACCGTTGGCGTACGCCCGCCCGTCGCAATAATTTTTCCACTCGGGCCGGAGATGGAAGTCCGGCATCTCCTCCATGATAATCTCCTTTCCTTTGCGCCAGTACGAGAGCACGTTGCCCGACGTGAGGGGTTGACATATATCTGTCAAACCTTTCGTCCATTTCGGAAGAACCCTGTAGGCGCCTTTGTGCTCCTCGCGAAGCTCCTGTTTCTTCTCCTCGCCACAATTCATCCTCGCGATGAGCGCTTCGATCTCAGCGGGGTCAACTGCATGCTCGACGCCATAGCCGTACATCTCTGCCCAACCTGCCAGGTTCTCACTGTCGGTACCCAGGGTGAGATCAATCGTCCAAATGATCGCGTAAGCATATCGCACGGGCCATGATTGGCGCGCCAAGTGCGCTGCATTACGCGCGAGGTTGCCGCAGATGCTGTTTTCGCCCGAGCCGGAACGCTTGAGAAGTTGGCGGTTGAACGCGGCGGCGTTAGGATGCCAAGACATCAGGCATGGAAGAACACTCAGCCCGCTCGCAATTTTCCGAAAAAGCGCGCCATCTTCCTTGTAAAGATCCATTAGCCTAGATGTTGCTTCGATGGAGTCGTGGAAGGTTTTCCAGGCGGCACCTTCTGCCTCGCACAGGGTAGAATTATCGCACTCCTCGGAACACATTGCCAGGTCAACACACAGCACGTCATGCACCCATTCGTGGTAATCCGCAACCGGGCCGCAGAGGAAGCAGTCACGGTTTAGCGTGTCTTCAAATCTATCAACCAACGACCAGACTTTTCGGTTCTTATTCACCGCCCATTTCAGTTTTCAGCATTTCAGCTCTCCCCGAGCGTTTTCCTTCGTTCATTCATATCGTTCAAGTTTCAGGTTTCAGCTTTCAAGTTTCAACTTTCTGTTTTCTCCGCGATAATTCTTTGCTTGATGAGGATTGCCGGGTTGCCGCGATAAATGGAATATGGTTGCAGGTCGTCCGTGGCGACGGAACCGGCGGCTAAGACGGCGTGGGAACCCATTCTTACACCCGGCCCGACCATTGCGCCCGCAGCAATCCAGGCGCCTTCCTCGATATGAATCGGCTTCGTGATCAGATCGAAGGTCGGTGATTTGTAATTGTGGTTGCCCGTGCAGAGGAAAGCCCGTTGCGAGATGCAAACGTTGTCAGCGATGGTGATGTGATCCAAATTAAGAAGCCAACATTCCTCGCCCAGCCAGACGTGGTCGCCTAGGGTGAGTTTCCATGGAAACGTGATTTTGACCTGTGGCTTGATGACCACGCCACGGCCAATTTTTCCTCCAAAGCGGCGAAGCACGATGCATTTCAGCCCGGAAAAGCTAAACGGACAAAGCTGAAAAACGAGCAGGTTGACGAGCAGCCATGTGCCCTCCTTGAGTTTACTGGCGCCGCGATCAAATCGGCCAACCGAATATATTGAAAAATCAACTTTCAAAACAAATTGTCAAAAGCAGAAATATCGAAAAAAGAACACAAAAATCCATTTTGAGCTCTATTTGGGAATTTCAGTTTTGTCTTACAGGATGCAGCCTGGCTTCGGGCCGGCGCCCAGCACCCACTCGTAAACGTCGCACATTTGGCAGCCGATGGTCGGCCAGGTATAGCGATCTTCAATTAATTGCCTTCCGCGTCTGCCCATGTCGCTTCGTTCGGTGTCACTTAAAGCCGTGGCTTCGCGCAACGCTTTTGCGAGTGGTTCAACGCCGGTTTCAATCCACCAACCGCAATGATGCGTTTCCAACTCTCCCCATGGTGTCGCACGGGTGGTGATGACCGGCACGCCACAACTTAATGCTTCCGCGATAACCAGTCCAAAGTTTTCGCTGAAGGATGGAAGCACGAAAACATCTGCATCGCGGTAACATTGTGTTTTGGCTTCACCCATAATTTCACCTTGGAATAGAATTTGCTTTTCTAATCCACATGCGCGAACTGCTGATTGAACTTCCGCAAGGTGTCCGCATTCATCCGGCCCGACAATGAGCAATTCCCAGCCTATCGGACTGACTTCGCGCCACGCTTGGACCAAATTCAGCAGTCCTTTTTTAGGGTGAATACGCGACAAGAAAAGGGCTCTGTGGAGATCAGAGGTCGGAGGTCGGAGGTCGGAAGTCGGCGACCGTTCTCCTGGCCTCAAAGCCGGTACGACTACGCCATTGGGAACCACCGCAATCGCATTTCTGTAGCCAGCCAGACGGATGCTTTGCGCTTCCATGGAGGAGGTAGCGTGGATGCAGGCGGCAGTGCGGACGTTTTGTCTTTCAAACGCCCAGGCGGCGAGACGCTTTTTCCAGCCTGAGTTATGCAACGCCCAGGGTTCGAGCATTCCGTGAGGTGAAACAATCCGAACGGCGCCAGTCGCGTCCGCGATCTTTCGCGCCAACACGCCCGGATACATCCACAAGCCATGCACATGGATCACCGAATCCTTCTGCGCAAGTCGGGGCAGATGACGGGCAAGCTCAGGCGAATACCCAAAAGCTGCCGGCCCAGAGATTCGACCTGCCAGAACAGGCCAATTCGCAGGAAATATCGGCGGGTTGCCTGATGGATCGGCAAGACCGACGATGACACAATCCAATTGCTGGCGCCGAAACTCTGCGGCCAACGCGCGAATGACGGGCGGAATGCCGCCTCCTGCACTCGAAAGCCAGGAAGTAACATGAATGATGGGGAAGACATTCACCACTTTCTTGCCGTAGAGGAACCCGCCGCCGAACCACGGCAAACCACATATACAATGTCTTGACCAAAACGGTACACCAAGCTACTGGCCGCGCACCACCGTTCCAAGCGAAGCGCGGTGTTGTAAGCAAGGCGACGACACATAGTCCCGCCGAGAACTCCCAAGCCAACCATTCTGACAATGCGCAACCCAACCTCATCCAGCAACCGTTTGACTTCTGCGTGGCGCAAATAATTTCCATGCGGTTGCCAGCCTTTCCCGACATTGCGCAGGCTATGCATGGGCCACATTATTATCTTCGTGCTCCAAAGACTACCGTGGTTGTTCAACACCAGCCAGCTCGTCTGGTCCTTCAGACGGGCAGCCAGCGCTCTCATTGCCGCCAGGCGGAGGGCGGGTTCGGCATTTAGAAAGAACCTGAATGCCGTGATAAAATCATACCGTTCTTCAACCGATGTGTCCCCCATCGTGATATCCTTGCACAAAACTTGAGTGCGGCGCAGCCTTTGACGCGCGATATTCGCCATGGACTCGGAAATTTCGACGCACGTCGCCACGTCAACCCGATCCTCCATGTAAGCGGCCACGCGTCCGGTGCCAGAGGCAAAATCCAGATATGATATACTGGAATGAGTTTGCTGGAATTCCCTTACCAATACATCGAGGGTGGCCTGCTCCAGTTCCCAGAGCAGGCACGAGTAGGAGCCAGCAGCGTATTCTTCCCCTTCGTATCGCGACACTTCTTCTTCTGTTGTAAAATTCTGTCGGTAACTTCCAGCCATACGTCTGTTTACTCAATTCAAATCATCCCAACAATGACGCATATAGACCTCCGCATCGGGCATTCCACAGGAATGCCGGTATGCCAGCGCCAGCATCACATCCAAGCGGTGTTGCTGGTCGCCTGCATCCAGAAAATGCCTCTCAAATCTTTTAACATGTCGAATTGGCGAGTGGACCACTTCCCCGACGGAAAAGGACAGAAAATACCCAACGACATCGGTGAGCGATGGCCCCTGTGGATGCGAGCTTTCCCAATCGAATAGCCAGATATTACTTGCTTCGGCCGCCATATTCGATGGCGAAAAGTCTCCATGCACGCGTCCCACTTCCGCGCCCCCGGCAAGTCCTGCCAACAATTCCTTGTGAAACGATTCGCAGCCTACCGGCAGCCTGTTGGCATATCCTTTCCACCATGACAACTTCATGATTTCTGCCGTGTTTAATCGCTTTCGATAGGGACACAACTCTTCCACGAGAGGCAACACATCTGCGTCCTGCGTCCAGTGGATCGGTCTGACGTTGACTGGCAAAGCATCCTGAATTACGAAGTGATTCCCATCAAAATCACCCTTTCCTAACGGACGTGGCAAACGAAAATGGTGGAAGCGTAGCGTTGCTAATTCGGCAAGGGCATTAAACCCGGTTTCCATCAGCGGCCAGTCTTTACTCCTTTTCGAGATCTTTACGAAAGCGCAAGGTTCCAACCCGTCATCAAAGAGATGTAGATACAGCCGCCCGCGTTCCAATTGAGTAGGCCACACGATGACCGCGTACAAATTCGCCTTGCCTAGCCGCTCCCTGAGCATATCCATCCATCGTTCGTAGTCAAGGCCGATAGATGTGAGATAGCTAATCGGGACAGAGGATGAAAACACCTGTTGAATGCCGAGTGAAACGGCGGCCGATAGCAAACGTTGGTATGCGCGTCGCTTGGAAGTATGTCCTTGATAGCGTTGGACACCCAAACGATGCAGCGCGCGCGGTTGCGCAGGGATGGCTAAAACCCTTCGTTGGCCAAAGTGAAAGACCAGCAGGCGCTTCTCTGCAACATTTCCAGACTCCATTGCTGGTTTGTGATTACTTTTGGAGTAAACCGAGTGGTATAGGCCTGCAACTTGTGCGATCTCGAAGCGTTGCAAATATGTGAGACGCGCGGCTTGTCCCATGCGGAACATTGTTTTCGGGTTATCATAAAGGCTCTCGATAGCGAGTGCCAGGCTGTCTGCCGACCTCGAAATCAGCATCCCGGTGACACCATCCTCAAGTATTTCAGCAACACCTCCCACGGCGGTAGCTATCACGGGCAACCCAATTGACGCCGCCTCGATCAACACCATCGGCAATCCCTCGTAGGTTGACATCAGGGAAAGCGCATGCATCTTAGGCATTACCTCCATTCGCGGTGCGGATATGTACCCCATGAATTCAATTGCATCGGGATGCGCCGATGCCTCTGTACGAGCAACTGCCTCTTCCGGACCGGCACCGGCAATCAAAAGGCGGACATTTCGGCCACCCGCCCTGACTTTCAGGACGGCATCGGCGATGATTCGCCACCCTTTGTGTTCCGCAAGGAGCCCTACGTACCCAACAACAAACTCACCGTCCCCAGACCAGAGGGCGGCGCTTAGGCTTGGGTCAGCCTGAACGCCGTTGGGAACAACGGTAAAACGTTCCGGTGGCAACCGGAAAATCTTGTCCGCAAGAGAAAGATTGCCGGTATCAACCGAGGTCAGCCTTGCGCCATAGCGCAACAACCGTTGCGCCATCTGCCTATGGAGCCATCGGCGGACGGGTTCCCGTTCTAGTGTCGTACATACTCCGTGAAACGTGACGACGGTCTTGATCCGGTCCTTGTGGGTGCTTTGGATTGGAAGGAACACCCCGGAAAGCCAGGCATTGTGGAAGTGAACCACAACCGAACTTGATCCCGACCTCTGCATTAAGTCATCTGCCCACTCGCCAATAGGCGGACGGTGAAATCTCTGCCAAAGGAATTTGGCGGTGCCAAAAATGCTCAATGTCTTGCAGCGGAAGTGAAGCAAATCCAGGCGGTTCAGTTCCTCAGCATAATGCACCGGCCATTTGGACGACGCGATGATGCCCATCGCGACAGCTCGATAGCGTCCGGATTCCACCTGCGCCTGAGAAAGATCGCGCATCACGCTCCACACTCCACTGGTCGGCTCAAGAGCAACATGAAGGACGGCCAATTGCGGTTTGGCCGCAGCCGATGGAGAAGCCGGCCGGAATTTTTTGCCGCTCAGCAAACGCGGACGTGGAGGGTTTCGTTCAGCTATGATTTCAAGCAGCCGATGACTGTAGGTTTCCAAGGAAAATGCTTTTACAGCCTCGCGGCAGGCTGAGGCCATTTCTCGTGCCAACCTCGGATTACGCACAAAGCAGAGAACGGCGTCTGCCAATGCTTGCGGGTCACGGGGGGGAATGAGGAAACCTGTCTTGCCTTCCTCAACCACTTTCCCGCAGTTTGGGGTTGTAATGACCGGCAAACTATGCGCCATAGCCTCCAGTTGTGTGAGACCAAATCCATCGGAAAGAGTTGGAAAAACAAAAACATCGCATTCATTATATAGTTTTGATACGGCGCTTCGAGGAATTCGTCCGAGCCAGCGCATGTTCTTGGGGGCAGTATTGATTGCTTTGGACGAGATGAAAAAGTCTCCAGCCACCAGAAATTCAACAGGCTCGCCAAGCAGCATGCGTGCCGCTTCGACCAGATATTGTATGCCTTTGCCAAGCGCAACACTTGCCACCCACAGCACTTTCAAGCGACCATTTCCGCTTTGCTGCTGGCGCAAGTTCGACACTGGAGGGGTGTATGCCAAAGGAAGAATCTCGATTTTTGATGCCGGCGCGCCCGCTGAGACAATGGAATCCTTAGTCCAGGCTGAGTTGGCAATAACCACGTCGGCCAAATTCCATTCCTGCCGCAATCGCTCCGCTCGTGCTTGCTCGCACTGGCGGCTCTTGTATATAGAGTATTTCGGCCATTGCGTTTCCTCCTCATGCACCATACGGTAATGTTCCGGCCCGGGGTCTGTCTGGCCTAAGATCGTAAAAACGCCATTCCTGCGCTCCTCTCGCAAAAGCTCCAGAGAGTCATATGAATATCCGAAGAAAACATCATGCCGGATCCTTGCATTTTTAACACGACGGGCAAAATACTTGGCAATTATTTCATCGTGCGCGCCAGGCTCGTCAAACTTTGAGATGCAATAACGAGCGATTGCGACGGAGGGAAAGCTGGCGACATATTGGCCTTCCAACTCAGGATGATAGCGTGCCATCGCGGCCAAAACCACCTTGGGAGATCGCCGTAAAAAGAGGCCTTGGGATTGCCCTGCCGGCCTCCAAAAGTCAGTGGCAAGGCAGGAAAGGAGGCCGAGTCTTGCGAGAGATCGGGCCACCAAGTAATGCTCTCGTGCTCCCAGTTGGCATACCAGAACGCGATAGTCTGGACCAAAGGTTGAGAACGTTGGCTTGGACTGGCCTTCGCTGTCCACCGTAGTTAATGGCATTCGGAAGTGCTTTCCATTTTCTGTTTCGCTATCCACCGCCGGTACCACCAGGCCTCCTCCGGTCTGAGCCTCAAACCGAGGCCTACGGTGAACATGGTGCATACCGCAGTCCAATTCGTGCCTGTGGCGGAAAATACGCCCGTGCCCCCTTCAAACATGGATCGCGCAAGCACAGCCACAAACCACGCGAGACTCAGACATCCCCAAAATTCCTTTCTACCCAAAAACAGTTTTTGGAACACTGCGAATTGAGCATAAATTAGAAAAATGAATGACAAAACTCCCCCACCCTCGAAGGCCGCGAGCCAGACATTATGAGCGTCTGCACTGGTCGAAGTATATACGCCCAAGCCCAACCATGGAGATTCCAGCCCAGCCGCAATGGCAGGATTAAATTTCTCGGCTCGCGCTATATCAGGACTCAAAGCATGCTCGATTTGCATCCTAACCGACTCGCGGCCTTCTTCGTTCAGGCGATTCCAGCCCTCGTACGCAATCAATGGGAAACATAGCAACGCCAGCATATTGAATCGAATGAATTTACGGTCAAAATGGTGGTAACGGAACACAGCGGATATTCCGCAGCCAACGATGGTTCCGAGGATGGCGCTTCTGGAACTCGTCAGCATCAATATGATACCTCCCACAGTGAGGCAGATCATTCCCGTCCAATCAGTCAGGCAGAAACCAATTACGGCAAAAAGCATCCCATAACCGCCGATCATATTTGAATAGAAACGGTTGTCCGCAAGCAAATCAATCTCATATCTTCCTTGGGAAGCACGATAGTTCACGGCTGCTAACGCCAACAAACCAACCATGATCATACGTAAGTTGACAGTTTCGTCAATTAACTGAGGAAGCAGCCCCACGATAACTATCGTCTGTAGGGCGACTTGTAGGGGCATGAGAACATCCATCGTATCCTCGGTTTTGAAATAACCAATCGCTTGCGCGGCTGACGCTATGGCAAGCAACCAGGCTTCTTTGGAAATAGATATCCCTCCACAGACCGCCACCAAAAGCAGCCCGCCATAGCCGCCGAGCAAGACATTTCTCACCATGTCGGGATGTGTCTGAGAGCGCAAAGTAGCAAAAGCAGAAATTCCGAGAACGGCTATAAGCGCCGCAAAAAATCGCTTGTTGCTCAAATTGATCATAAGAATATCAAACTCTATGTATGCAATACTCTGTTCAAAATTCCCCGCGCAACGGATTGCGGACTAAAGTAGCGCTCGAATATTCTAATATTGTTGGCTTTCAAAAAGTCCAATCTCTTCGTGTCACGAAGCAATTCCAGGACTTTAGCCGCGATTTGCTCGGGTTCTGTACAGCAGAACTGCTCTTCCAACAGTTTCTTGTCATCCTCATCCATCTCAGGAACAGGCCAAAATGGCAATTTCAAACCAACGATTGGTTTTCCTAACGCCAGATATTGGCCGAATTTAAACGAGAGACAATTATATGTTCCTGGCATGTAAATACAGACGCGACTTCTGGCCAAAAGGAATAAGTGATCGCGCATCAAGCGGTCCGGGCCAAGTGCATACTTTCTAAAATCCTCCGGCATCGCGCCCGATTTCGCGGTGAATCCCATATAGCCAGAGACTGAAGACATTTTCTTAACGGACTCAAATATGCGGAGACAGTTTAGATTGGATTGAAAGTGACCAGATTCATGGTAATATCTCCGAACAAGAAAAACATCCTTGTCAGGGCGTCGCAATCGAAGATCCCGGTACCATTGCAAGCTTGGATTGCGTTGAAGGGATCGGAGCCGCCGTTTGATTGAAAACCAATTCCACCCATAAGCCTTGCACGGTGTGAGCCTTGGAAGAAACAGCCATGGCCTAGCGGGCCTTATTGCAAAAGTGCAGCCCAGGGGATGTATCTTAGCCTTAAAGCGTGCGAGTTCCGGGTCTTTCACGAAGACGGATGGGTCATAATTGAGCTTGAAGTAATGTTCAAATTTCTCCAAAACCGGCCCAAAATAGCCCTCCGGAGCAGAATTATCATGAGCATCTATGCAGAACCATTTGGTGCATGTTCCAGAAGATACCTGAAATATCCCAAGAGCGAAGAGCCTCTCGGTATCCTTCCTGGGAAGGTCAATGTCGCATAAAATGGAAGGAGGCTTTTTGGCGATTCGGAATTTCCAGCCACGCCCATCGGCCCCCATTAGCAAGCCATCCAACGGGTAGGCCATGTAATACTCGCTGGCCAGGTCAAAGTAGGTTATCGTTGTCATCGCCACTAAAAGCCTGTTGAAAAGCTCCTCCGGTGACGGCACCGGCCTGCATGGCCCGTGATTTCCGAGGAAACCCGAAGACTTTACCATGGATTTCACAGATGGCACGGATAAAGGCAGGCATAAGAAAAGCCTTGTGCATCAATACAATTGTCCCATCGGTGAAATCAGTGAAATCGGTGGTTCAATTCCTTTGGTTCCGGCTTTGGTGCGCTGTGTAAAGGGCCATCAACGCCATGGCCGAGTTCGTGATACTGAATGGGCTGGCCTCTACAAAACTGCACGATTCTTGGGCGTCTGCCGGTGGTAACTTCAAGAGCTCTAAGGCGCGCTCAGCCCATGTTTCAGGCGATGCGGCCAGAGGCAGCCAGTTGAAAAGGCCTTTAACAACTTCAACTTCCGCTGGAATAATATCGGAGATGAGTGAGGGCAAACCAACCGCCTGGGCCTCGATCACCACCAGCCCAAGCCCCTCAAAGAGTGAAGGGAATAGAAAAAGGTCCGCTGCCCGCATCAACTGCGGCACGTCGTCCCGATCCCCCAGGAAACGAACCCTTTCTGAGATGCCAAGCGCGCGCGCCTTGTCCTGCAGGGCGCGGGTTAGGGGTCCGCTGCCCGCCTGGGCAAATATGGCGTCGCCATCGCGGCGCAGGATCCACGCAAAGATTTCCAGCAGATAAAATATGTTCTTCTGCTCAGAGTGTCGGCCAACATGCAGAACAACCTTCGACTGTTCGGGCCAATGGAGCGACTGTCGAATGATTCGTTTCTCAGTATTGGCTGCAGTCCGATAGTCTGCGCATGGAATTCCGCAGGTGGAAACCTGAGTCCGCATCTTGTGTTTTAGACCATCCAAATAGGCGTCAATCGCGGCCTGGGAAGTGCCGACGCAAATGCCGCCATCCCAGACACTCAAACGGCGCAGCACCCGACCCGCCAAATGCCGCACGAGGGGGCGCCTTTCTTGAAAAGCAAACTGGGTGGCATGAACATGACAAATTCTCGTGCGCACACCGACTACGTGGGCGACCGGCAAAATAACTCCACTCAGATAGTCCGCGTGGCAATGGACAACGTCGTAGCGGCCCTTCCACAAATGAGCCGCAAGACGCCAGACAAAAGTTGGCAATCTCCTCCAGACAAGTTGGCAATGATGAACGCGGCAACCCATTGCCTCCAGTCTGCCTTGATAATATCCCCCGGCGTTGAGCAAGGTTAAAAACTCCGATTGGACTTCGCTCCCATGCTGTCGCTGCAATTCACAAGTCAAATTTACCAGCCACTTTTCTATCCCTCCCTGGCCGAGACCGGAAAGGACGTGAAGTATTCTCAAGGACATGGGCTAAATGAGATGCCGAAAAGCTCAAAGCAGAGTGCGGCGGGGACAAACAAAAATGCTGAAACCTGGAATTCTACAAACTAAAACGCTGCAAACTTCACAATTTGGAGGTCAAGCTGATCAGAGGACAGATTTCTTAGGATGGCAGGACTTCATTTCACGCCTTTTGATGAACCGCGCCGGGTTGCCTGCGACGAGCGTTGGGCCACGCAAGAGACAGGATATAGTATGGCGTGCTCAAGATCGAGGGAAACCGCGAATTCGTGCGATCTATTTTTTTTGCTGAATCTGCCATATATTCTAAGGTCTCATCAGTAAAGTGGCGAATGAAACCCTTAAATGCGCCGGTACGTAGAACCTGTTACATCCCTTTTCTGCGACTGCAAAATATCCTTGCTCTGCGAGATGCGCTGCTACACGCTCGTCCCGTTCGTCGCCGTGGAGTTCGATGATAATCAATTTCGGTTTGAATCGATCGAGGTCAAATCCCTTGAGCACCTCAAGTTCAAAGCCCTCGACGTCAAGACTGTGCGGTTGCACCCTTTGAGACAGCGATTCAAGGAGTGAATCAAGGGTTCTGATTGGCACTCTTACCTTGCGCAACATGCACTCCTCCCGGAGGCATCGCTCAATGTGGCTTTTGTCAGCCTCAAGAAACGATAGAGCAGCTCCACCGACAGGATCGTCGGCGCAGGTGAACTCGACTTCACCCGAACATCCGGCTGGGCCAAGGGCCGCATGCACCACAACACTGTTTGTGCGATTCGCCTTGCATTTTCCCGCCATTTCCGGATGCGTCTCAACCAAAAGACCCCGCCAACCCAAACTCTCCAGAAGATAAGTGTTGCTGAATGTGACGCCGTCATAGGCGCCAGCCTCTACGAAGAAGCCCGGTTTGTCATTCTTGAAGAAGTCATAGATTAATATGTCTTCACCTTCCTGTGCCGTAAACCGATGAGGAACCAACGTGGAACGATCTCGGGTTCCCCTGCTTTCCATCTGGATCAGCCGCGACTGCTTACGGAGCTCGTCTATACAACTTTTGAGTTTCCGTATTTTGCGAAAAAGATAGCGATCTCTAGAGCGAATCAAAAACGCCAAAAACACTAGGCTCGCGAAGTTGATTGCAAAGGAGCAACTTACTATTAGTGTCGTGTATCAGTTCATTCAATCCATCATGTGTTCACTATAAGTGATCGGTGAAAAATGACCATATCTTCTGCTCTGTGAAGACCTTTCGCTTGGGAAACGCGAACATCGGCAAGTGATGCAAGGAATAGGCTAGAGGCTGAACACTAAGATTTGCTTGTTCTTTAGATTACGCAATTCGGTGTCAGCCCACTGCCCGGCATTCACTCGCAAACCTCGCACATTTGGCGGCCTATGGGCGGCCATGTGTAATGAGCTTCAATCAATTGCCCCACCCATCGAAGGACAGCCGCCTCTATCGGTAAATTCACGACCGTCATCTATCAAGATAATGGGGTCTCCCATATTGATAGGCTTTGGCAACGCTATAGAGACGCGTCCCCCTGACGATGGATTTGATAAATGCCTTCAGCTTCATAATGTGGATTCCTGGAGTTAGGAGGGTAATTGGCAAACAGAAATCAGTGAATAAGTGAGTCAGCTTACAAGTCGTAATCAGCCCACCGGATTTGAAAGGATTTCACCGATTCTTCGGAAAACCGCTTCGGCGCTGGTAGCTCTAAAACCGAGACTATTGGCAAGCCATCCTTCATTTTGGCGGCGCACCAATTCACGATCCGTGTTCAGGGCAGCCTTCAGGGTGGCTTCCGGGGCGTTGCCATAGGTTGCTGGATCAACCCAGTACGCACCTTCCAGCACGGATTCCTTCACAGTGGGATGGGCGTGGTAAACCGGTATGCAGCCGGCAAAGACGGCTTCCACGAACTTCTCTGTGAAATAGTAAGGCTCGTACATGTTTTCAAAGCAAACCGCTACTTTATAGCGCGCCATCATCTCGCGTTTCGTTCCGTCCGGCCAATCGCCAGGCAATGCACCCCTGTAATTGAGAGGAGGGCCGGGCCGTGAAAACCATGTGGCGCGGTAGTTCTTCCAGCCCGGGCGTCCGAAGAGATCTACCTCGGGCTGGGTCACGAACCGGTTCCTATAAGTGTGATTCGGATGCCGCCGCCACGGTGGTCCTCCACTATTGGAGACGATAGCTATGGCGCGTTCAATCCTATCGGAATTGGGATTTATTTTGAGTTCTCCGAAATGCGTCATGTGTGGAACTCGGAAGCGAGGATCGGGGTGATCGTACCATAAAAACTCATGCACCGCCAGTCGCGATCGGATCCTCGGCCAGGTCCCCTCTTGCAGCGCGCGAAAGTTGAACGGCGGTTCAGAGCAGTACCATGCCTTCGCGCGAGGAAACGTAAATAGCTCAGGAGACGGTGCCCAGTGGCAAAGCAGAGCATCGGCCTTCTCGGGGGGGATTCCCCCTGAGAAAACCGCATCCTCGGTTTTCAATTCTGCAAACCATGGAGAGATGACGCGCACTTGAAGTTTGGAACTCATGGGGTGGCAATGCATCTGATGATAACATCGTATCTGTTCGCAAACACTGAGTATGGCAGAAGGCAATACCAAAAAGTCCGAAGTCTAACCTGGCAAATGGTCCGAAATATGGGACGATTTGCTTGTGAGAGCTTTAGTTCAGTCATTTGGTTGTACGGTTTGACTTTGCCAATAGCCGCCGGGCTTTCCGCTCACCACGCCAGGCTGCGAGCTGAAACCTGCGCTCGTAGCTGTTGCCTCGTACAATCCTCCAAAGATACCCAGCCACTTCCCGAAGCAGTGGTTTGCGAGGAAAAATCTTTGGGCGATAAGAATCGAGAATTATGTGGGAGAACACCATCCCCTCCCGCAGAGCGAGCAAGTATGCGAGCGTTAGGCGGCGATCAGGAATAAGATGCACGAACTTGAGGGACATAAACCTTCCGACCCCCAGACTCATATCGCAGGCCGACATGACCATGTCTGTATCTTCACCCGAGAGAAGCTCCTGACCGGTCCGACCCAAACCAAAACGCTTCCCGTCCTGCAAATTGGCCGCGTAGCGGTTGGCGACAGAACGCCGTATGCACAGGCCGGCCCCGATAGGACACGCTTTGCCATCGTAATTATTGGACCAACAATCTCTTTCGGTGCGGCACAAACCGAGCATGGCTTGATACGGCCTTGTCCAGTCGGGAGGTAAGCTCTCAAACTCAGGCGTCGGCTGCCCACCCCAGGCGCCCAGCATCGGCCATTCCTTGGAAATTCGCAGGGCCTCGGCAAAATAAGTGGGGTCGAACAGTGTGTCATCGTCCGAAAACACCATCAAATCGGCTGTAGCCTCACGAATGCCGCGCAAACGCGCTGGAGTGAGACCAAGCTCATCCTCGCGGATGGTTCGCGCATGCGGATGCCAGGGCAAATTCCCAATCTCCGCCAAAGGTTGCTTGGAAGCATTGTCAACGAGGAGGAATTCCCATTCTTCCTGCGACAAGGTCTGCGCCTTGAGCGAATCCAAAACCCGGCGCAAATAATCCTCTCGCGGATTGTGCGTGCAGATAATTACCGAGACATCCATATAAAATGGAAAAACAGGGAGACTAGAAACCTGAGATCTGAAATTAGACAGGCGCTAATTCAATATGTAATATTTGGCTTATGCCTAAGCAGATGAAACAGATAGCGAACTGCAGAATAAACTTCACGCGCCGTTTTCGCCAAGGGTTGGTGCCCCACGCATCTCAGCCAAAACCATGCGCATTGCCAGCGCTGCGGCATGAAGAGCATGCATTTCATGTAATACGCACCTCGCCCGGCGTCATACACGCGCATTATGGATTCGACATCCTTTCCAGGTTTGCGGCCATGGTGATGATAGACCACCGGACGAGGGTCATATTTCCCATTCCATCCCGATGCCAACCCCCGAAGGGCGATATCAGCTTCTTCAACCACAAATGGGGTTCCCGGGCCGAAAGCGTTATCAAATCCACCGATATCCATCAATGCCTGACGCCGAAATCCCATGTTTGCACCATTGACGAAACCGGGCCAAACGAATGATCCAGCATACAGATACTTTTCCGTTTGTGACGTGTTGATTGTCACGGGCGCATCCGTTGGATCATAAAGCAAAATGCGTCCTCCAGTAAAACCGAGAGACTGATCTGCAAACACCTCGAGCATGTTCTTAAGATAGTCCGGCTCAGGATAACAATCGTCATCGGTAAACGCAATTATCGAAGCATTTGTTGCCCGCCAACCGGCATTACATGCGAACCCAGCACCGCGCCTAGGCTCTGTAATCACATTGCTATGACCTTGGAACTCAGAAACGAATGTATTTAGCTTTATAGCAGTCTCATCGGTTGATCCATTATCCACAATGATCAGCTCCCATGGACAACTCATCTCAATTCTCCGGATTGCAGCGAAAAATGCATCCAATCCGTCTGCACGATTCCTAGTCTTAACGACCAGTGCTATATCGGGATTGGCTAATGTCATGGCGTAAGGAATCCGTGATCACTTCGAACAGCAATATACAGTAAAATGCGCAAGACGATTAAGGGTCTTCTGAATGGCACTGGGCAACACTCCCAAAATGAACCGTGCCACTGCTTTTGTCCGGCCCTTGAAGGACCGAGCAGCCACAGCCTCCTTATAATCGAATGCGTATTTTAGGGAGCTTACCGTCGCATATCCTGCCGCCATCAAACGGTTCCGATAATCGTCGTAAATCGACCGCAAGTCAGGCCTTTCTGCGAAGGAACCAACCATCTCATTTGGCCTGCTGGAAACGGAATCTGGTTTCAATGGACTATAACTGCTGAAATGATAAAAGACCAAGTCGTGTTTGCCATTTACAATATAATGTCCGCCCTCGATGCTTAAGCGCCGCTCGAAGTGATTCCAGTAACACATGTTATATCCCGGGTCCGTTTCCACCTCGATTCCCGGAAAGTATAAGGGAGCAAGGGTCACCCACAGTTGATCAGTGAAGACCCCCGAACCGGGCCTGTGGTAACTGTGATCCCGGACCCGCTCCTGCCACCACTTGAGAAAGGCGAATGTTGTTTCGGTTCTGGACGTTGCAACAAATCCAAGGTTATATATCCCCGTGCAGAGCATTGAAATCTCGTATCGCACGTTCATCAGGGAATTGTCATACGTGCAACTGTGAGGTGTTACAAGGATGTTGCATGAACGCAATTTCTCCAGCATGGATTTAAAACTCCCGAACACCAGAATGTCAGGGTCAAGGTATATTACGGATGAAACGTTTTGATTCCGCTTGTAAAGGTGTTCCATGAAGAACGGTTTTACAGCGGTATTGAGTTCTATGATGTTGTATTTCCACGCCATACCCTCAAATTTTGGGATGCGGAGGTCTTCCACAGGAATCAACTCAAAGGGATACCAATAGTCTGGTGGCAGTTCCGCGGGCACGCGATCCACCAATCCGATCACAAAGTGACACTCCGCACTGCTCTGTGCCAGAGAATTCCCCAGCACCTTGGCGTGCGCCAGGTAGTTGGCGGAGCAAATTGTTAGAACAGTGATCACGATTACGCTGAAATGCTCACTTTTGCTCGGCAGGAGCTTGGAGAACCGTCAGTGTGGCCCCGATGACTTTCTCCCATGAGAAACAGTTTTCCGCCAACTTCCGGGAGCCGGCGGCTAGCCGGGACCGCTTTTCTGGGGAGCGAAATAGTTCTGTGATGGCGGCGGCGAGCGCAGTGGGGTCTCTTGGAGGACAAAGCACGACATTTTCGCCGTCAAGAAATGGCGATTCAAGGGTTTCACCGCGCGTCGTGATAATAGGCAGCCCATGCGAAGCTGCAACAGAAAAAGAGCTGTTGTTTAATCGCACACCGTCATTAAAAGGCAAAACGCAGATGTCCAGCGCACGTAAGCAAAGGGAACCCAATTCTTCCTCCGGCTTGCAATGACCAACCCAAATAATTCGATCGGCTCCTCCCGCAGTTTGACTCAATTCCTTAAGTTTATTCAAATAGACCATGTCTTTTGATCCGCCGATGATCACCAGACGAGTGTCGGAAGCGAGACGGCCGAAAGCTTCAAGCAAAGTCTCCATTCCCTTCATCCAATATATATAACCAAAGTATCCAACGACTACCTCTTTATCCGAAAGGCCTAGGACGGCCCGACCGCGTTGTCGAGCCAAGCGAGGATTTGATTCAGCGGCAAAGCGCATGATAGGCGGTGCTGGAATAATAAGGACTTTGGAACTTACACCCGGATGGGCCTGCTCGAAGACCTCCAAGTGCCTTTCACTGAGTGCAATGACATTCCTGCTGTCACGCAGCAGAGAGCCATAGCTTGGATGAAGCCCACGCTTGCCAGCCAATAAACTGAGCAGCCAACTTACTAAGCGGACCGCTCGGCCGTTGGGGTGAGACGCGCCCGTCAAACCACTAACATTCTCAAACTGCGTTACGAACGGCATATTAGGTTGTAACCACCTCAAAGCGGCGGGAGCAAAAGTAATCATTGGATGACAATCGTAAATCCAATCTATGTAGATCAACAACAATGCATCAGGCCGCATGCGACGTACAGAGAACAACAGGTTCGGGAACTGCCTCCATCCCCAAGACTTCATCAGCGGGTGGAGTCGAAAGCCTTTGGGCGCTGGAAAATCCGGCAATAGCTCACTCGTCAATAAATCAACCTCGATTCCTCTTGAGGCTAACTGCTCGCAAAGCATCATTGTATGCACGCTCTCCGGGGAATGCCGCGGGGGATACTGACTGCAAACAATAAGGAGTCTCATGGAAACACATCCCTCATAAACGGGCAACATGTGATGTGTTTATCATGAGTATATACCCAAAAGTTAATTCATTCACGACGCTCCAGATGGGCCAGCATTTCTGCTGCTTGAAACTCGCCGCGAAGCGAAGCGGCTTGGATCTCAGCCCGAAACTGTTGAGCCAGCGTAGCGGAAAGCCGAAGCCGAAACGCCTGATACGCACGAAGCAATCGTTCAGACCGACACGGCTTCACCGATTCGGGAGTCTTCGGAAGTTCCCCATCCCAAATGTACCGAAGGATGGCATGTGAGCGGCTCATTCCCTCTGCCAAACGGATGAGATAGTCGCTCTCCAGCCTGCTAGGCGGGATCAGGTGCTTCAATGACAATTCAGGGAAAAGGCCCACAGCAAGGCCCATTTCACATGAACACAATGCCATGTCGCTATCTCCAGCCGCTCCAAGGGTTCTTCCGCTCCTATCCAGAGAAATGCGAAGCGGATCATCTTTCACCTTGTTCAAATACGCCAGGGCTACGTGCCTTCGAATGACCATTCCTGCACCGCAAGGTGCGCATCCAAGAGCTCTGGTGCCAGGTTGGCAGGCCCACTCGACCGTTTTTACCTCGCGAATGGCAAGGTTTGGAAGCACGAACCGGACCCAGTCGTGCGGGTCGTGTTCGAATTCGCCGATAGTAGAGCCGTTGAACGCCCCAAGCCAGGGATGCAGCTTTGCTATGGAAATCCCCTGCTCCAAATAGTTCGGTTCCAGTACGTTGTCATCATCTACGAACACAATCAGATCGCAATTTGATTCCCTGATCCCGCGCAGTCTTGCATGGGTCAACCCAAGTTCATTTTCGCGTATAACTCGAGCGTGCGGATGCCAGGTTAAATCCCAGACCGCTGCGAAAGGTTCTTTGGAAGCATTGTCAACGAGCAGCAATTCCCATTGCTCTTTGCGGAATGTTTGCGCTTTGAGCGCGTCAAGGGTCCGGCGCAAATAATCCGGTCGAGGATTGTGTGTGCAAATGATAACAGATAATTGAAGGCTACAGTGCTGCATGTGCTAGAACGTCAAACTATTGCCTTGTGGTATCTCCC
>Ga0182027_10005743_pt1 | contig 18750 bp, 17 predicted proteins | sample 712E1DmetaG_FD_121300 | JGI IMG/M metagenome (GOLD analysis project Ga0182027, IMG submission 121300) | Permafrost microbial communities from Stordalen Mire, Sweden - 712E1D metaG (Illumina Assembly) | ecosystem: Environmental > Terrestrial > Soil > Wetlands > Permafrost | place: Sweden...
ATTTTTGTAAAGCAGCAGAGTTAGGGGACAAAGAAGCTTCTGAGCAAATAAAGGAAGACTGCCAATAAAGAGACGATAACCATATAAATAATATCGACTAATACACTTTTACCATCCCATTGACGGTCACACTGCAAAAAACATGTAAACAATGAGCCTTTTCTGAGATTTTGTTACCATTATGTTACTCATAAAAATATAAATGCTTGTAAATCAGTTAGATTACAAGCGTTTTTTGTAGCCCGTAGGGGAATCGAACCCCTGTTACCAGGATGAAAACCTGGCGTCCTAGCCCCTAGACGAACGGGCCAAATCGTTTCATTTCGGGCGGCAAAATTAGTCTTTAAGTTTCACTTTTCAAAATATTTATCATTCCTAATTTCTATCTTTGTTGAAACGAATCATCATGTCCATCCCGAACAAAGATCTTTTCGAAGCAGTTGTTGCGAAAGCCGGACTTAAACAGGAAGTTTACGCTACAACCCTGAACGCTTTCAACGAATTCAAAAAAGAAACAATCCGCCTGACCAGGGATTATCACAAAAAGATCAAACAAACTCAATGGCCGATACCCTTTGAATATAAAGATCGCGGGGCCTTTGAGTTTGAATTAAAATTTGGAAGTGATGTCCTGATATTTTTTATGCATACCAATGTTTTCGAATTTTCCAGGGATCATGAAGTCATGAAAACCTCTTATATCAAAAAGGATAAAAAACGGTCGTATTGCGGGATCATTCATATCTTCAATTTTCTTGCTGATTCTTTCAAATACAACCGTACCAGCGACATCGGGTACATGATCGGTCGCATTTTCGTCAACCTCGAATCACATTATTTTATAGAAGGGAAAAGAGAGATCGGGCTTCTTTATAACAATTTCCCAACCTCAGAACTCGATACCCACGCCATCATTTCTATTGTTCAATCTTCCATCCAGTACACCCTGAATTTCGACCTGCTGACCCCTCCTTACGACAACATGAAAGAGGTAACGGTGCAGGAAATGCAAACCACACTCGACAATCTTCAGTTCCGTACAGGTAAACGGCTGGGGTTCCGTTTCCAGGCTGACAGTGGAGAGTAGAAGACGGTTGAGGTGAAAAAAAGTGACAGAGTCATAAAGTTTTTAAAGTTTTTAAAGTTTTAAAGTTTATAAAGTTCTTATAGGTTGTTAAGATTTAAGTTCTCCCTAGTGCCTAATGCCTATTTTCATTTTGCTATCTTGCCATTTTGCTATCTTGCCATTTTAATAGTTCCCTGATCGGCCCGTAAGTATTGGAAAGTATTATTTCAAGATCTCCCCGTCCGACCCACCTGACTTCGCTTATCTCTTCCTCTATTTGGGGAATAAGGGATTGTGCGCTTTTCGCTTCCATATCAAACCAGTAAGTCTGCTTCAGGATCTGTTTCCCTTTTCTAGTATAGATGTGAAAAGTAGAAGGCAGGGATCCGGTGATCCTTAATTCCAGAAGCCCGGTTTCTTCTCTTACTTCACGGATGGCCGCTTCTTCCGGTGTTTCATTTTTCGCAAGTTTGCCTTTGGGAAGATCCCATTTCCCGAGCCGGAAAATAAATAACATCTCTCCTTTTTCATTTTTCACCAAACCTCCTGCAGCATCAACTCTTTTAAACAAATGAAAGAAATTTTGTTTCCAAGTACTGTCTTCCATCCCTGACCAGATAATCAGTTTCATCTGGTAATTATCCTCTTCAAAGACCTGAAAAGTTTTTTTCAACTGTTTGACGGAGGTATATTCAATCGCCCGGACATCCGGCGGCAGGTTACCGGGTTGCGATTCCAGTAATTCAATGGATTTCTCGTTTAAGAATATTTTCATTTCAACTATTGAGTTTGCTACATAATTCCTCTTTCACCGGAAAGGCATAAAACTGCCTGCCGGCAAGCAGGTGCACTAAGTTCGCTAAAAAAGATGGATCCTTCAGTAAAATTATAAAATTAACTTTTCCGGGTGGACTCAATGCTAATAATGTCTATTTTTGATTTCAGGTTCATGAAATATTCACCACGCACTTCTCACCACTTAATACTTCACAAAAATTGTCAATTGTCAATTAATAGCCTATGATCTATAATAAAACTGTCTCTTTACAAACGGCAGATTATCTTCTGGGAATCAGAGCCGTGAAGTTAAGTCCACGCGATCTTTTTACCTGGGCGTCCGGTATCAAGTCGCCAATATACTGCGATAATCGCGTCACACTTTCATTTCCGGCGATCCGTACGTTCATCAAAGAGAATTTCGTGAATGCGATCACCGAAAAATTCGAAAAACCGGATCTGATCGCAGGTGTTGCAACCGGGGGTATTCCGCAAGGGGCTCTCGTGGCAGAGGAACTTTCATTGCCTTTTGTCTATGTCCGCACCAGTAAAAAAGATCATGGCCTGACCAACCTGATCGAAGGCAGGGTTGAACACGGGCAGAAAGTTGTAGTAGTGGAAGACCTGATCTCAACGGGAAGCAGCAGCCTCGAAGCTGTGCGTGCCTTACAGGAGTCCGGTTGTATCGTTATCGGCATGGTGGCTATATTTACCTATAACCTGCCTGTTTCCATATCACGTTTTAAAGAAGCTGGATGTCCCCTCATCACATTGACTGATTATGAGATCCTGATCGAAAAGGCTTATAAAACGAATTATATCAATGAGGATGACCTGAAAGTACTTCGTGAATTTAAAACAAGCCTTTCGAAATAAGGTATTCCCTATCCAAGAAGTTTAAAAGATTCTTTGTACGCCTTCGGAGTAATAAAATTTTTAACCACAAAGTCGCACAAAGTGCACACGAAGTATTCCAAAGGAAATTTAATATGATGTGTCAACCAATTTTTTGACAGGGTTGAAAACAAAAAAAAAGCTGCCTCATTTTGAGACAGCTTTTTTATTTTTGAATTGGTCTATTTCACCTTCATGGCTTTGCCAAAAGATGAACCGGTGCCATAATCCAGCTTGATGATATAAGTGCCGGTGGAGAGAGATTCAAGTTTCAATGCCTTGATATATTCACCGGGTTGCTGTGTTCCAAATGAAGTTGAGAAAATCATCCGTCCCGATAAGTCATAGACCATGACATGAACAGGCGCTGTTTTCCCGATCTTGTAGGAGATGTAAACCTCATTTGTAAATGGGTTCGGCTGAACTTTAAGCGTGTTCGCTGCAGCAGGTTTGGGATGGATCGGATCTGTTCCCAGCACTATGCCGAATGTGTCATCATAGAAAAGACCCCTTCCAAAACTGGCAAGGTAAAGATCGCCATAATTGCTTGGCCTGTAATAATAAAGACCTTGATTGGTTTGTTGTTTTATCATGGTCACCGGTACATTCCCGGTTCCTGTATTCTGAACAGTCCAGGTGGGTGATGCAGATGAAATATCATTGGTTGAAAATACCCCAAAATCGGTTCCGACAACCACAATGCCAGGATTGGTCATCTCAAAAATTCCGGTGTATACCGGCATGGGAGGCAATGTCCCCTGGACTTGTGTAAATGCCGGAGTTGCATCCAGTCCATTGGTTGTTATGTAAACATAGCTTGAATTCCCATAATTTCCGAGGGTAACCAAAACGGTATGGCCATCAGGAGCAATGGCGATTGATGTGATATGCCTTTTTTTAAATTGTGTATAAACTGTGCTGTCATAAGAAGCGTGCCCGATTACACATCCTGCGCTATCTACACAGGCAGTTGACGCATCATTGGCGAAGGTGATGTTGGTGAGCCGGAAAAGTTTCCCGGTTGTAGTACCTGCCCAGAGCACACCCAGGTCTTTGGAGACTGTAATGCAGGAAATCACGTCGGAAGCATCAATATTTGCGATCCTGAACCAAGCCGGATCAACGCCAAACTGTAATGCCTGCTTTGTCATAAAGATTCCTGAATATGAACCCATGGTACCGGATATGAAAAACCTGCTTTGGACGACATCATGAACCCTTATGGTGTCCAATGAATCAATATTGGCAGGAGCCTGATAATGAATCGGGAAATTCTCATTTGCGCTGGGTATATTGATAATAGAATCTTTAGGTATTGGACCTACTTTATTTATATAGGTGACAGTATCGACACTTTGTGGAAAGTAAAAGTCTTCCCAGAAGTTGGCGATTGCATAATGGGCATTGGAAAGGCCTCCCAGGAAAGTAGGTGATGGAGTGAGGCCAAGGTCTTCAGTACGGATATAGGGTGTAGCAGAGGTTCCTGTTCCATAAAATACACAGGTTGGAGCGATCATTGACCAGGCCACATCCCCACCATACCCTTCATACAACTGCCTACCGTTTTCGGGTTCATTCAAAACAGTGCCACCGGGAATATACTCTGCACCAACGTAAACTGCACCACCAAAGGCAGCCGCTTGATTCATATTGTATGAAACAGAATTAAATTGGGAAACTATAAAGTTTTTGACCAGGTGTTGATATGTAATTTCAGTGCCACTAATGGTACCCACGGAAATTCCATCATCTGTTGCGATGCCGAATTGGTTCGTAACATTTGGACGGAATAGGATCTGATGCTGAAAAGCAGGTACTTCGAACCTTCCCTGTGGAAAGATATTAGGATCATTAATGGTGTATGAAGTTTCATCAATAGCAACGTTAGAAACCATTTCCCAATTGTAGTAGCCGGTTTCCTGGTATTTTTTCCCATGCCAGATTTCAAGTCCCCCGATGAATAGTTGGTCGGGATCACCAGGATAAACGGCCAAAGAATTGGCATAGCAACCTCCTCCTCCGAGTGGGTCATAGGTGCTGTTTCCGGGGAAAACAATTGACCATGTAGTTCCTTTATCAGCCGACTTGTAAACATTCAGAAGTTTGCCACTCGAATTGGCCAGTGAGGCATACATGGTATTGCCATCACTTGGGGCAATTGCAAATTCCATCCCGGTAACTCCAGTATTCGGAAATGTGGTGGCAGTGCTTGTGGACAGGTTCACAAAGTTGTTGATATCACCTGCTACAGCTATATAAGCAAGATTGTCGATATTGGTAAGGATGGTTCCATCGGCCCCAATTGTAACGGTATATGCATAACCGCTCTTTGCCATGAGCCAGTCCGTTCCATTGTCAGTATATTTCAACCCGGTATTTGTTGCGGCAAAGACCCTGCCTGTTGAGCTCACTGCCAGTTTTGAAATGTAGGCCCAATCCGAAGCCGGGTTATTGAAAGCCGGCTGGGTATTTGGCATTGCCGTGAAGGTGGAATCATCATCCGAACGGTAGATTCCTGTGCCAATATTTTGATTTGCATCACAGTAGGATTCCCCTGTTGCGACATAGATCGTACCGCTGGAACTTTGTGCCATGCTGGTAACCCTCAGCACTTCATTACTCTGGATATTCATCTGGTGCCAGGTCAAGCCGAGATTTCTTGATTTCCAGATACCTCCTGACACCCCACCGGCGAGGATCGTCATTCCACTGGCGTCCTTGTTACTGAATATTAATGTGCGAATCCGGCCGGCTGCGTTATTTGGACCTATTTGCTTCCAGTTAAGATTGACATCCGACATCGCTTTCTCAGCGGCCATTCTGTTCACCTGGGTCTGTGCCCTCAGCATATCCCTGGCGTCGATCACACCGGTATACTGGTTGGCACGGATTTGTTGCATACGGTCAATTGCAGACTTACCGTCACCTGGATTTCCGGCAATCATGATTGAAGAAGAATAGATTGCGATGAATCCGAAAACAAGGATAAAAAAGCGAAAGTGTAAAAATCTACTTTTCATATTTGTGAGATTAATTTATTAATGGCTTTTCAATATGGTAATTGAAAGAGAATCAAGATCGTTATACAATACGTACACCCGGAAATAAGTTCAACAAATATAAATGAAAAAGTTTATTCTGCAAAAAAAAAATCCATCCCGATACTAAATAATGAAATTAAAGAGGATTTGCTTCCCACGGAATATCAGGGATAACAAGGCTGGTGGAAGTGAAAAGGAAATAATATTGAATAATTCTATATTTTCTCTACAGATGATGCAATCAGCCAGCCTACACTTCCATTGGCAATACGGATCTCATACCAGGTGCCAATGTTATCAATCAGTTCAACCTTCGCCCCTTCATGAAGCACAAAGAGGTCAATGCTTTTTTCATCCGGAGAACTTTTAATGGTCACCGTTGGCGTGAAAATAATAGCTTCCTTCCTGTGAATGATATCATCATAACTCTGCCAGGCAAACAGGAATGAAAACAGGCTCACAAGCACAAAAAAGATCCCCAGCCAGAAACCAGCCTTCCGGAAGAGTATATTCTTTGATACAACATAGAACAATCCGGCAACCAACCCGAGGCACAGGAAAGTCAGTCCGAACCTGGACCATTTGTCGACCGAAAAAGATTCAATCAGTTTTTTATACCAGCGTTTATAGAACAGTTCCGGAATAGGTTCGATTTTATCCGTGATTTTTGTATTTGCAATCTTGAGATTAAAATTCACATCTTCATTCCCGGGATCAAGTTTCCGGGCTTTTTCATAATAAAGGATCGAAGAAGCAAAATCGTTTTGTTTATAACATGCATTGCCAAGGTTGTAGTATAGACTTACCGATTCATACCCTGCTGTGATAACGCTTTTGTATAATTCTACAGCATTGGCATAAAATCCATCTGTATATGCTTTGTTTGCCTTGGCTATTGTGATTTCCGGATCAACTGCAAAGGTCAGTCCCGGTAAGAGAAATAAAAAAATGATGAATAATTTTCTCATGTTTATTTTCCTTCAATTTTTTCCGCGTGACGCGTCACGTCTTTCACCGTAGTTCCCGTTCGATCCGGGTAATAATCTCCAGCGCTTCAGAGTAGGTTTTTTCCATTATCATGGTCTTCTCTCCCGGTGCAAACCGCGCATATTCGGTATTGTTGAGTGTCTCAATAAATTGCTGGATGATTTCATCCCTGACATTCTTCTTCATCAATGCTTCATGCACGGAATCCATTGAAAGCTCAGCCAATGGGATCCCGAACTTATCACTCAGATAACCCCATAAAGCCTGGGATATTTCTATATAAAAAGCTTCCTGTTGTTGCTCTTTCAGGAAAGTATTTGCTTTTTTCAGCCGATTTATGGCAATCCGGGTAGCTTTCCTGTTTTTCATGAGGGCAAGGTCGCTTCTTCTCGTTTCCTGTTTCTTCCAGAGGATGATAATAATGATAAAGAGAATTACCGGGATGAGTAACCATAAGAAGAAACCCGTTGATGCAAAGAAAAAGGTCCCGGTTTTTCCGGGAACGAAAAGTTCATTTTTTATATGCCGGATATCGCTGCCGATGTATTTGATATCTTCTTTCCCTGCACTTGAGTATGTAACTGAAGTTGCATCTCCGCTTCCTTTTTCCACATCCACCGTATACTGGGGGCTGCTCAGCGTTACATATTTCTTTTTTTCCAGGTCAAAATAGCTGAATGTAATGGGTTTGATGGTAAATTTACCGGCTTTCCTCGGAATGATCAGGTACTCAAACGTCTGGCTCCCTGAAGTCCCTGCACCTGTTGTGCTAACATTGTTGGTGATCTTGGGGTCATAGGTTTCAAAATCGGGCGGGAAGCTGATGTTGAGTTTATCGATAAGTTGAATATTCCCTTTCCCGGTTATGATGCACTTCAGGTTTATGACGTCGTTGGTTTTTGTCTGGGTTTTATCAAGATCCGTTTTAAAAGTGAAAGTTCCCACTGCTCCGCTGAAATCCACCGGTTTTTCAGCAGTAGGAAGGGGTTTGACATTGATCACTAAGGAATTCGATTTCAGTGTTTTTTCAACATTGGCATAAGATTCATTAAAAAAACTATTGTTGAAGAAGTCATCGAAGAAAGGATCCCCGGTTTTGGTTTTTGTTTGTCTTTTATACTGGGCGACACATTCCAGCTCAAACGGGTCAATTACCAGTTTCCCGCTCTTTAACGGGTATAAAACAACTTTTAAAAGTTCCGCTACATGATAAACTTCACCGTCGATGGTCTGGGTATATTGATTATATTTTACGTTATCCTTGAGCACATGTGACCAGAATCCTTCAAATGATGAGGGTTTCGTGATGTTGGGTTGTGAAATGGAAACCTTGAAAAATATTTTATACGTAAGGATAATACCTTCACCCTGTATGGGATTAGTATTGTCAACGACAGTTTTCACGAAAACATCATTGGACCCCGACTGTATTCCTCCGTTGTTTTGGCCGTTATTTTTTCCTGTAGTATTCCCGGGCGATGTATTCTGCCCGGTTCCTGCATTTTTTATTACTTTGATGACCACGATATTTGACCGGAATTGCTTATTGTCAGCTGTAACCGTTGCAGCTGGGATTTCAAAAGTACCTTCCTTGTTCGCCCGGAGGATATAAGTAAAGGTGGAAGCAATCGACATTGAGGTTCTTCCGTTAACAGCACGGATACTAGATGAGGTAGAGGTATAAGGACCTGCAAGCACATCAAATCCCGGAATGGCGGGCCCATGGAAATTCGATGCCTGTGCATTAACGGAATAGGTCAGGTTAAAGGTCTCTCCCATCCCGACAACCGATCTGGCGTTGCCTGTAAGCTGGACTTCCTGGGCCAGGGTAATGGTAACAATAAGAAGGAACGAACAAAAAACCAAAAAAAACCTCTTATTCATATAGTATTTTCTATTTTCCATCACCAATCTTTCTCAATCAGGACCTGCTGTACTTTTGTTTTATCCTTCTTCAGTTTCTGCAGGGTTTTCTTTTCGTCTTTCTTCATGGCCTCCAACATGCGATCAGCATCTTCCTTACTGATCTTTTTTTGCTGATCCTGCTGATCTTTTTTATCCTGTTTCTGATCCTTATTTTGTTCATTTTTCTTCTGGTCCTTTTTATCCTTATTCTGCTGATCCTTTTTCTGTTGTTGCTTTTGTTGCTGCTGTTGTTTTTTCATCATCATCTTTGCATACTCGAGATTGTATTTGGTATCCTTATCCGAAGGGTTTTTCAGCAATGCATTTTCATAAGCTTGGATGCTCTTTTCATAGTTCTTGGATTCAAGAAGGGAATTCCCGAGGTTATGAAAAACACTGGCTTTGTCAGTGGAAGTAAGATTTGATCCTGCAAGGTTTCCAAAAATTTTTGAAGATTCTTCAAAATTCCTCTGCTGGTAAACGGCATCTCCAAGATTGAATAGTCCACCTGGTGAATTTTTATTGGCATCCAACGCCTTTCTGTAATTCATTTCGGCTTCCTTGAATTTTCCTTTATTATACAGTGTATTGCCTTCCCGGATCAGTTTTCTTTCTTTCTGGGCAAAGGAATTCAGGGCGGACGCGGCTAAGAGACTTATGAGTACTAAAACCGTAACGCGTGACACGTGACACGTGACACGTAACGAAATGGTCTTAAGATGACTATAAACGATCAACATCATTATTGAATTCACTTAACACTTAACACTAAACACTTAACACTTTTTCACACATCCCATTTAAAACGGCTTAAACCTGCTAAACCACTGGTTTTTTTTATCAAATACAAACAGCTCAAATATAAGGAATAACAAGCTAAACCCTATGAAATATTGAAAACGGTCTTCATAATCCGAAAATTGCCTGCTTTCCAGTTCTGACTTCTGGATCTTATTCAGATCATCAAAAACTTTTTGCCAGCCTTCCTCCGAATTGGTTATCCTTACATACATGCCCTTCCCTATTGCTGCGATACGCTGTAAAAGCGAATCATCCAGGCGGGTAATGATGGTTGTTCCATCCCGGTCCTTTTTATACCCGGTCCGGTTATCCCCGTTATATACCGGGATCGGTCCGCCTTCCGGTGTCCCTATCCCCACCGAATATACAATGATTCCTTTTTTAGCAGCAGCCTCGGTTTTTTCCAGCACGTCACCCTGATGGTCTTCGCCATCAGAAATAACGATGATGGCTTTATTGTGTGTCGATTGCCCGAATGAACCGGTGGCCATCTCAACGGCATCAGCAATGGCCGTTCCCTGCACGGGAACAATATTGGTATTAATGGCGGAAAGGAACATTTTAGCTGCTCCGTAATCTGTAGTGATAGGTAACTGGTTATAAGCCTTGCCCGCAAACACAATAATGCCGATCCGGTCTCCATCCAGACGGTCGATAAGTTTTGATATGGCCTGCTTTGCCCGTTCAAGCCGGCTGGGACGGATATCCTCTGCCAGCATGCTGTTGGAAACATCGAGGGCGATCATCACATCAATACCTCTTCGCTCAACTTTTTCCATCTTCGACCCGGTTTGAGGGTCAGCAAGCGCCAGCACAAGAAAGGCAAATGCGATCATCAGTAAAACGAATTTAAAGATAAGCCGCCCGGTAGAAAATTCAGGCATCAGCTGGTGGATGAGTTGGAATTCACCAAACCGGTTCAGGGCCTTTCTCCTCCATACCAGGAACAGAACAAGCGATACAGTAAATACTGGTATCAGCACCAGAAGATAAAGGAAACTTATATGTGCGAACCTGAACATTTATTAATTATATCTGTCAATTGTTATCTGTAATCTGTTATTTGTTATCTGTCATGGTGTATTCCGGAAATAAGTATTCCGGAGAATTATTTCCAGGGTAATAAAAAACAAAGCGATCCATGCCAGTAAGTAAAACTCTTCTTTCCGCTTATGGAATTCCGTGACATCAATTTTCGATTTTTCCAGCTTATCAATCTCCTGGTAAACCTGGCGCAGTTTCGTGTTATTAGTAGCCCGAAAGTATTTTCCATCCGTCATCTTTGAGATCTGACGGAGCAGGTCCTCATCGATTTTAACTTCCATAGGTGTGATTTGGATCCCAAATGGGGTTTGAAGCGGGTAAGGTGCAACCCCGGTAGTGCCGATACCGATGGTATAAATCCGCACTCCGTATAATTTTGCAATCTCTGCCGCGGAAAGTGGATCGATGGATCCCATATTGTTTACCCCGTCAGTCAGCAGGATGATAACCTTGGAGATGGCCTTGCTGCCGCGAAGCCGGTTTAATGCGGTGGCTAACCCGTCGCCAATAGCCGTTCCATCTTCGATCATCCCGCTTCTGATATCCTGGAAAAGATTCTTCAGTATGGCATGGTCGGTTGTAAGCGGACATTGAGAAAAAGCCTCCCCGCTGAAAATGACAAGTCCTATTCTGTCGTTAGGTCTTCCATCAATAAATTCCATGGCCACATTTTTGGATGCTTCAATGCGGTTGGGTTTGAAATCCATCGCCATCATACTGCCGGATATATCCATGGCCAATATAATGTCGATTCCTTCTACGGTTATATCGTGGCGGCTTTTTTTGGATTGCGGGCGTGTCATGGCGAGTATCAGGAAGATAAGTGCCAACATTCGCAGGACATACAGGCCATGATAGAGGTACAGCCGGATTCCCTTTCTGACCCCTTCGAACCCGGTGGTGGACGAAACCTGGATATCTGCAGGATTCATTTTTTGCCTGAAGAAATACCATGCTACCAGGATGGGTATCAGCAGCAGCAGATAGAAGTAATTCGGTGATGCGAATGTGATTCCTTTCAACATGGTACAGGGATTTCCGGAGTTGTAAAGGTCTTATTTATAAAATCAACGGCATATTCCAGGCTATGTTCATGATCTTCGGGAAGGGGCAGGTACTTGGCAAATTTTACAAGATCGGCCATCGACAGGATATCACCAAGGGTCGTCCGGTATTCTTTCAGGATCCCAGTCTTTTCTTCCAGGTCTTCAAGGATCTCGCCGGTTGTACTTTCCATAGCCATGAGATGAAATCTGTCTTCGATGTATTTCCGCAGGATATCTGTCAATTCCGTATGATACTCTTTCGTCTTTCCTGCCTGCCATAATTTCCTTAAACGAAGTTTCTCCAGTTCCATCAATGCCCATTCATGGGGCTGGTATTTGACGCTGGGCCGAAGGAGGAAAATGGGTTCACCCTTTCTTCTTCGAATAAGGTAGTAAAGAAGAAAACCTGCGATGGCAAGAAACAGCAAACCGGCAACGATCCAGGGCATGTATTCCAGGATGGAAAACGGGATCTTAACAGGGCCTTTAATGGGCTTGATGGCCAGCGTGGTATCGACCGCCAACGTATGAACGGTCAGGATCTGTATCTCTGTTTGTTCAAACCGGATGGTGGTATCCGGAAGGTTACGGTAATAAAACCGGATCGGGGGTATCGTATAAAAACCGGAATCAAAACAGGTCAGGCGAAGTTTCTGGGTAAGCTGGAGGTTTTTTTTATCAGCCGACCAGGAAGTATCGACATTAGTCCTGCTGATAACCTGGATGTTCCCGAGAATGGTGTCTTTTATCGATGGCCATACTACCTGTGTTCCGGAGGGAAAGCTGAAATTCAGATTCAGGTTCACCTGGTCGCCAATGAGAATGGTATTGGGCTCCAGCTGTGCCGTTGCTTTGTACCCCTGTCCCCACGCAATCGTTCCTGAAACCAGAAGGAGGAAAAGAAAATAATATGTTTTTGATATTCTCAAGGAGTGCTTAGTAGTTATCTGATGAGCTGATGTTCTTTTACTTTATGAACTTTATAACTTTATAAACTTTATAAACTGACTTATTCGTAATTATCTGCGTGCTGTTCTTTTCTTAAATAGCCCGATAAGCGGTTTGACATAATCCTGGTCGGTACGTATCTTCACCACATCCACGCCACTTCTCCGGAAAGTATCCATGAGATAGCGTGCCTGCGTGATGGATCTTTCCATGTATATTTTACGGACTTCACGACTTGCTGAATCAACCCACATACGCTGTCCAGTCTCAGCATTTTTGATACGGATCATGCCCATATCCGGGATCTCCGTCTCACGTTCATCAAAGACATTCACGGCAATCAGGTCATGCTTTTTGTTTGCAATTTTGATCGCATCTTCAAATCCCTGGTCCAGAAAATCGGACAGCAGGAATGCGGTGCATCTTTTTTTAATGGCATTGGTAAAATAACGAAGGGCCTCGGAAATATTCGTTTCCTTATGTGCTGCATGAAAATCGATCAGCTCGCGTATGATCCTCAGGATGTGTGTGGTTCCTTTTTTGGGAGGAATGAATTTTTCCACCCTGTTGCTGAAGAAGATGACGCCTACTTTGTCGTTGTTTTTTATGGCGCTGAATGCCAGAACGGCAGCAATTTCCGTGATCAGGTCCTGTTTCAGGGTTTGTTTCGTGCCGAACATGTGCGATCCGCTTACGTCAATCAGTAACATAACCGTGAGCTCTCTTTCTTCATCAAATATTTTGATATACGGGTGATTGAAGCGGGCGGTCACATTCCAGTCGACATTCCGGATATCATCCCCATACTGGTATTCCCTGACTTCACTGAAAGCCATACCTCTACCTTTGAACACGCTGTGGTATTGCCCGGAGAAGATCTGGTTGGACAAACCCCGTGTCTTGATCTCAATCTTGCGTACCTTTTTAAAGATCTCTGAGGATTCCATTTCTTTAGCTGGTGAATTGGTGAACTAGTGAATTGGTGAGTTGGTGAACTGGTGATTTTTTTACTCACCACGTCACCAATTCACCATGTCACCAGTTTTCTAAGGTACTTCAACTGTATTCAGTATCTCATTAATAATATCTTCCGTGGTGATATTTTCTGCTTCTGCTTCATAGGTCAGTCCGATACGGTGACGCATCACATCGCTGGCAACAGCCCGGATATCTTCCGGGATCACATAACCCCTGCGTTTGATGAAGGCAAAAGCTTTTGCAGCCAGGGCGAGGTTAATGCTGGCACGGGGTGAAGCGCCATAGGAGATCAGGCCTTCAAATTTTTTCAGTTTATATTCTGTGGGGAACCTGGAAGCAAAAACAATATCAGTGATATAGTTTTCAATTTTCTCATCGAGGTATACCTCACGGGTAACGCTCCTTGCGCGAAGAATGTCTTCGGTTTTCAGGATCGTATTGGTATTTACGGATTCGTTCGAGATGTTCTGACGGATGATCAGTTTTTCTTCTTTTTTATCCGGGTAACCGATCACGACTTTCAGCATGAAACGGTCGACCTGTGCTTCGGGCAATGGGTAGGTCCCTTCCTGTTCAATCGGGTTTTCTGTTGCAAGAACCAGAAATGGTTCCGGCAATATGAACGTTTCTTCCCCGATGGTCACCTGCCGTTCCTGCATAGCTTCAAGGAGGGCACTCTGGACTTTCGCCGGGGATCGGTTGATTTCGTCGGCCAGTACGAAATTTGCAAAGATTGGGCCTTTCCGCACCCGGAACTCTTCCTTTTTCTGGCTGTAGATGAGGGTACCGATGAGGTCGGCAGGCAAGAGGTCGGGTGTGAACTGGATCCGGCTGAATTTAGCATCAATGATGTGTGCAAGAGATTTAATGGCCAGGGTTTTTGCAAGGCCCGGAACTCCTTCAAGGAGGATATGGCCGTTGGAAAGTAACCCGATCAGCAACCGTTCGATCATATGCTTCTGGCCTATGATGACTTTGTGCATCTCCATCGTGACCATATCGACAAATGCACTTTCTTTCTGAATGCGTTCATTCAAAGCTTTAATATCCGTTTCAATCATAACAAATCATGTTTTTGAGGGTGCAAATTTATACATTTGAAAAAACTCTCAGAAAAAATTTTATGTTAATATTTGTTAATCGTCGTTAAAGAAAAGTTAAGTATTAACAAGGATTTCCGTAAGGTTCATTCATGATGGTAAGCCTCGTTCCTGAGAATGGTCAGGGCACGGTATAACTGTTCCAGAAAAAAAAGCCGGACCATTTGGTGCGAAAAAGTCATCTGAGACAATGAAAGGCGGAAATGCGCTTTTTTCTTTACCGATTCATCAAAACCATAAGGGCCGCCGATTACAAATACCAGGTTCTTGGATCCGCTGCTGAACTTATGGTTCAGGAAAGAAGAAAATTCAACCGAAGTCATTTCTTTTCCTTTCTCGTCCAGGAGTATGATGATATCATCAGGGCTGAAAAATGGCAGGATTTTTAAAGCTTCTTTCGCTTTCCATTCCTGTTTACCCAGATGAGAAGCATTTTTCAATCCCGGTATTTCTACGATTTCAAGAGTCAGGTATCTCCTGATCCTGGTCTCATATTCTTTCATGCCTTCTGCAAGATAGGGTTCATCCGTCTTCCCGAGGGCTACCAGTTTCACTTTCATAACATCTTTAATTTCATATCCTGAAACAGGAAATTGTTCATTTTTTCGTAAGTTTGCATAATTAGTGTATTTTTTGTAAAATAGCAAGGATTATGACACACCCGTGGAAAATATTGCCATTCTTACTTCTGGCAATGGTCCTGCTCCCATTCCATTCAATCCCGGAAACTGGCAAGGATGATGTAAATAAACAGATTGTCGCCGCACTCACAGCAGGGAATGCGGTGGTACTTTCCGATTATTTCAATTCCATGGTTGATCTTGGAATATCCGGAAATGAGGACACCTATAGTAAAACCCAGGCTACGCAGATCCTGAAAGATTTTTTTATAAAAAATCCGGTAAAATCGGTCAAGATCACACGCCAGGGTTCTTCTACGGACGGATCCCAGTTTTCTATCGGAGAGATGCAGGCCGGGACAGCCACATTCCGGATTTATTATCTCCTGAAAAAGGTCTCGGAAAAATTCCTGATCCAGCAACTTCAGATCCAGAAAGAGAACTAACGCAACTGATTATTATGAACCTGGATGATATTATTGAAAACGCCCTGAAAGAAGACATCGGGGATGGCGATATCACTTCCATTAACATACTCCGGAAAAACATTCCCGGAAAAGCCCGGTTAAAAGTTAAAGACAGAGGCATTCTTGCCGGAATCCCGGTTGCTGAGAAAATTTTCCATAAGGTAGATCAATCCCTGGTTGTGACCCTTTTCAAAAAGGATGGGGATCGTGTAAAACCAGGAGATATCGTGCTTGAGGTGAAAGGGGACATTCATTCTATCCTTGCTGCGGAACGACTGGTACTGAATTTCATGCAACGGTTGAGCGGGATCGCCACATTCACATCACAAGTTGTAACGAAGCTTAAAGGATTGAACACCCGTGTGCTGGATACCCGTAAGACGACGCCAAATCTAAGGGAACTTGAGAAATACGCTGTCAGGATCGGGGGCGGTTTGAATCACCGCATGGGGCTTTTCGACATGATGCTGATTAAAGACAACCATGTGGACTTTGCTGGTGGGATTATCCCTGTGATGATTTCGCTGAAGAAGTACAAGACCGCCCACAAAAAATCGCCGGTCAAAGTGGAAATTGAAGTCCGCAATTTTAATGAATTGAAGGAGGTAATTGAATATGGGAAGGAACTTGTTGACCGGATCATGCTGGATAATTTCACGATTGAGGATCTTGCAGCTGCAGTCACGATCATCAATGGCCATTTTGAGACTGAAGCTTCAGGCGGGATCCGGTTATCCAATATCCGAAAATATGCTGAAACCGGTGTCGATTTTGTATCGGTCGGCGCCCTGACACACAATTTCAAAAGCCTGGATATGAACCTGAAAGTGGTGCCAAACCACATCTTATCAGATGACTGGTAATATCTATATGAAGATCCTTGAAAAAATACTTCTTTGGAAGCCTGTCGCATTCTTTATCGGCCTTTCAAAAAAGATCGTCCTGCCCGGTTTTGACGGAATTCCGCTTTACGATGTTACCGTTTTTTTTGTAAAAGGCCTCAATGAAGGATACATCACATCCCGCGCATCAGCTATCTCCTTCAACTTTTTTCTAGCGGTATTCCCTACCCTGATATTTTTCTTCACGATCATTCCATTTATTCCGATCACAAATTTCCAGCAATCCCTGCTTGACATCATTCGCGATTTTTTGCCGGATACAGCATATGCAACTGTCCAGACTACCGTTGAGGACATCATCACCCGGCCCAGGGGCGGTTTGCTGTCAGTGGGGTTTGTACTGTCGCTCTATTTTGCCACCAATGGCATCAACAGCCTGATGGAGGCATTCGACAATACTTATCATACGATCGAAACCCGTAAAGCAATAAAACAGCGGATGGTTGCTATTTTCCTTGTTGTAATCATAACTTTCCTTCTGATCATCTCCATTGGGCTGATCACATTCGGAACTTTGCTGTTATCCATGATCCTTCCGGAGCATATCCTCGCGAGTAACCTCTACTTCAGTGTGATCGTAGTGCTAAAATGGTTAATTACAATTGCCATGTTGTTCTTTGCCATCTCCTTCATATATTATTTTGCACCGGCGAAAAGGCGGCATTTCAGGTTTATTTCTGCAGGGTCAACGCTGGCAACGATATTGATCATCATTATTACCCTGGGATTCAATTTCTATGTAGATAACTTTTCCAAATACAATGTGCTCTATGGTTCTATAGGTACACTCCTGGTCGTTCTGCTCTGGATCTATTTCAATTCCTTCAGCATGCTGATCGGATTTGAACTGAATGCGAGCATTCTTCATGTAAAAAGGGGGAGGGAAAAGGTTAACGACCAGCAATCTCAATAACAACAGGTAGCACAAAGCCGGTTTTTCCCTAATTTTACTGCCGGAAAAGTAATGACCCCATAATCGAAAGAATTTCTTATGACACAAAACCCTCTGAATATTTCAATTATCGGCGCAGGCACGATTGGTACTGCTTTGGGAAACATCATTGCAGAAACGGAAATTCACCGGGTACTGCTTTTATCTATTGAGGAACAGGTCGTAGATTCCATAAATTCGGAAGGATTGAATCCCAAGTATTTTCCAACCCTTCATCTTTATCCATCCTTAAAAGCCACAACGGAAACAGAAAAGATCGAAGATTCCGATATTATCTTTCTGGCCATTCCTTCGGGCGTATTGATGGATTATATGCTAAGTATCCGTTCGCACATTCCCGCTGGAGCAATCCTGGTTAACCTGGCAAAAGGATTTGGGTCGGAACATAAAACCATTATTTCCTGCCTGAAAGAAGCTTTTCCAAACCCGCTGTGTTCGATGAAAGGACCCAGTTTTGCACGGGAAATCATCAACAAGGTTCCTACCGGTTTTACGATTGGCTGCATGGATCCGGCTGTGGGCGATATCCTCAGTGCGGTGTTCCAGGGAACAACCATCTTCATCGACCGTTCAGATGACATTGAAGGCGTTGAAATGCTAAGTATCCTGAAAAACATTTATGCCATCTGCCTTGGGATCGTAGATGCCCATTTTAATTCCCCGAACCTACGTTTTCTTGTCTTGACCAAGGCTTTCAATGAAATGCGGAAGATCCTTCTCCATTTTAACGGGAAGGAAGAGACCATTTTTAAATATTGCGGATATGGGGATTTCACGCTTACCGCACTGAATGACCTCAGTCGTAACAGGACCCTTGGCCTGCTTATTGGAAAAGGGTTCTTTACGGAACATGTATCGCATGAACTGGTTCTGGAAGGAAAGATGGCAGTGAATATATTCTATGAGGAGATCTCCAGGATTCTCGATGTGAGAAAGGAATTTCCGATCATCGGAGAATTGTACAAGATATTCAACACCAGATATGATGTATCTGCCTTCGTAAGCAATCTTCTGGTTTTCTGATTTTCCGATATTTTCGTATCTTTGCATTCATCTTCCTGTTTTGGAAAATTCTGGGGTTGACCGGATTTGACAGCAAGGAAGTGGAATTGCAAGCATGCCGGGCGTTGGGAACAGGTCCCGTAAAAAGTCAATTCCCACAGCCAATAAATGGCGACAATTATTCTTACAGACTGGCTGCTTAATTTTAGAAATTAAGTGC
>Ga0182027_10005744_pt1 | contig 18748 bp, 21 predicted proteins | sample 712E1DmetaG_FD_121300 | JGI IMG/M metagenome (GOLD analysis project Ga0182027, IMG submission 121300) | Permafrost microbial communities from Stordalen Mire, Sweden - 712E1D metaG (Illumina Assembly) | ecosystem: Environmental > Terrestrial > Soil > Wetlands > Permafrost | place: Sweden...
AATTATGATAACCGTCAGACAAGCTAAACAGTCCGATATGGATCAGGTTTTAAAAATCCTTGATGATTTTAGAACTGCCGTAAAAAGAATTATCAATCCTGAAAGTACCGAAATCAATGATTCCGCAAGATTTAAGGGCGCACCAATTTTTAAAGATGTAATGAAAAATTCACACAATGGGGCAATATTTATCGCGTTGGATGGGACAAAATATATCGGAATCATAAGCATATACAAAGTTCCGCAAGTGCGAAAAGGTCTTTACCGAGCGGAAATTGAGGAAATCTATGTTGATCCTGAATATCAAGGGAAGGGTGTTAGCGCAATGCTTATGAAGCAAGCTGAACAATGGGCGATAAAAAATGACATCGAAGTCATCCAGCTGATTTCAAATTTTCACTTAAAAAGAGCTCATAATTTTTACGGGAAGATGGGTTTTGTAGAAACAAGCAAGTCATTCGAAAAAAAACTTATATAATCAAACAATGGAAAAACAAAAAGAGCTTGAAAAATTAATTGAATGGCTTACACCGTACGATTCGCCGGAAAAAGCGGATTTATTAATAATTTTCGGTAATTATACCTTCGAACTTTGTAAAAAAGCAGCAGAGCTTTATAAGAAATCCTTTGTTAAAAAAATTCTGGTAACAGGCAAGACTGGCAATTTTGGGAGTAAAAACTGGAAAGATACCATAGCAGAAACTCTCAAAAGGGAACTTATGTCTCTTGGTGTGTCTGCCAATGATATCATTCTACAGCCAGAATCAACAAATACGTTTGAGGATGTTTTATTTTCAAAGAAAATCATCGCCGAAAATGTTGGGGATGGCGGCACAATCATACTGGTTGCAAGGCCAATTCAACAATTACGCTCTTATGCGACTATCAAAAAACAGTTGCCTCAATTTAATTACATTAACCAGCCTTGTAATTTGGATTCTGTGGATGACACATACGAAGTCAATGTAGTCAGATGTCTCCAGGAAGTTAAAAAAATCGAAACCTACAGTAGGAAAGGGGATATTCTAAATATCGAAATTCCTGCCGAAATAAAATCATCTTGTACGGAATTCTCGGTCAACCACTAACAATTAAAGGTACATTAACCCAATTCCAGATACAGCCAAAATCAGTCCTAAAATCTTCAGTTTTAGATTCTGCTTCTCATTGAATATTATTATCCCGCTTATCACCGGTATTATTAACGTTATGCTCTTTTGTATTGGCGTGAACTTTGATACCTCCATGTTCTGTAACACAAAACTTCCGATATACCATGAGCCAAGATTAAATAACGAGAAGAGAAGAAAAATCTTTAGTTTACTCCTGATCAAACGAGCGGATTTTGTTATCATTTTCGGATTAATAACTACAAGCGAGAGTAAAATCAAGGCACTATTTACAGTCACATAAAATCCAGCCGCAATGTAATTGAGTATATCCTTATCAATGGTGCTAGCTATCGCCGAAAATATCCCTGCACCAAGGGCAAATAACACACCCGCATTAAACTTGAATTTGCCTTTTTTGATCAATATAGTCAGATTTCCGATGATAATTAAACCTAGCCCCATAAAATTCCATAAATTAAGGGATTCCTTCAAGATTGTTATTCCTAGAATTGCTGAAAATACAATATTGATCTGCAATAAGAGAGACATTTCAGACATGTTGATCCGCTTTAGCGATGCATATTGTGAAATCAATGCCATACTATAAATAGCGCCCGAAATGACTGCTAATATCAATAATTCCAAGCTGAAGTTTATAGGATGGTATATAAAGAGGATTATACCGATGGGTAAACTTAAAACAGTATCAGCAATGGCATTGGCTGTTGCCATCGAAAGCGGAGTCGAATTCTCGACACTTATATATTTGGAAACGACATATACCATCCCTCTGATTGTTCCCCCGAGTACAAGTAAGAGAAAAAGCGTCATAATATCAAAATCAAATATGTGTAAGTATATCAGAATACATGGTAAAATGTACCCATTATTAACTCATAGCAATGACTCACAAACAATATCTCGATGATTTCTTAAACAATCATCATTCCAAATATTTCGCCCCTGTTCAATTTTTCCTTGCCTTTATAACTATACTTTCAATAGTGTCGATCATTTTGGAGACTGTACAAGATTTAGGAAAGTTTTCACAAATATTTTTAGTTATTGAATTGGTCACCACAACTATCTTTTCCATAGAATACCTTTGTAGAATATATATTGCTCCAAACAAAGTGAAATATATCTTAAGCTTCTGGGGATTGCTAGATCTAGTCTGCATTTTACCTACATTCCTGGATATAGGCAATCTGACATTTTTGAAATCAGTCCGATCATTAAAAGTGCTACGACTGGTGAGAACTCTAAGAATAGCCAAGATCAGCAGATCTTATCTGGAGGATAGGGAAAAAGCAAAGACTCAGGCTGATTTTAACAAGCTTAATATTGGAATTTATTTTCTTGCCCTGACATTTATAGTAACGATTTTCGGATCAATATTTTATATGGTAAATGACAGGACCGGAGTCTATTCAAATATTCCTTCCGCAATGCTGATTACATTAAAAATCCTGATTGGCGGACTCAGCTTGGCACTGTTTAATGGCGATTTGATTGATGACGCGATATCAATAATAATAAGCTTCATGGGGTTAATTATGTTAGGCTTGTTAATCAGTATTGTCGGCGGAGTTGTTAATCAATGGCTTTTAGGAGGAGAACACGAGGAGAAATAATGTTAAAAGATACTACTAAAATAAAAATTGAATCTGGATCTGGAGGTAACGGATCCCTGGCAATGAATACGGATTTTGCTGATGGCGGTGATGGAGGCAACGGCGGAAATGTTTACATAGAAGGGGATGAAAACATATATGATCTATCCGATTTTGATTATGGCCGGACTTACCGTGCAGGTCGCGGCGAAAACGGTTCATCTAGGCGCCACACAGGTTCTAATGGCCGCGACCTAATCCTAAAAGTACCATTAACTACCGAGGTTCACAAAGGTGCCCGCGTTCCTTATATAATAACAACACATGGTCAGAAAGCTTTTATTCTAAGGGGTGGGATGTGCGGATTTGGTAGTATTACTATACGAAAACACAAAGAGGAAGCCCTTACTTCCACACCTCAACCAGGGAAATTAAAGGAAATCACGCTTATTTTAAAATTAAAATCTGACATTATCTTTTTGGGTTATCCAAATGCCGGTAAATCGAGTTTGTTGAATTCTCTAACCAAAGCCCATGTAAAAATTGCACCTTATGAATTCACAACCCTTGAGCCACAACTTGGTTATATGGACAATTTAATTTTGATGGATCTTCCAGGACTCATCGAAGGTACTTCAGAAGGAAAAGGTCTTGGGACTAGTTTTGTTAAGCATACCGAATACGCCAAATTGGTTGCACATTGTATAAGTTTAGAGAACAATGATCCTCTATCTACTTACCAGAGCTTACGCAAAGAAATCAACAAAATCAACAGCAATATGTCTAATAAACCCGAGATAGTCATTTTAGCCAAGAGTGATATCAGGAAACCTGAAGAGATTGAACTGATAAAAAGGCAGTTTTTAGAAAAGTATCCATCTCTAAAAGTCTTTACAGCTAGCATTATTGATGATAATTCAATGGCAATTCTGAAGGAAAATCTCATTCAGGTTTTTAGAGATTTAAAGTAACATTTCCGAATCGTCCCTTGGACCATCCCCAGGGCTTGGCTCATCCAGAATTATAATACGAAAGCACGATTGTGGATATCAGAAAAATTCTTTTTAGTTAATTTTCGGCTAAATTTATGTTATTATTAATGCATTAATTATTAGACCTTTCATTATGCTATTCACAGCGGAAAGCGTTACACCTTATCACCCAGATAAGATCTGTGATCAAATTTCAGATATTTTCGTTGATTATTTTTTGACCGAAGACCCGAAATCCCGCGTAGCTGTTGATTGTTTGGGCGGACATCGCAAAATATTTGCCAGTGGGGAGGTAACCAGTCGCAGAGAATTCAAAAAGGAAGAGGTCATTGACGAAATATTTCGACAATTTCCTCATTTAAAAGATTATGCGATTAATATTGATCTCATTAAGCAATCGTCCGAGATAGCACAAGGCGTCGATACCGGTGGAGCAGGCGACCAAGGAATTATGGTCGGATATGCTTGCAGCGCAAACGATCAAATGGTTCCCCAAGAATATTACCTGGCGAGAAAATTATGTATGTATATTTGGGAAAATGGTCTGAATACCGATGGCAAAACCCAGGTTACAATCGATGAAAATGGTAATGTCGAAGCCGTAGTAGCAAGTTTTCAAAATATTTCTCATGATAAATTAGAGAAACTGTCAAAGGAATTCATTCCAAACGCCAAGAATTACCATATCAACCCCGCAGGAGACTGGTCAGTTGGTGGCTTTGATGCTGATACCGGCGTAACTGGCCGTAAAATAGCCATAGACAATTATGGCCCCCAAGTTTCAATTGGTGGAGGCTGCTTTTCAGGTAAAGATCCTACAAAGGTAGATCGAAGTGGAGCTTACATCGCAAGAAAGATAGCAATTGATTTGCTAAAAGAAAAGGGGGCTTCAAATGTCCTTGTAAAAATCGCCTATGCCATAGGAAAGCCTCAGCCAGTAATGGCCGTCGCCACCATCGACAACATAAACGAGACTATTACAAATTACGATTTATCTCCAAAAGGTATTATCGATTTACTTGATTTACAAAAACCAAAATACTTAGCCTCAGCAAAGTGGGGTTCGATGGGTATGAGCTTTACGTGGGGCTAAATAATTCCTCATTTTTGTTACGTAATTTACTAGTATAAATCTACGCATCATTTTTGCCTTTAATTATTGACGGCCAAGCTGTTTCACAATTTAAAGGCGTCGAAGTTTCCTTGCAAAAGACTATAACATCGGGTTATACTGAAACTAACCGAAAACACTGATCTTATGAATATTTATCTCAAGCCATACGAATTTTGCTCGATTGCAGGTACGAGTAAAAGGACTTTGCTCCTATACGACAAAATCGGCATCTTCAAACCTAAAAAGCTGAGCCGCAATAGCGGGGGTACACGTTTGTATACAAGAGGCCAAGCAAAGGAATTTAAATTGATTCAAGTTATAAGCTCTACGGGCGTTCCATTAAGCGAAATTTTATTATCTCTCCAACGGTTCAATTTTTCCTACCTGCGCTTATATAATCATTACAAATCTAGAATCATCAATCAGGCACAATCCGTCATAAGCGTGATTGACGATATCATTGCAGGATTTGAGCCGTATAAAAACTTTTTGAATCACTTTGAATTGGGTTTTTCAAACAAAATTGACGGTTTTAAATATAGCAAAGAATTCGATATCAATGAGGTTTTTGATAAACTCAACTCTTTAAAAGACATTGGATCAGTTAACAATGCGTATTTTATCGAATTTAAACCTAAAGTAAACTTCTGGGATAACGAAACCAGGCGCTTTTCAATAGGCTCTACGTCAACGCATCTACGATCACAAACGAAGGAAATCGACGAAGATTTGCTCTCATTCCAGTATGATATTGCAAAGTGTCTAAAACGATCCCACTTGATCAGTAAAATAAATGAGAAATCCTATATTGAGTCAATGAACTTGTTTCTTAGATCTTCCAGTTTAAAGCCAAAATCAATCCGATTGATACTGCATAATAGAGAAAAGGACCATAGGAAATACCTTTGCGAGACAAATATAATACTATGAGTTTCTATACCGACCCAGCAAACCAGTCTTATAGTATATTTAATTTTATATTACACAATTAATTACTTTTTGATACAATATGAATCAATTATCTAATAATGTTTCCGACATGAAATTTATGCAGCGTAAGGCGTTTGTGTCCATAGCAATTTTAATCTCATTTGTAATGTTTATTGAAATTAATAGGACAGTAGCAGAGGCTCCCACTTCATTTAGTGCGACTCCAACTAACTTTGTTATCTCAGAAAATGATCTCGGCCAAAAATCCACCATTACATTATCCAATTTAACAAATAACAGTATTACACTGGCAGTTAAAGAATGTATTGCACAAAAAGTTGACGGGGATTATCAAGAAACAGACAACTCGGGAGTCGGCAGCTCAATAGAAATTCTGAGTCCAAGCATAACTTTAAAAGCAAACGCACAAACTACTCTTACCCCGAGGGTAAGGATTTCCGCCTCAAGTCAATTTGAACAATTAAAAGTCCCTTGCGTTAAAATTGTTCTTCCAAAGACAAGCGAATCTATGATTATTCCATTCATAGTTCAAAATCTTGGAGGAAATGTACAGATAGGTACTACTCTGGATATTCATAATACTGGAGTTATCACCTCATCTGACTTAAAGATTGACGGAACAATTTCCAACTCTGGCGGCAAATTCTTTTTTCCTCAAGGTAATGTGACGATCACAAAAGATGGCAAGACGCTATTTGAAAATGACCTCTCATCTCAAATTGGCGGACTAATGTTGCCAGGAGAATCCAAGAGCTTTAACGCCGATTGGACAGACAATCTTTCAACGATTAACAGTATTGGTGAATACACGGTAACTTTAAGAGTCACGAACGACCAAAATGGTGACACGACAGGGAAAGAGATAACTTACATGTATATCAATAGTGATGTGTTATTACTTGGATCAATAGCATTAGGAACTATACTTCTAATTTCAATAGGTGTAGTGATTTTAAAAAGAAAATAATATGGATTTCAAGTTCAATATTGAAAATGAAATATTTAAGGTTATTTCAAACTACAAAGTTGGTGGACTTTTGATCAGTAGTTTGAAGAAAAGCCCCGACCCGAAATCATCCTTAGATATGATTGTCAAAAATGTAGTTGAAATCATCACAAAAAGGAAAGACTATCTTGCTAATTCAAAAACCTACTTAGCCTGGGAAAAAATCTTTAATTCCTTAGGCTTAAAGGGTGATGATTACATGCCATCTCACATTGCTTTGAGCAAAAGAGTCATCAAAAAATCACAACTTATACGTATCAACACTATTGTGGATTTGTATAATATCATTTCGTTATACCGACTTATCCCGCTTGGTGGACATGATATCGGTAACATTGAATCTATTACAGTTGGAAAAACAGCTGGTGGAGAAAAATTCAAGCCAATGGTGGAGGGAGAGAATGAAGTTTTAGTGCCGGTCGGCGAGTTTGCATACTTGGATAAAGCTAACAATCGCGTGCTTACACGCAATTTGGTGTGGAGACAGGCTGAGTATTCTAAGGTGACCGATAGTACTATCAATTTGTTTATTCCAATTGATGATGTAACCGGACAAATGTCAGACCAGTCAATGCAGCAACTCGCCGGCCAGATCGTGGGCCTGTTCAAACTTTTCTACGATTTTGACTACAATTTCGGGATCGCTACAAAATATAATCCAAACATAAATTATTCGGAGATCAATACTGATGTCTCAGTATCTAAGCCAGGCTTTTTGCTTGCACAATCTCAAATCATTCTTGATAATCAACAAATTGATAAATTCTTCGACAGAAAACTCGCCGAAATCTTCCCATCAAAAGATAAGCTTTTAGGGGCATTAAAATCGGGAAGGCGATTACGTTTCTATATGGGGGCCGACTGTACCGCTCCCAGACTTCATATAGGCCATATGATTCCATTTATGAAAATGGCAGAACTTCAGAAACTTGGACATCAAATAGTCTTTCTGATAGGCGACTTTACTGGTAGAATAGGCGATCCAACCGATAAAACATCTGCGCGGATCCAGCTTACTGAGGAGGACGTTATTAGAAATTCTAAAGAATATGTAAAGCAGATTTCAAAAATAATTGATTTTGAGGATCCACAGAATCCGGCCGTCCTGGTTTTCAACTCAAGTTGGAATGAACAGCTCAAATTTCAGGATGTAATAGAGCTTTCGACCAATTTTACGGTTCAACAAATGCTTGAACGTGACATGTTCGAGAAGAGAATGAAAGAAAATAAGCCGATTTACATCCATGAATTTATGTATCCGCTGATGCAAGGCTATGATTCCGTTTTTATGGAAATCGATGGCGAATTTGGCGGCAAAGATCAAACCTTTAATATGCTTGCTGGAAGGCATCTCTTAGAAACCATGAAGTCCATGGACAAATTTGTAATAACCGTCCCGACACTTCTTTCATCAGATGGAGTTACCAAAATGAGCAAAAGCATTGGTGATTGCATATTTTTAACTGACACACCAGCCGATAAATTTGGGAAAATCATGGCAATTCCAGATAATTTGATCATCCATTATTACGAATTGATAACAAAGCTTTCTGATCAAGCAATCAATGATATAAAGACCGGCTTGGCATCAGGCAGCATTCTTGCTATGGACGCCAAGAAAAATCTCGGCTACGAATTAGTCAAAATGCTTGATGGCGAAGAACAAGCACAAAAAGCCAAGGATTTTTTTGAACACATAATCCAAAATGGAGAGGTCCCATCAGGCATAAAATCAACAAAACGTGATCTAATCAGTAAGAAGTACGGTGAAATAATAAATATTAAAGATTTACTGGTTGAACTGGGCATGAGTCCAAGCAACTCTGAGGCAAAACGTTTAATTGGCGCCGGGGCAGTCGAAATCAATAATGAAAAAATAATCGATCTTAATAAGTCCTTGGACATTACCCAGCTTGATATAATTAAAGTCGGGAAACGAAATTGGCATAAAATTATTGATTAATTTATTATTTTTATCATGGTAAACAAATTCAATAAGTATCAAAAGATAATTTGGTGGGTGTTTATCGCTTTGACACTCTTTTCTATGGTCATTGTACCTATTTTAACCGTCTTTAAATTCTAATCTAGTGCTCCTAAACGATCCAATAACCAAATTGCCCTTTGTCGGCAATAATTATGCCGATAAATTAAAAAAATTGGGAATTTATTCCATTCATGATTTGCTTTATTATTTCCCAAGATCATATCAGGACACAAGGTTAATTTCGGACATCTCCGATTTGACTGATCCAACTAAGAAATATACCGTTCTCGTAACTATCGATAGCATAAAAAATATTCGGACACGCTCGCGCATAACAATACAGAAAGCTACCGCCCATGATGAAAGCGGAGTCGTAAATGTAACATGGTTTAATCAGCCTTTTTTGAAGAAAAATCTGCGTGAAGAAATGCAGATATATATTACAGGCAAGCTGAATCAAAGATCATTGATTCCTGAGCTTTCATCTCCACAGTATGAAGTACTATCCGATTCTCCAATCAATGCAGCCAGAATAGTCCCGGTTTATTCATTAACTGAAGGAATCTCTTCCAAATGGCTCAGAAGGCGTATACATGACCTTATTAATATGATTAACCATATTGAAAATCTTGAGGATGACATGCCTGCCGAAATAAAGGATAAATATAACCTAATGAATCTGAAAGATGCATTATCAATAATCCACTTCCCCGAAACGAAAAACGAATTGATCTCGTCTCGGAAGAGACTGTCATTTGACGAATTGCTTGATATACAAACGAAATTGCTAATCAAAAGAAGAAAAATGCAAGCCCGGAAAATGCAAGAATATAAAATTTCCGAAAGTGACTTGATTGTATTTTCCGGGCTTCTCCCATTCAAACTCTCAGAAAGCCAACATCAAGCTTGCAAAGACCTCATAGCAGATCTTTCCAGCGGACATTTGATGCACAGGCTTATTCAGGGTGATGTCGGCAGTGGAAAGACAGTTGTTGCGCTTTTTGCGGCTTATGCGTCATTTAATAATGGTTTTCAAACAGTAATGATGGCTCCAACTTCTATCCTTGCTGAGCAGCATTTTTCTTTAGCAAAAAATATATTTTCTAGTCTGAAACACAAACCCAAAATCGCTTTAGCCACAAGGTCAACTATCAAAGATTTAGATCAGTCAGTTCGTTACGACTTGATAATCGCTACCCACGCCATACTTCATCATAAAGATGCTTTTATAAAGAAATTGGGCTTGCTTGTCGTGGATGAAGAGCATAAATTTGGCGTTGCGCAACGCGATGATCTTTCACACTTTGAAAATTCAACTCCAAAACTAGTACATTATCTTAGTCTTACCGCAACGCCAATTCCAAGAAGCATTGCCCTGACTCTATTCGGCGATATGGACATGTCTCAAATTAAGCAGTTAAAGGATAGAAAAGTTATAAAAACGTTGATTGTTCCTGATTCAAAACGTGCAGATTCAATTAAATGGATAAAAACGATGCTTGATAATGATTCGCAAATATTTTGGATTTGTCCATTAATTGAAGATAATCCTGATTTTGAAGCAAAGTCCGTAGACTCTCTATTCGACAGTCTAACAGCGTATTTCCCTAAAAAGCATATGGGGAAATTATATGGCAAACTCAAGGCCGAAGAAAAAACGAAGATAATCGCTAATTTTAGGAATCTCAAGTATCGAATTCTGGTTTCAACCACAGTAGTTGAAGTTGGAATAGATATACCAACGGCAAACTTAATTATAATCGAAAACGCCGATCGTTTTGGTCTGGCCCAATTACATCAGCTGCGAGGAAGGGTGGGGCGTAATTCTCAGGATGCTTGGTGTCTACTGTTTTCAAATTCAACCGATAAACAAGCTCAAAAAAGGCTCCGTTTTTTTGCCAACGAAAGTAACGGAAACAACATTGCTGAATTCGATCTTCAGACAAGAGGACCAGGAGAGGTTTATGGAAATATCCAATCAGGGATTCCATCATTAAAAATCGCGCGATTCAGTAATAGTGAACAGCTTCTTCAAACGCGAGAAGCTGCTTTATATTTACTTGATAATAAGAAATGACGCCAATACTAAAAATCGCCTCCAAACAACACGGACATTCTCTTGACAGTATATCTGTTTTAGATCCTTACGCCAAAGATGCCTTTAAGGAAACGAATCACATCATAAAATATTTCGGTAAGCAATTTGGTATTTTAAAAAAAGAGTCGTCCTATTTTTAATATATATTATATTTAATAAAAATAATGAAACCACTACATGACATAACTGTTATTTTGGAAGATATCCGTTCCGCTCTTAACGTGGGCGCAATATTCAGAACTTCGGATGGGGCATCTATCAATAAGTTATACCTGACGGGGATTACACCTTATCCGCCACATAATCGAATTCCAAAAACAGCCCTCGGAGCAATTGATACCGTTGTTTGGGAATATAAAAAGGACACCATGGAGTGCGTTAAACAAATAGTTAAAGATAGGCCAATCCTAGCAATAGAAATAACGCCCGAAGCTGTTGCATACTCAGATTATGATTTCCCAGAGCCAGTAGCTATCGTAATGGGAAATGAAATCAGCGGAATATCAAAAAACGTGTTAAGCTTGTGTACAGCAACAATTAAAATTCCTATGTATGGTTCAAAAGAGTCTTTGAATGTTGCAACAGCATATGGAATAATCATTTACGAAATAGTTCGTCAATATAATGTTAGAATAAATAATGCTAAGAATAATCGCAGGGACTAAAAAAGGAATGAAAATAGAGGTGCCTGATAGCGCCAGACCGATTACCGACAGAATACGTACTTCAATATTTGATACGATCAAGGAGATTGTCCCTGAGGCAACGGTTTTGGATTTGTACTCCGGAAGCGGATCGTTTTCGATAGAAGCATTGAGCCGTGGCGCATCAAACTCAACGATAGTCGAAATTGACGAAGAGGCTATCAAATTCATTTATGATAACCTTCGACGTATGGGTCTTAGTGATTCAGCAAGTTTATTAAAATCAAGCGTAAGCTCTTTCCTTAGAGACCTGCCTTCTGATTCGACTTTTGATATTATTATGACGGATCCGCCCTTTAAATTGGACCAGAAGCACAAATATTCCGATCTGGAGCTGTCGGCAAATCACCTTACAGATAAGGGCGTTATCATTTTTCGTTTTCCATCAACCGAAACTTATCAAAATGTTCCTGCAGGTTTGACCCTTATTTATTCCAAAAAATTTGGAGTCAGCAGAGTCAATTATTACAGGAAACAATAAAATATCATTCCCAATAGTAAATTTGTGTGATAAAATTGCCTTGATTTAATTAAATTGAGTAAGAAAATGGGTGCATTACCAAAAAGAAAAATCTCTAAGCAAAGAAAGAATAATAGGAGATCACATCTAGCATTAAAGGCCCCGACTCTAAGTCGATGTCCAGAATGCAAAAAAATGAAGCCAGCACATCAAGTATGTCCTTTTTGCGGTACTTACAAAGGTGTTCAGGTTATTAGCGTAGATTAAATGTCTTCCGAAAAACGTCATAATGCTCGAATGATAGCCTTGGAAAGACTTTTTGAGTATGAATATATAAACAATCATTCAAAAGATGTCATTCCTTTCGAAATTGATCAATTAAAAGATGCTTCAGAAATCAAAGATTACGATACTGTTCTGGCTGAAGAACTATACCTTGAAACTATTACCCATATTGATGAAATCGATAAAATTATAATTAAAAACGCCCCTGAGTGGCCACTCAAAGATGTTCCATCCACTGATCTTGCTATTCTACGTTTAGCTATTTTGGAAGGCTTTATATTAAAATTAAATCCTTACAAAGTCGTTATCAACGAAGCAATAGAACTTTCCAAGGAGTTCGGCAACGATCAAAGCCGCAAATTTATTAGCGGAGTCCTTGGTTCTATTTATGATTATTATAAAGTTAACGACAATGACGACAACGAACAATGATTTAGAGGCTTTAGACGAGCTCCAGAAGCAAATCAAAATCACTTTTAATGATATAGGCAAACTCAAACATGCCCTGATACACAGGTCCTATATCAACGAAAACGAAGATAAAGGTCTCGCCAATAATGAAAGGCTTGAGTACCTTGGTGATGCGGTTCTGGAATTAATTGTGACCGAATATTTATTTAACAAATATGTTGACAGGGCAGAGGGTGATCTTACGAGCTTTAGAGCCGCTACAGTCAATACCGTTTCCCTTGCAGAAACAGCCAAATCAATAAATCTTGGTAAATATATTTATATGAGCCACGGTGAAGAGATTACAGGTGGCCGTGAGCGTCCGTATATTCTCGCAAATACTTTTGAAGCACTGCTGGGAGCCATTTTCATTGATCAAGGGCTTGATATTTGTAAGGGTTTTCTGATGTGTTTCCTTCTACCAAAAATCGAAAAAATCGTAACGGAACGGCTCGATATTGATAGCAAATCTAAGCTTCAGGAAATGTGCCAGGACCGCTTTAATGTCACACCAACTTATGAACTCATTTCGTCTATTGGACCGGATCATGCAAAGATTTTCACAATGGGACTAAAAATTGACAGAAAAATTGTGGCGCAGGGACAAGGAAAGAATAAACAAGAAGCAGAACAGAAAGCTGCTCATGAGGCTATCATAAACTGGGATATAATTTCCAGAGGATAATATTGTTTATTCCTGTGGCTTTTGATAGAATCAAGTTCATAAATTAAGTTATCAATTATTTATTTCTGAAATGGTCAAACTTAGATTAAGCAGAATAGGACGCAAGAATTTACCTTCTTATAGAATCGTTGCTGCAAATGCAAGAAGTAAAAGAACAGGAAATTCATTAGATTATATTGGAACATATAATCCCAAAACTAGTCCATCAACAGTAACTTTAGACAAAGAAAAAGTAAAAAAATGGCTAAAAAATGGTGCACAGCCAACTAAAACAGTCTTAGCAATATTAGTCAAACAGGGTGTATTGCCAGAAACAAGATTGGTAAAGAAAGTATACAAAAGCAAACCAGGCAAGAAAAAAGTGGCAAAAATAACAGCGGCCACAAAATAAATTATCATTTTAAATTTATTATTTTCAATAATGGAAGATTTAATTAAATATGTTATTGAGCACATTGTTTCCGATCCGGAATCCGTAAAAATTGAAATGGAAGAGGTTGAAGGAGAAACCCATTACAATATTATGGTTCCCGAGACAGAGAGAGGAATAATCATCGGTAAAGAAGGAAGAAACATAAAAGCCCTACGTACCTTAGTTGCCATAATGGCAAAGAAAGAGAATAAAAGAGTCTTTGTAAAAATCAAGGATTAATAACTGATTTAATTCCCAGTAAAGTTGGAATTCAGGAAATTAACTACTGTGGCATTTGGCTGCTGGTTTTCTGATATCACCCCATAGGCAGTTTGAGGATTAAAGCTACTAGATACATCAAACTGATATTTGACCAGACTAACCTCACCACTCCAGAGATTGGTCTTCGAATTTAGTGAGAGCTGCATCTCGTCTACAACGAAAAAGTCGGGACCATTATAAAGATTATTAAAGAAACTTTCAAAATCATTTCTATTACTGGTAAAAGTAAATTGAACTGGCACTTGGCTCACAGATAATCCTGGAATTATTACCCCCGTCGTGGTTAAAGTCGATTCACCAGCTTTAATTTCGTTTATTACCATCGTCGTTAATTTTCCATCACTCTGAACAGTTTGTGCCGCCTGGGAAATTCGCTGTGAAAATTTTACCACTTCTGTTTTTCCTTCTGGGACCAATGTGTTAATTTTATTTAATGTAGATGTAATTCCGGTTATGTTAGTTTGTAGCTCATCCAACTTACTAATTCGTGTATTTAGATCATTACTTTGAGTTCGTAAATCACTCACCTGACCGATTTTTTCCATCATAGTACTTGTGCTTGGAATTACACCAAAAATCATGATTAAAAGAAACGCGACCATACTCAAAATTGGGGCAATGTAATAAACAATGTCATCTGCCAAATGCCGGGACATTATGTCCTCCGGGACTTCATCTTGCAGAGCAGCGTCTATACTGGAAAGCAAATCTATCGGGTTTGATGGGTTAAGATTATTATGTTGTTGATTGATGGTTGAATTTATCATTAACTCCCACTGACAAAGAAAAAGCTTATTGTCCCGGTCACTCCTTGATCCGAAGATGCAGTCGACGAATATGTCACATTACTGATATGGACATTTTTTATTTGATCATAATTACTAAATCTTCGAGCAACTTTTGCAAAATTAATATAGTCTGAAGTTGCTATTGTCACATTAAATGAGCCATCACTCTGTCTTCCAAAGCCAATGATGTTAAATTCCTTATTTGAGGGAAATAAAGTTTTTTCCAGAGTAAAAGCTTTCTCGGGTTGAATATCTTTCTCAACAACTCCAGATAATTCATTTGTCTTCACAACAAGTTCGCTGTGTTTGAGTATTGTGTCAGAATAATTTGTAGTTATCCCGGCTTGCTTATTATTTATTGTCTGCTGGTATGAATTTATTGAATTATCAATTATTAATGTATTAATTAATATTATTCCAAGCCAAAGGATTAGTACCGTCAAAGGCAACAGGAGCATAGTACGGTAACCACTATTAACCGGTTTACGGCCGACTGATTTGGATGGTATTTTTTCTATTGAATGATGTATTACTGATTTCATTATTTACTCCCGTTTTAAAGCTAACCCAACCGCAACTCCATATCCAATAGTTGAATCGATGCCTTGTTTTTTTACCTTATCAACCATTTGAATTTTGGCAACAGCATCGTATACCTGGCTTTTTATTTGCAAATTATCATTAAAATATTCCGCGAGACCATTTATTCTGCTGCCTTCGCCAAGCAATAAGAGTGTCTGCGGAGCAAGATTCTTAAAATTTAATTTGAAATAGTTAATGAGCTTGGCGATTTCATTAACGATTATGTGCATTATTGGGCTCATACTCCTAAAAACTTTTTCATCTTCAGGGTTTAACGAGAGTCCCACCTTACATTTTAATTGTTCAGCTTGTTGATATGACAAATTAAATGTCGATGCCAAGGCTTTAGTTAACAAATCGGATCCAGTTGCTATGCTCTGGGAATACAAGATCCTCTTATTACTCAAAAGACACAAATCAACACCTTTATAGCCTATATCAACGACCAGAGTAGGAGTGTTTCCTATATTGGTCTCACCCACGAGTCGCCCCAAAGCGACGGTTTCAGTCTCTAATGCAATTAAATTCAAACCAGCGGTTGTGATTATGCTTTTGAATATCTCAACCAGAGTTTTAGGGACTGCAATTATCAGGATCTTTATAAGCTTTGGATTATTTTCATCCGGTCCAAGATAAATATAATCACATTGGACTTCATTTGGATTAACTGGGATATGGTTTTTTAATTCGTACAGTAGCATTTGGTCTATTTGATCGTCCGATAGATTTGGTACCATAGCCAATTTGCTGAAAATCATTGCCTCTGGAAGTGCAGCAACAACCTTATTTGTCTGTAGTCCCATTGTATGGATAGTGTCACTTATTTTCTTGGCCAAATAACCAATCGTCGCTGGATTATTGTAGTTAATAATTGGATCTTCCAACATAGATCGCCCCAATGCAGTAATCTTGGGAATACCATTCCCATTATATTCAGCCTGAGCAACCCGAATCGAAGAGCTTCCAATATCGACGCCTATGAATTGGGGCAGACTCATTAATTTTTACAAAAACATTTATGCTAATAATATAACAATTACCGTACATACAAACAAGCGAACAACTTTATTTGATTGCAGTTTTATACTATATTTAATATATGAAAAGTAAAATTATTTTAGTACTATTTATTCCTATTTTTTGGGGAGTATATATCTATATAGCGACTTCAAACACAGTTCATGCTTATTGCAACCCATACAATCAGACCGAGTGTAATGGTAGTGGTTACCCAGGAGTTCCATGGAAGAGAAAGGCCTGTGGATTAGTCACAAGTGTGTCTTCAAGAGACTATAACCATTATACATGTAGAAACGTAGGTTTCTATGATTTGACACCAAACCTACCAAATAATGTCACAGCTTGTTATTATCAAGATGGTGGATGGGTATATGATTGCGGTTGTGAAAAACTACCTTGTCAAAACGCTTGTGAAGATTATTATAAAGATTCTCCAGGCTATCATGTTTACGGTTATATTTGTCCAAGAAGTGAATTACATGCATCTTGTGAATGTACTGTTGGCAGTCTTACACCAACACATACCCCCGTGCCGACACATACTCCTGTGCCAACACCAACAAATACTCCAACCCCCAATGTGAGCAAAGGTTATTTGCTGACACGAGGAGGAGATACCTATTGGGGTAATGGATTTGACATGAAAGATTACTATACATATGCAGCTCCCAATTGCACAAATGATAAAACAACTGGATGCTTAGTCCAAAATTTATTTTCCGTTGCAAACGCATTAAATCCTGGGTACAAATACTCCGCGAATAATTTTTCTATAAGAAGTTATACCGACCCAAATGGTATTTATTTGAATTTCAGTGATTTAGAAAATAATATAATCAATTCGAATAATACTCTTAACACTCCGTATCCTGTTATTAAAGATATAAACCATGTAAGTTTTTCTTCAACGGACCCAAATCAAAAATATATTTATGACATCACTGGATCTTTAACAATAGGCTATCAAACACCATTTCCTTTATGTTCAACCAGAGCTATTTACCTGATTTCTGGAGACTTAACAATTAAACCAAATTTCACGTTCCCCATAGGAGTGATGAATAAGTCTTATGCCTGTTTATTTATTGTCAACGGAAACTTAAACATTACTGGGGGCAACAACAGTGGGATAGGGCAATATGATATTGTTGACGGATTTTTTATGCTAACCAATTCAAGCCCAAACGTGATCAATATTCCCAAAGATAATGAGGATTTACTTAAAATTGTAGGTGGAATTGTGAGCGATTCAGCTACTAATAATTCAATTTTACGTAGCATGGATTCCATAAGTAATCCTTCGTATGGGCTGCCATCGGAACTGATATTGTACGATGGTGAACGATACAAGTACCTATTTAACGACATATTAATCAATGAAAAATCAAGCTATAATATTAATGAACGCGTCAATGGATCAGGAAATTAATAATACAAAGAAAACCGACGGACAAATCCTTGTAATAATTCTGCTGGTTATGTCGATACTCAGCATATATTTGGTTGCCATGGTCTCCAATACAAGGAGCAACGTACAGCAAACCCAGTCAACTCAGGTTTATGATCAATTCTATGCAATAGGAGAAAAGAAAATAGCATTGGCACAGCCATTGGTGGGTGATTTACAAACATTAGCAGTTAATAGTGTTCAAGCTGCATTAAGTAGCGACAGCACAAATTTTCCACTAAAAACACCTTGTTCAGCAGTACAAGTCATCGAATCCTGGGGAATAAGTAATTCTATTCAGTGCACCTTAACTGACAGTTCCTACGATCCTCAAAGTAACGACCTTCAATCAACAACCCTTTCATTTGCCGATGTGCCAGAGCTTGATCTTTCGCAGTTAAGTTCTGGAAGTAACACAGAGATACTACTTAATAATGGCACAAATAATTATACAGGCTCAATAACGTTATATTGGAATGATGTTAGTTCTTCTCAGATTGACTGGATTTTTACCCTTGGCTATGTCAATCCGGCCTCAACTGATCCTGCAATCCCAACATATAATGTAATTGAGTATTCCACTCTTGACGAAACGCATCCACAAGTTAATATCCTCAAAAACGTAACAGATAGCGCACCCTATACAGTTGGGAATTTCCAATTTAACCACGGGGTAACATTTAATATTGGTTCTGCAATAAATGGCATAGTGACTCAGCAAAATATTACCTCACTTTTTATCAAGCCATTAATTGGCAAC